>Ga0160423_10003294_pt1 | contig 13455 bp, 10 predicted proteins | sample CRUFie14St8metaG_FD_108191 | JGI IMG/M metagenome (GOLD analysis project Ga0160423, IMG submission 108191) | Marine microbial communities from the Costa Rica Dome - CRUD Field 142mm St8 metaG | ecosystem: Environmental > Aquatic > Marine > Oceanic > Photic zone | place: Costa Rica: the Eastern...
ATATGGAGGCAATGGCAGCCTTTAAAAAGCATGGGAAACGGGTCCCGATTGGATTTTTTCCAGGTAAATTGATCCATCGTGGAAAGCAGTTTATATCGCGAAATGTCTCTTCGCATGGTCCTTTAAGGTGAAAAAGTCAGGGTTGGACGAGACTACGCTTCCGGAGTGATCACGATTGCGACCATGGTATCCGAGGAAAGATATTCTTTGGCGAGAGAATTAACCTCTTCCACCGTGATATTCTTGTAATCGTCAACAAAAGAGCGAGACCAGTCGAGACGCTCAGGATATTCTTGGGAAGATTCAAGGACGCTTCCCATCCAGTAGCGATTGGTTCGTCGCATCTCTTCGATCGAAGTGACCTGGGGTTTTTTGGCGCGGTCTAGTTCGTCTTCGGTAATGCTTTCACCGGAGGCGAGATCATTTGCAATCTGAGCAATGACCTGAGTCACCGCCTCGGCCTGGTCTGGCGCGACGGTAACAGAGGCGAACAGGTAGCCGTAATCAGTCCAAGTATCGCTAGGCAAGTTGTGAGCGAATGGACTGTAGGCGTCGCCTAATTCTTCACGTACCTTAACACGGAGGCGATCGTCGAGAATTGCTGATAGCATGCTGAGGCGTCGGCTTTTCTCAATATCGTAAATGTCGGTCGTAGGCCAGTGAACCATAGTCATGGCTTTTGGGATTTCTGATTTAAAAGTAAACTCCGCAGTGCTTGCGTCAGGGAATGATATGGAGCGCTTTTTGTTATACTTTGGTTTCTTAGATTGCCGATCTGGTAGGTTTCCAAAGGTGGACGCGACTAGTTTAATGGCCTCTTCAAGATCGAAATTACCCACCACGGAAATTTCCAGGTAGGCTGATTCCAATGCCGGAGTGAGCCACTCGCGTGCCTCAGAGGTTGTTAGAGCCTCGAAAGCGGCGCGTTTAGGGAATCCAAAACGGTCATCTCCGGAATGAAGGTATTTAGCGACCTCATTCTGGGCAAAACCTTCAGGGGTTCGTTCAAGCTGCTGGTAGATGTAGTCGAGTGCCTTGCGGAACTCGAGAGCGGCCTCTTCCCGGTAGCCGGGATTTGTCAGGTAGGCGCGCATCAGAGTCAACTGGGAGGCAAGATCTTGAGGGGTGGTCTGGCCAGACAGAGTGAAAGCATCATCATCGATCCCAAACGAAGAATTGACTGATTCCGCCGCAAAGATCTGTTTCAAATCGTCGAGGCTGTGAGCTTCAAGCCCACCTTTATTGAAGACGCTGGAGGCGAATAAGCTTAGGCCTGCCGTTGGCTCGGTAAGCCGGCCGGACCCGATGCGTGCCTTAACATAAACGGTTTCATCCTCGAATTTTGTTGTCTTGAAATTAGCTCTCACATTATTCGCGAATCTGATCTGAGTAACGTCAATATCTTCAATGGTCTTTCGCTTGGCGATTTCACCTGCTGCGGGCAGATCCCCATAGGCAAAGGCCGCCATTTCTTGTTCTTCCGGCGCAGTGACGGCTACCTTGCTACTTTCATCGTAAACCTTTTTAATCGAAGAGACGGCATCTTTAAGTTCGGCGTTCCCGGAAAGCATGAGTAAGGTGTCTTCAGCGGATCCCCAGAGGTCGCGCAGAGAATTACGAGCTGACTCCGTGGTTACCGAATCAAGTGATCGCATGACCCGTTGAAGGTCTTCCGCTGGACTGGTAAAGATTCGCCGTGAACCGATGCGGCTTGCGATTTCGTTAGCAAGATCTCTCGATTTGCGAGTGCCCATCTGCTTCGCCGCGTCCTCGTAGAGGCGACCGATAACGGCCTTGGTTTCGTTGAGTTCCGACTCGGTAAAGCCATGTTCGAGTGCGCGACGTAATTCTTGTTCGATCAGCGTGAGGGCTTCCTTCCAGTCTTCAGGCTTGCAGTCAGCATCGATTGAGGAATAGAGAGCAAATCCCAGATCAAAGAAGTCACCGACATGCATCGTCGCAGAGCTGATAGGGGAATTCTCTGCTTTGGTCAGCCGTTCGAGGCGGCGATTCATGATGCGAGCAGCCATCATTCGTTGCAGATCATCCAGTCTTCGAGCGCTGTTGTCTGGGGGTGAGCGCCTCGTTTTAAGAGCTTCAATTGAGACGGACGTTTCTCCGGCTTCGTCCTCGTAGTGATAGTGAACGTCAAAGTCACGATTAGCGAGGTTACCCATATCTGGATCTGCGCGCTTCTCACGGGCATCCATAGAATCGAAATGCTTGCGGATCACGGTTTCGATCTCAGCAGTATTGATATCACCGACCACAACGACGGCCATACGATTGGCGGTGTACCAACTCTCATAAAATTCCACGAAACGCTCACGGGATGCGTTTTTGATGACCTCTTCTGTTCCAATCGGTAATCGGATGCTGATGCGTTGCTTAGGAAAAGCGAACTTGATCTGCTCGACAAATGTGCGCCAGCCGACGGAGTCGCGGGTTCGCTTTTCACTGAGGATAATCCCTCTTTCGTCCTCAATCTCATCCCCAAGAAGCAGCATTCCATCGGCATAGTCGCGGAGCAACCCCATTCCTTCGTCGATCATTTCGGTCTCTGAATTTGGAAGCTCCAGCTTGTAAACGGTTTCGTTAAAAGAGGTGTGGGCGTTGGTGTGATTACCAAAGCCCATTCCGAGACGCTGGAAATATTCGACCATTTCCCCGGGTGGGAAATTAGTGGTTCCATTAAACGCCATGTGCTCGAGAAAGTGGGCAAGCCCTTGCTGGTCGTCTTCTTCCATCAGGGAACCGGCGTCAACATAGAGCCTCATACTGACTCGGTTCGGTGGTTCAGCGTTGGGCAGGATGGCAAAACGCAGGCCGTTATCGAGAACGCCCCAAGTCACAGCTGGATCTGGATTGATATCGCTATCTTTTTGAGGCAGCGGAATGGGGTCATTCTGAGCCGAGACAGGCAGATAGAGTAAGCTTGCAAGAGTAGCTAAAAGGCAGAGAGAGTTTCGGGCCATCATAGTGTAAAAGCGATCGAGTAGATTAGATTTGTTATTGGGGGAACGAAGATAATCAATGACTGTCAGGCAACTGATTAAAGATTACGCAATCAGAGTAGCTTACTCCGTTACCACCAAAAATGTCGAGAGCGCTACCGATCGTTAGGTCGACCAATCCTTCGCTGATTTCATCGACTCGTTTCAAGTCTTCGAGGCATGAAGCGCCGCCCGCGTAGGTGACAGGAATTTTGCCCCATTGACCCAGTAGCTCAACGAGAGATTCATCAATGCCTTCGCACTTACCCTCGACATCGGCAGCGTGAATGAGAAACTCGTCGCAAGAGGGAGCAAGCTGATCCAACGTCTCGTGGGTTAAGTAAAGGTCTGTCATCGTCTGCCAACGATTCATCGCGACAACCCAGCCGTTTTCCGTTTTGCGGCAACTCAAATCGATGACGAGTCGCTCCCGCCCGGTTTCTGCTAGGAGTGCGGCGAGGCGTTGTTCTTTAAAATGCGCCTCGCTGTCAAAGAGAAAAGAAGTCGCAATAACATGGGAAGCTCCAGCGCTTAGCCATGTTTCAGCATTTTCTTCAGTAATACCTCCGCCTATTTGCATGCCATGCGGGTAAGCTTGTAGCGCTGACCTAGCCGCCTCATCATTGCCCGGGCCAAGCTTTATCACGTGTCCGCCAGTGAGTTCGTCCTCAGCATACTTTCCAGCAAACCACGAAGGGTCCAAATCGCTTGTGAAGTTTGTCATTAATTCATCGGAGGAAGAATTAAAGGATCCCCCGACGATCTGTTTCACTTTTCCATCATGAAGATCGATACAGGGGCGAAAACGTGTTCTTCGGCGCATAGGGAAACGAATAAAAATTACCCCAATGTCATAATTATGCGACGCAGAAAAAGTCTTTTCCTTCCAACCATCCGCAATCATCCGCCAGCGTTCGGATCTGTTCTCGAGCTCCCTTTTGACCGACAGCGCCAAGCATAACGGCTCGACCAAAAAATTGTGATAATTTTCCTGAGTCAAGTATGGGAATTCCGTCAATTTGGTTGCCGATCTGACGTTCGTTCACCTCAAGAAATGCCTTAACCTTTATTCCAGCAGTGCGAAGGAGGTAACACATCTCTTTGCCGACGGGACCCGCCCCGCAAATAATCACCCCCAGTTGAATGATATCGGGGAGGCGCTTGAGGAAGTGAGCCTTTGCTGCCTGAAAACGGGAGAGATCGTATCGGCTGAGGTTTCTCGTAGCTCGCGTCTCACCGTCATACCAGTCGAGAAGCCTCTGATTCACCTTGGCAACTTGATGACCGGCCTCAATCATTCTAAGCCAGAAGTCGTAGTCCTCTGCCCAGGGCGGGTCTTGATAACCTCCCAGTGACTCCATGACGGACCTTCGGATCATTGCAGACGGGTTTGGGATGGGGCTGTCGACGAATCGTTCAGTGAGTATCTGGTCGTGGGTTACAACGGAGTTTATCCAGGCTTCATAGCGTTTATACCCGTCGTCGGCAGGGATGGTCTGGCCGTTTTCTCCTCGCTTAAAGATATTGACCAGCGTCCCACAGGCAGAAAGCTGCGGCTGTGCCTTAAGAAGGCCAACCTGATTCTCTATCCGAGTGGAATGAGCTATGTCATCGCTATCCATTCGTGCGATTAGTTCACCTTTCGCAGCTTGCCAAGCGAGGTTGGCCGCTTCGACAAATGAGCCTTCTTGTCGGAAACAGCGGATCCTTTCATCTTCGCTGGCAGCTTTCTTGATTAGAGCGGGCGAGTTATCTTTGGAGGCATGATCCACGAGGACGATATCAAGGTTTTCATAGGATTGCTGCCGCAAGCTGGCTATCGCTTTCTCGACAGTGGCTTGGGCGTTTCTCAACGGCATCACGACTGAGACGAGCGGTGAGTTCATAAGCAAAAAAGCCCCGGGTTACCCCGAGGCTTTCTAAGCTATCGCATTATAGGAGTCACGTCGATCATTCGCTGGCGGCCTCGTCGCTGCCTTCAGAAGCTTCGCCTTCAGCGTTCTCGCCTTCATCAGCTACATCGCCATCATCCTGTCCGCCGGCTGAGACTGCTGCTCGTGTTTGAGTAACGAGGCTTACTAGGACTTCTCCGTCCATCTTCGTGGTAACACCATCCGGAAAATTTAGCTCTCCAACCTTAAGGGAGTCGCCGATTTCAAGACTACTAACGTCGTTAGAAATGTTCGAGGGAAGATCACCCGGGCGACAGTGAACTTCGATATTGCGGAGAAGTTGCTCCATGAGGCCACCTCCTTTTACACCAGCAGGTTCCCCAGTGAGTTCGATCGGAACGACGGCGTGGATTGTTTCGTTTTCGCTGACGGCGCGGAAGTCGACATGAATAAGATTGCCAGTTAGAGGGTCTTTCTGGACGTCCTGAACGATCGCCATTTTTGATTTCTCCTGAGCACCTTCGATCTCGAGTGTCACGATGAAATTTTGACTGCTCTGGCGTCGAACGAGATCACCGAACTCTTTAGAATTGAGTTGGATCATATATTCGCGTTGGCTCGAACCATAAATAACAGCAGGCACAGTTCCTTGGCGACGCAGACGTTTTGAAGCTGTGGTGCCCTTTACATCGCGTTTTGCGGCTTGAAGAGTTTCTTGTTTAGCCATGGTAGCAGTGTGTTGAGGTCAATTCGTTGATTATCCTGTCCTCCTTTTTGAGAGGGCGCGAAATTTAGGTTACACCTCACGATATGTCAAAGAGAGAAGTGACCGACTCTGATGAATGAATTCGTCGGATCGCTTCCCCTAGCAATTCGGCAACGCTGACGGCGGTCACTTTTTCGCCAACAGCGTATGGGGTACTGTTGGTTGAGATGAGTTCTTCGATATCTGATTCTGCAATTCTTCCTTTGCCCTGATCATTGAGAACAGCATGGGAAACCCCGGCAAATATGCGTTTCGCGCCATGACTGCGAAGTAATTTCGAAGCCGAAGTTAATGTGCCTGCCGTTTCAGAGATGTCATCCACGAGGAGCACGTTGCAGTTTTCGACTTCGCCAATCAAGCTGATAGCCTCGACCTCAGTCGCGCTGACGCGATTCTTCGCCACGATTGCGAGAGGACATTTGAGAGCTTTGGAATAGGAGTGAGCCATTTTCATGCCCCCTACGTCTGGGGAAACGACGACGATATTGTCGGTCAGACCTTTTTCCCGCAGGTAACGGAGCAGCACCGGTTTGGCATAGAGGTGATCAACTGGAATATCGAAAAATCCCTGAATTTGACCGGCGTGCAGATCCATGGTGAGGATTCGATCGACACCTGCTGCGGTGAGGAGATTAGCAACGAGCTTTGCAGTGATCGGGACTCGGGGCTGGTCTTTCCTGTCTTGGCGGGCATAGCCGAAAAATGGAATCACTGTGGTTATCCTTGAAGCACTAGCGCGCTTCGCGGCATCGACCATAATGAGCAATTCCATCAAGCTCTCGTTGCTTGGGGGGCAGGTCGGTTGGACGATAAAGACATCGCGGTTGCGAATGTTCTCATTAATCTTAACGAAGGTCTCTCCGTCCGGAAACTGTGTCACAGTGGTGTCCGCTTTGTCGACTCCGAGGTAGCGACAGATTTCTTCTGCAAGCTCCGGATGTGCTGTTCCGCTGATGATTCGAATATCTGATTCCATGCGGGATCATCCTCGCTAAAACGTCACAAAACGCCAGCTAAATTACGCGACTGTGGCAGATTATCATTTTTCGGAGCGCGAGCGGCGCTTCCGGGAATGAGGGTGACCTTTTCCTCTCTGCCGTAGCTTTGGATACGGCTGCTCTAATAAATCTTCTCTAGTTCGAATAGCTTCGCAGTGACATCATCCAAGCCCCCCCACTAGCGATTTAGGAAGAAGTTTTTGACGCGGCGATTTCGTTAGCGATCTTTTCAAGATTTGCGACGACGTCTTTCTCCAAAGGGTCGATGGAAACGACCGCGCCACCAATTGAGTCAGCAATTGCTTTTGCGCTATTCTGGTCGAATTGGGGTTGCACGAAAATAACGCTAACACCTTCTTCCTTGGCTTTGTCGATCATGGAGGCGATCTGGCGAGGTTCAGGGGAGCGACCACTGATCTCAACAGGAACCTGCTTCATGCCGTAGGCATCAGCAAAATAACCGAAGGCACCATGGTAGACGTAAAACGACTGGTCTTTGAATGGCGCTAATTTTGCGACAAGTTTTCGGTCAGTATCTTTCAGTTGTTGAATGAGCTCGCGACAATTTTCCTGAATCGTAGATTTCGCTTCTTCAGATTCAAATAATGGCTCGACACTTTTTTGAATTATTTTGAGCTGCTCCACTAGATGCGCGGGAGATAGCCAGACGTGTGGGTCCAGTTCTCCCCCGCCGTGATCGTGATGATCGTGATGATCGGCATGATCGGCATGATCGGCATGATCGGCATGATCGGCATGATCGGCATGATCGGCATGATCGGCATGATCGGCGTGATCGTCGTGATCGGCGTGATCGTCGTGATCGCCGTGATCGCCGTGATCACATTCATGACAATCGTGCTCACCTTCAGCAAATGTACGCCTGTCAAGGCCGTCAACTATGCTGACGATTTTGACCTTACTTTTGCTCTCGACCAGCTTGTTTGCCAAAGTTGCTTCAAAGGGTAGATCTGCTGCAAAGTAAACTGTGCCAACGGAAAGTTGGGCGAGTTCTTTTGGGGTTGGCAAGTAAACGTGGGGATCATCATCCTTTGAGGCAATCGTTCTCACTTCCGCGAGATCACCGACAAGCGATTCAGTCAGGCCAGCGTAAGGGGGGACAGGAACGTAAATCACCGGTTTTTTGTCATCGGCAAGTGAGGTGGAAAGGTTGCTGAATCCACCAACCAAGGCTGCGGTAAGGAGGAGGGAAAGTTTGATTTTCATGGATTAACGCCCGCGTTATTTTATGGTTCATCATGGAGTTTCAGAATCGAACGTCAAGGTAGGAATAGGCGTGAGATGGCAGAATCGGTCACAGTATCGTCATCAAAAGATACAAATTACCCTCATTGCGCTTTCGCTCGATTTGACAGGTGGAGGGGCCGCAGTATTTGCTCTCCACATGCGTGGTAAACTCTCATTACTTGTTCTCTTTCTCACCTGCGGATTTGCCGTTGGCGCTAATGAACGACCCAACATTGTCTTGATTCTTTCGGATGACCAGTCGTGGACTGATTACGGGTTCATGGGCCACGAGCACATTAAGACCCCGCACCTCGACAAGCTCTCTGAACGCAGCGCAGTTTTCCGCAGAGGATACGTTCCAACAGCCCTTTGTCGTCCTTCGTTGATGACCTTGGCGACCGGCCTCTACACGCACCAGCACATGGTTAGCGGGAATGATCCTTCTCCCCTCCTGACAGGCGGCAAGAAAGATGGCCCCGAATATAACGCGCTGCGTGAGAGACTGATTTCAAATGTGGATCGGCTCCCAACGATTGCCCGAATCCTTACAGAAGCCGGCTACCTCACGCACCAGTCTGGCAAATGGTGGGAAGGTAGTTATGAACGAGGTGGCTTCACTCATGGCATGACTCGCGGTTTTCCCGAGCCGGGGGGTCGTCATGGTGATGACGGACTCAAGATTGGTCGCGAAGGCATGGAGCCAATTTATAATTTCGTTGATCATGCTCTGGAGGAAGAGAAACCGTTCTATCTCTGGTATGCGCCCTTTCTCCCTCATACCCCCCACAATCCGCCGGCAGAGTTGTTCAAAAAGTATCAAGGCTTGGTGGAATCAGATCATGTCGCGCGCTATTACGCGATGTGCGAGTGGTTCGATCAAACTTGTGGCCAGCTCATCGATTTCATCGATGCTAAAGGGCTCACTGAGAAAACCATGTTTGTTTACGTCTGTGACAATGGCTGGATCCAAAGTGAAGACTCAAAGAAATACGCTCCTCTTTCCAAGCAGTCGCCCAATGAGGGAGGCACCCGCCAACCGACCATGTATAGTTGGCCTGGTATGATCAAAGCGGGCGACCGAGGCACTCAGCTTGCCTCCAGTATTGACATTGTTCCCACAATGCTAGCCGCAGCCGGGCTCGGCATATCAGGTGAGATGCCGGGCTACAATCTAATGCCCATTCTAAAAACTGGGAAAGCAAGTCCGCGAAAAGAGGTGCTTGGAGAAGGGTTTGCGCATGACATTGCTAATGTTGACCGCCCGGAGGACTCGCTTCTCTACCGCTGGGTTGTGAAGGACCAGTGGAAACTTCTCCTCACCTATGATGGAGCCGTGAACCGATATGCTTGGTCGCATCCGAGAACGGAAACGCGGCCCCAGCTTTATAATCTTCTTGAGGATCCCCACGAAACCAACAATTTGGCTTCAGAGAATCCAGAAGTCGTTGAGAAACTTGCTACTGAGATTCGTATGTGGTGGACTGTTGAGGACCGCAAAGTACTCGAGACTTGGGAATAAAAGGGGTTTAGAAGTCTCCTCGTTCCAGTTCGCCAATCACGCGAAATCCATCTTCGCTGACTAGAAATACTTCGAGGCTGACTGGAAGCCGCGCTTTACGGTATTCGTCGACGAGAGCCGGGCCGTAGTCAGTGATCGGCATCCCGTTCGCCGGGAATAGATAGACAATGTGACGGTCGATCAGCATGACATGAAGAGAGTCGCCTAAGGAGCTGCGAAATTTTTTGATCAGCTTCTTTGAGAAAATGATGCTTGTCAGGAAAGGGTCTTTATCCTTGATGTAGGCGTATTTTACGACTCCACGCTCGTCTTTTACTACCATCGGTTCGATGATTTCCATCAAATTGTCTCCAACGCGCTCGGAAATTGAAAGGATTCGTTCCCATGTGAATCGATTGTCAGTCCAGTAGCTTTCGTCAAAGGCTCGGACTCCGTAGTCCCACTCATAGTAGGGAACCATCTGGGTGAGTTTTGAATCGACGGGCTTCTGAGAATTCACATGTTTCTCGAAGCTTCCCTCAAAGATGATTCCGACTCTTTTGGCTGGCGCATCGTCCTGACTGGCACCATGAAGGGGAATAAGCAATGTTGCTGCCGCCAGAAAAAGGGCGAATGAAAAGAAAATTCGATCGAGTTGAAATCCGTTTGCCATCCGCTGGGGAATAGGTTGGTTTAAACAACTATTGCCGATGATTACATTTCTACAAGGAACGCTCAAAGAAAGCTGGCCGGGTCGCCTCGTTATCAAGGCTGGAGGCGTTGGCTACGAAGTTGTAGTTCCCCTGCTTGGAGAGGGGGACTACGGCAATATAGGAGATGAAACCAAGGTCTTAACCCACCATCATATTCGAGAGCAGGAACAGACGCTCTATGGCTTTGCTGATGAAGCTTCCCGCGACGTTTTCCGCCTACTCATCAATCGGGTCAGCGGCGTCGGCCCTAAAGTTGCCATGTCTGTGCTGAGTGGCCTGTCGACATCCGCTTTTAAGCAGGCCGTTGTCTCAGGTGATATTGCAACAATTGCCAAGGTGAAGGGCCTCGGCAAAAAGACTGCTGAACGCATTGTGCTGGAACTGAGCGACAAAGTTGGTGTCAAGCAAGCCTGGGAGAATGAGGCAGCTGGTAATTCATTGTCGCCCGATGCCGCGGCGAAGAACGACGTTTTGCTGGCCCTGATATCGCTTGGCTTCAAGCAGGCGGAAGCCCAAAAAGCGATCGACAAGCTTCCAGCAGAGGTGGTGCAATCCGACGAAATACTGCGCGCTGCCCTGCGACTTCTTCAGGGATGATTCCCGATTCTTCCAAAGCATCTTCTTGTAGCCTCGCGGATCGCGCCAAGCGTCTTTACGATTCTTTCCCTGATCGAGGTTTTTTTGCTGAAAAGTCCTGGAGGGTTTCCCCGGAAGCCTTCCCCCTTTCCAAAAACGAAGTGAAGAGATTGGAGCGTCTGGGACCGCTTTTCCTTAAATTTCAGCGAGCCGCTGATTTGATCTATCGTCGCAGTCGTAAAGGATCACTCCCTTCATGGATCTCTGAATATCTCGATAGAGGTAAGCCTGAATCACTCATAGATTTGGGGATGGCGCCTCCGCTGGTGGAAGCATTACCTCGGGTGATTCGTCCAGACCTTATCTTGACTGACTCAGGCTTTACCGTCTGTGAACTGGACTCGGTCCCCGGTGGCATTGGACTCACGGCGTGGTTGAGTGAAGTATATGCCGGCATTGACCCAAATGATGAAATTGTTGGCGGAAGTGATGGAATGCTGACCGGTTTTGCGTCCATCTTCCCACAAGGTGAGGCGGATATTCTCGTATCGGAAGAAGCCGCAGATTATCGGCCGGAGATGGAGTGGTTGTCAGAGCGGCTGAGAGGGGATTGGCGGGTGAAAGACGCCAAGTCGTATTCGCCGGGTGATCGAGATGTGTATCGGTTTTTCGAGCTATTTGACCTCGCCAATCTTCCGGGTGGTCTTGCGGTTGGTGAGGCTGCTTCCCAAGGTAAGATTGATTTGACGAGCCCGTTTAAGCCGTGGCTGGAGGAAAAGATGTGGTCAGCCCTGTTCAAGGCACAGCCGTTACAAGAGGTTTGGAGGCGTGAGCTTCGTGATGGAAACTGGAGGCGCTTGCGGGAAATTTTTCCGATGAGCTGGATAATTGATCCGGCTGAGGTTCCTCATCATGCGGTGATTCCTGAGTTGGGAATTCAGAGCTTTTTGGAAATGAAACAGTTTTCTCAGACGGAGCGTGATCTTGTCCTAAAGTTGAGCGGCTTCAACGAGAAAGCTTGGGGAAGTCGCAGCGTGACCATTGGCTCGGATGTTTCCCAGTTGGAATGGGGAGAAGCAGTCGATGAGGCCCTTCAGAGTTTTGAAAATTCTCCTTTTGTGCTTCAACGTTTTCACAGTGGACGTTTGGTGAAGCACCCCTGGTTCAATTCTGAGACCGGTAAGATTGAGGAGTTAGAGGGACGGGTCAGGCTCTGTCCTTATTATTTTGTCAGCGCGCAAGACCAAAACATTAAACTTGGTGGGGTCCTTGCAACCATCTGTCCCCGCGACAAGAAAATACTTCATGGGATGGGCGATGCTATTCTGGTTCCCTGTCGACTTGACCCTTCAATTTCCGGATAAGACTGGATATTTTTTATAATTTATTGGCGGGGATCGGGATAGTTTCGCAAAATTGAGAGTATTAAGGTCTTTATTTTAAAAGGTTCCATACAAAAATTTGCGAACTTGAGTTTCAATGTTAACCTTCTGATGAGGCTGCGAGTAATTTTGAATTCACCGTTCAGTTGCGACTAATCGCCTCATTCGGTCGCAGTTTTGTCTGTTTACGGGCAGGCAGCGGCTTCCACTTGTGTGTTAAACCCTCAAAAGGAAAACCAAAGTGAAAAAGATTAAATTCACCTGTCCGAGCTGTCAGGCTAAGCTTCGTGTTCCGACCCATCTCGCCGGCGTGACAGCTCCGTGCCCAAAATGTGGCGCCAAGATCACGGCACCAACGGATTTTGAGAACTATATTGAAGAGGAACCGAACCCCCGTGGACCTGCTTACCCAACTCAACCGCTCGTTCAGGGAACGGTGCCTGATTCCGGTTCGCCGGCAGCGTGGGCAGAGGTTGACCACGCGAACGAAGACACAGTTGTCGATTCCGAGTTGGTCAATAAGCTGACGACCCCCCCTTTGGATACCTCTGTGGCTTCATCCAAGAACGACAACCTTCCACCAGAGCCACCTGCCGTAGCGAAGACTCAGCCGATTAAGATCAATCCGCTCCCCGACCTTTTGCCTTCACTGCGCGAAGCGGAAGACCCGGTTCCCGGCGATTTGCCCCGCCTTGACACTTCTCTCGCAGGCGAGGGAGAAAATGCAGCTGAGACTCTAACTCGCGATAATGAATCAGAGCCAACCAAGCTGGTGTTGACTATGTCGGGAGAAATGGATGAACAGGTCACCCCGGCAGACTTTCTGCTGTCAAAGCCTGCTTTGGGTGATGGGCAGAAGGAGATCGCACAAGATATGGACGATCTTCCTGATGACAATTTTCAACAAACCGCTGACGAGGCTGAATCCAATAAGGATTCAGGTTCGGCCGAAGCATTTGAAGGAGACGAGCCCGAGCCCGAGCCCGAGTCTGAGTCTGAGCCTCAAGCGGAGATTCTAGATCCTCTCGTCGAGATAGCCGCACTCATGGGGGAGGCGGGGGAGGAGCCTCAAACGGATGAACCTGAACCAGCTATCTCGATGGATGATTTGCCAGTTTCCGATGAGGCTCCATCCATTTCCATCGACGAACTAGACGCTATCGAGCCCTTGAATCGCGGGCGCTCAGTGGATCAAATCGTCGACGAATACCTCGAGACGAATTTTGGATCACTTGATCAAGAGACTCAAATCCAAGACGATGAACTATTTGCACTTGAGCCGAGTGCAGAATCTATCGGGTCGACGGAAACAGACATTTCTTCTGAGTTGGGCTTTGAAGCGGCCCTTTCTGGGGCGAGCGATGAGAATGCATCGGCAGAAGCCCGAGA
>Ga0160423_10003295_pt1 | contig 13453 bp, 10 predicted proteins | sample CRUFie14St8metaG_FD_108191 | JGI IMG/M metagenome (GOLD analysis project Ga0160423, IMG submission 108191) | Marine microbial communities from the Costa Rica Dome - CRUD Field 142mm St8 metaG | ecosystem: Environmental > Aquatic > Marine > Oceanic > Photic zone | place: Costa Rica: the Eastern...
CTGATTACGTTTGCGTCAGTTTGGGTAAACGGGTGCGCCTTGAGCAACATATCAGCCTCTTCCCGCGACATAAACTGTCGGTCCCCAAAGACCTTGGGTCGCTCTTCAGGGGTTAGCGTGCCACTGTCGTAGGTTCCCGTAAGATCTGGATGCCCCGCTGAGGTCCGCAGAATTTCACTCACGGCGGCCGGCGTCGTACCCAATAAACATGTGCCCACTAAAATGCGGCTGACAAAAGTCCAATGCATAGATCCTCCCAAATCACTACAAGTGTTAATGTTCCCTAGGCCTTAGCTTCGCGCAAATCCGCCACAATGCCAACTTGTAACAAAGGCGGATTTGCCGCTATGGGCAAAAACCCACTACTATCGTCGAGAACATAAGGGGGAATTTATGGCTAACACATACCGCGTCATCTACGGTTTAATTTTGCTGGCTACGCCACTATGGGCTAATGCTCAAAATCCGGCAGCAATGCCGCTGACTGAGGAACCCGAACTAGTCTATGAGCTGCGCACATACACCGCCCACGAGGGCAAGCTTGACGCCTTGGAGCAGCGCTTTCGTAACCACACCATGGCGCTATTTGAAAAGCATGGGATTATTAATGTCAGTTACTGGAAGCCCCTAGACCAGCCGAATACGCTGATCTACCTAGTTGCTCATCCAAGCCAGTTTGCTGCGGCCACCGCCTGGCAGGCGTTTGGCAATGATCCAGAGTGGCAAGCGGCATACGCTGAATCTATCGCCGACGGTCGTCTGGTGGAAAATATCCAGCGCACCTTCATGCAGCAAACAGATTATTCGCCGCAAACCGGCCTTTGAGACGCCGATACTGCTGGGCCAACGGCCCAGCAGCATTAAATCGGCTAGTGCAGATCGTTAAAGAACTTCAAACAGTCCTGCAGCACCCATGCCACCACCAATACACATGGTCGAGACCACATACTTCGCGCCACGTCGCTTACCTTCGATCAGCGCATGGGCAACCATACGCGACCCGGACATACCGTAAGGGTGGCCAATAGAGATCGCGCCACCATTGACGTTAAGCAGTTCATCCGGAATGCCCAGCTTGTCTCGGCAATATACCACCTGCACTGCGAACGCCTCATTAAGCTCCCACAGGCCGATGTCATCCATGCTAAGCCCATTTTTTTCCAGCAATTTCGGGATCGCAAATACTGGCCCAATGCCCATTTCATCGGCTTGGGTGCCGGCGACAGCCATACCACGATAGGCACCGAGGGGCTGCAACCCACGCTGCTCAGCCAGTTTAGCTTCCATCAATACGCAAGCTGAGGCGCCATCGGATAACTGGGAGGCATTGCCAGCGGTGACGTGCTTGCCTTCTTGAATCACCTGACCACCGCTGAACACTGGCTGCAGACCAGCCAAACTCTCATAAGTTGTACCAGGCCGGTTGCCCTCGTCTTTATCAAGGGTCATCTCGATTTCATTAACCTCACCGGTTTCTTTGTTCATCAGTTTCATCACCGACGGCAATGGCACGATCTCGTCGTCAAATGCCCCTGCTTGCTGAGCCGCAGCAGTGCGCGCCTGAGACTGAGCGGCGTATTGATCCTGGTCGTCTCGACTGACGCCGTATCGCTCGCCAACAACCTCTGCAGTTTCTAGCATCGCCATATACAGGCCCGGCTGATTTTCCATCAGCCATGGACTCGGTGTAGTGAACATGTCGCCGGTTTGATTGGTGGAAATGGATTCGACACCGCCACCAATCGCCACGTCCATCCCGTCAGAGATAATTTGCTTGGCGGCAATACCGATGGCCATCATTCCAGAAGAGCATTGGCGATCAATACTCTGGCCCGGAACCGTATCCGGCAAACCCGCTTCAAGCAGGCATTGGCGCGCTGTATTAAAAGCACTGCTGCCCATCTGTAACGCCGCGCCCATAATAACGTCTTCAACTTCCGCCGCTTCGACGCCTGCACGCTGTACCGCGTGTTTAATTGCGTGGGCTCCCAAGCTTTGACCAAGTGTATTGTTAAAGGCTCCGCGATAGGCTTTGCCTATTGGGGTTCGGGCCGTGGAAACGATAACTGCTGCGCGCATAAGGTTTTCTCCGTTTATATTGTTATTAAGAGTCGTATTAGGCCGCTGAGAACTGGGCTAAACGCTGAGAAATCAATGCATCAGCCTCGCCCATAATGCGATCGATCAGCTCCTGCACACTAGGAATGTCGTACACCAGCCCGGCAACCATGCCGCAAGACCAAGCACCTGCCTGCATCGTTCCTTCTTGCATAATCTTCGGATACACACCCGCGACTTCGCCAGCAATATCCTCAAACTTTAGCTCCGCGCCCATGGCTTTTTCTTTTTCCAGCAAGCGTTCAACGGCTTCGTTAGTGAGCACTCGTTCGGTGTTGCGCAGAGGACGCATCACTAAACGCGTATCGAGTTCAGACGCCGCGAGGATGGCTTGTTTTACATTCTCATGTACGGGCGCTTCCTTGGTCGCAATAAACCGCGTACCCATATTCATGCCCTCGGCACCCATGGCAAGAGATGCAACTAGGGAACGGGCGTCAGCCATGCCCCCTGAAGCTACAAAGGGAATTTCTAGTTCATCAGCGGCTCGCGGCAGCAAAATAAAATTCGGAATATCGTCTTCACCGGGGTGACCACCGCATTCGAAGCCATCTACTGATACCGCATCGCAGCCTATGTCCTGAGCCTTCAACGAGTGTCTAACACTCGTGCACTTATGAATGACCTTAACTCCAGCGTCTTGCAGTTGCGGCAACCACTTTGCGGGATTATTGCCTGCGGTTTCGACGACCTTAACGCCACTGTCAACGATGGTTTGCACCAACCCTGGATAGTCCGGCGGCGTTACTGAGGGCAAAAACGTAAGGTTGACGCCAAACGGCTTGTCGGTCATGTCGCGGCAGCGCGCTATTTCATTAGCTAACTTCTCGGGGGTGCCTTGGGTCAGCCCAGTAATAATCCCAAGCCCTCCAGCGTTAGATACCGCGGCAGCCATTTCAGCTAGACCGACATAGTGCATGCCACCCTGAATAATGGGGTGTTGAATACCAAAGAGTTCAGTAATCCGTGTTTTCATCAAAAGCCCTGTGAGTTGTATTTGAGTAGATGCTGGCTGCTTGGAGTAACGTCATTACACCAAAGCAGATTAATGAACTGCATTAACATGCACAGGGCAAGCCCTGTCAAGCATCCGAGCAGCCGCGTACCGTAACTGAATTAACCTCCAATTTGGCAAAATCTACGCAATATCTTTTAGTCGGCCCCTGCCAATGCTGCCTTTTCAGTAGCCACAGCCAAGGCAAGTCGCTGCCGGGCTAGCTGTTCTGTCCATACTCTCGCAGGCCTTCAGCAGTCATCGTCACGCCACCGCAGACAACGATCAACACAGAATCTAGTCCGGCTAAATGTCTTACAGATTCAGTAATCGCAGCAACCGCTGCACCACAGGCCGGTTCAACCAAAATCCGATGCTCTCGCAGTAAAGTTTCGCAACCAGCTATCGCCGCCGCGTCACTGATGACGTCGCTTATAACTGGGTGGTGCTGAGCACTCAGCAGCGCTTGATCGCAAACCTGCCGCGCACCCAGCGACGATGCAATACTGGTAATCGCCGGTAGCTGCACAACCTCACCGGCGTCCAATGAAGCCGCAAAGGACTCAGCACCACGAGTTTCCATCGCCAATACGGGCACATCGGACCAACCAAGCCGCTGCATGCCAACGACTGCGCCGCACAGTAGCCCGCCGCCGCCGACAGACAGCGCCACCGCACCGGGTTTGATGCCATCCCGGGCTATCTCATCCATCATCGTACTGTGCCCCTGCCACAAGAGGGGATGGTCGAAGGGATGAATAAAGGCCTCATCAACCGCCAAAGATGCCTCGGCATAGGCGTTGGCTTCATACCAAGATGCTCCGTGAACCGTGAGTTGTGCACCTTGCGCAAGGATTGACTCACGCGCCTGTGCGGTGGTGCTCTCGGGCACCACAACGCGAACCGGTATCGACAACTTACGCCCAACATATGCAACCGCGATCCCAGCATTACCACCGGAGGAGGATACGAGGCCACGCGCCCCTGCCGCCACTTCGTGTTGACACAGCACCGCGACACCACGCAACTTAAATGACCCCGATGGCTGCAAGTTTTCCAGCTTCAGCCAGACGGGTTTTCCAAGGCAATCGGACAATGGCTCAGAAAGCAGCGTTGGAGTTTCGATATAGAGGTTCGACATTACTATATGCGCCAAAAATGGCGACGAATCCGCAGGTTAGTACTAGGATAAACAGTGTCATTTTCGTGCATGGTAAATCCCACAAGATGAACATTTCGGTCCAGCTACGAGCAAAACAATAGCGCTTATGCGCGCTGCTAAAGCTGGACAAGCTGGGTCATTAATGCGGATTATTGTGCGCTTACTCAGATATTAACAAGGCAAGGAAGACCCATGGCCGATCAAGACACCTACACCCCACCAAAAGTTTGGCAGTGGAATAAAGACAGCGGCGGGCGATTTGCCAACATTAATCGCCCGATAGCCGGCTCGACTCATGATCAGGAACTACCAGCCGGAGACCACGATTTGCAGCTACATTCTCTGGCAACACCCAACGGCGTCAAAGTCACCGTGTTGCTGGAAGAACTGCTGGAGTTGGGTATTGAGGCCGCGGAATACGACGCCTACACGATTAATATCGGCGAAGGCCAACAGTTCAGTAGCGGCTTTGTTGAGATCAATCCTAATTCAAAAATTCCAGCTCTATTGGACCGCAGCACCACGCCCCACACCCGAGTATTCGAATCCGGCGCAATCCTCGTATACCTAGCTGAAAAGTTTGGCCACTTCCTACCCACGGAACCAAGTGCCCGGGCGGAGTGCATGTCCTGGCTGTTCTGGCAGATGGGCAGCGCGCCTTACCTCGGCGGCGGCTTCGGTCACTTCTATGCCTACGCGCCAATGAAAATCGAATATTGCATCGATCGCTACGCGATGGAGGTGAAACGACAACTGGACGTGCTCGATCGCTGTCTTAGTGAACGCCAATACCTATGTGGTGACGACTACACGATCGCAGATATGGCCAATTATCCTTGGTATGGAGCTCTGGCTAAGGGCAAGCTCTACGGCTCTGGCGAATTCCTCGATACGGCCAGCTACACTCACGTTAATCGTTGGGCCGATGAAATCGAGGCCCGACCGGCCGTTGAACGGGGGCGTCGCGTGAACCGCCCATGGGGCCCGGAAGAGACTCAGGTTGTTGAGCGCCACAGCGCCAAGGACTTTGAGATTAAGGGCTAATCCGCTTAACCAAACTGGGCCGCAGCGACTTATACTGCGGCCCACTGATCACTCCTCTTACGTGAGGGCTCCAGTGCTCTGAGCATCAAACCTGCTCTGTCCACTTGCTAACGGTCTAGCAGTCTGTGCGAACACGCCCTCCTGAACTAGATTCAAGCTCCTGAATTTTCGCGTCTGTGCCAACGCTTAGGCTTCCACCGCTGGATATCCTGCCGGATACCGCTTCACGCGCTCCGCATGCATCAACAAATGCACCCGACGATATGCCCACAATCAGCTCTTGAACAATGACGTCATCAGCTAAACTGACCGAACCTCCAGAGGAAACAGTGAGATCAGCTTGTTGCAGGTCTAGCTTACCGTTCATGGCAAATCCAGCACCTGACGAAGCTCGCACGCTTAAACGCCGAATGTCGCCATCCGTATCTACCATTCGCATCCGGCTTCCCGAACTTATGTCTGCAGCCACATCACCACGTTTGATCTCACAATCAGTAATATGTGCAACGGCACCGGAGGAAACCGCGAAGGACTTTGGCAGTGATCGTACGACCACCTGGGCTGAAATCGGATCTGCCGAATCGAACCATGAGGAGAACCAGCCTTGCCCCGCACGAGACAACCGCAACGAACCTTCGCGATTGGAAAATTCAAACGCGTCTTCAGAATCCGCTTCAACCCGCAATGAGTCGGTATCACCACAACGAAGATCTAAATCAATGCCCGCGCTCACGTCTACATCCCGCACCGCATCCAGCTCATATATAAATTCTTCAGCATGACTTGGCAGCGACCCAAACAATACCGTTACCAGCGCCAACACCGGGTACCTACCCGGAGCAAACATCAAAAATATATCTTTCATAGATCACCCATTATTCATTCCGTTAGCCACATTATACAAGCAGGAGCTGCGCCCACGCTTTTTCATTCACTGTTTAATGTATTCAGAATTCGTGCCAAGTAGTTATTATCTCTAAGGCAATGATTTATTTGGTTTTATTGGAACGCACCAGCGCACCGGTCCAATCTCTTAGCTGTTTTAACCATTTACTGGCTTTTTTTACCATTACGGGCCATTGGATAATCAGCACCTGGACGACTAAACCACCAGGCTATAGTGCTCTACGGTGGGGAACGGATCATAAAAATGGTGCAAGGCTTCACGCCAAGACTGATATTGCTCGGAGTTACGAAATCCCTCAGTGTGGTCTTCAAGCTGCCGCCAATGCACGAGCAAAATATAACGATTGGCCTGTTCTAAGCACTTACGTAATTCGTGCCCTAAATACCCGTCAACACTTTGGATGTGGCGTTGGGCGTCCGCAGAAGCCGCTTCAAACTCAACCTCCTGCCCTGCAATCACATTGAGAATCGCCACCTTAAGAATCATCTGAGTTACCAACAATTAGTTAGAACTATCCTAACCATCCAAAAGACTGCGCAGCAACGGCAGATGCTGGCGCCCCTGAAAAGGCTCACCTTCTAACAGATAAGTTGGGCTGAAGGATACCCCCTGCCCGGCCAGATCCTCACGCTGGCTTTGCGCCTGAGCGATTCCGGAAGTCTCCACGAATCCGGCGAACCCGGACACCTCAATACCCAGCCCCGCCAACACCTCTGCGATATCTGCTACCGAGTCAATATTTGCCCGTTGCAGCCAAAAACGTGCGAATACTGCAGTTACGTAGGCGTGCACATCGCCTTGATTATTGATTACCCAAAGCAACCCAGCCGCGGCGAAGTCGCTGCGCTCGGCATCATGCAGGTCATATAGTTCATGCGCAGCGTAACGTCGCAAGTCGTCCACAACATATCGACCCCGGGTATATTTGTGCAATGTTCCTCGGTCTGGCTTTGCGCCAGGGTCTATCGGCTCACGTAAGGCCGGTGTGTGGATGATTCGCCACTGCAGATCTATACCCGCATCCCGTGCCATAGCGATGGTGGGCTGCACTGCCAAATAGGCACCGGCACTTTTAAAGTCAACGCAAACTGTCAGAGACTTAGTCGCTGGTGGCGTACGCCCAGCATCAAAGCCGCTTTCATAGGCGATGTCCGGCGCCGGGCCTTGCTCGCCAGTCAGATGCCACGCAATCCGTGGCAGATGTTCACGTCCAAAATAACGCTGTGTTGTCGCACCAGCAGCATCTTGCAGCACGTATGAGGGCACGCCGTAGACGCCGGCCTCGAACGCCGAATGCTGAAAGTCAGCATTAAAGTCGAGACCAGCCCCTTCGGCATAGGCGCGAAAGCCCGTCACATCGGCACCAATCCCACTTAATACATCTTCGATAACATCCAACTGCTCAACGTCCATCTCGCGTTTCCAAAACGGCTCATAAATCGCGTCGATGTAACGATTAAGCAGACTATCCGGTCGGCACTGCTCTTCTAGGCTTGCTTGTTGCTTGAGCCAAAACATACCGATTGCTGGCAAATCGGTATTCCAGATCTTAACCGTGCCACGCACGGTAAGACTGCGTAAGTTAGCGTAGCGACGACAATCGAAATACGCATATTTAACACCCGACCATTGCTCGGCGCTGCGGCTTTGCTCTGCCACTTTCCCATTCTTGCCGAGTTTCGCCGAACCCAAGTAACTTTGAATATCGAGTACGAAGGGACGCCAATCCGCCACCAGATCGTGTTGCGCGAGCATTTTGCGGGTTGGTTCTACCGCCAAATAGGCATATGGGCTTTTGAAATCGATGTATACGATCAGCGGCGCTGCAGATTGCAGTGGCTGCATGATTACTCCTCTCCTGGTGCATAAACTTTCTTTAACTGACTTTGCAGCGCCTCCTCCGAGAACAGTGGATCGTGCATGACCTCTGCTACATAGTCCTCGGCTTGATCGCCATAATGGGGTGATGCCTGATCGAGCGTTGCGCTGCCAAATTGATGCAACCCCTCTATTTTTTGTGTGCCATCCGCCGCCCAAGACACTAGGTAGTACAGGCCGTCGCCGGCCACATTCGTCAAATAGCCATTTTCTTCTAGGCCACGCCCATAAATTGCCCGCAGGATATCGGGCCCGCCGGCAACCGGCAGGTTCAGTTCGCCCCGAACATGGCGGTTTACTTCACCCCAGGGCGGATCGATCCGCCCCTTTGCTGCCATCAGCTTTGCAACGCATCCACTCAGTAGCTCGGCGATTTGTTGTTCGCTGTGGGCAGCCCGTTTATCGTCGCGTTCAGCCGCCAACAGCACGCAGGTGCCTAGTGCCGCAGCATTATTATTGAGGTCTGTACCTAGATCCCAGCTTGCCAACAATGCCTGAGCTGCCACTAATTCAGGCTCGGCAAACTCAGTTGCGGCTATTTGCTGCAGGTACCCAACATAGGGGGTATTGGGCGAATAGTATTTATCGTGCTTGATGGCTGAAAACTCGTCGGCTGAAATCGGCCCCAACTCAGCAAATAGTTCAAGCCCGCGCTGGGCCCTATTGGTCATATCCATCTGAAAACCATGTCCGGGCGCATAATCTTCAGGGCGCGGATTGTCTTCGGGACTGGTCACATTAAAGGGGGTTTGATTGGCACTGTGCACAAACCCCGATTTCGGATTAACCACCTGAGGCAACTGGGAAAAGCTCAACCGTTCTTTCCATATGAGTGTTGAATCATCTCCCGGCAGATACTGGCGCCAGTCATAGCGCGGATCGCGACGTGGTGTTAGCGAATTGTGCAGGAACATGATATTGCCGTCTTTGTCCGCGTAGGCGAAATTGAAGCTAGCAAAAGACATCATGGCCATGGCTTCACGCCACTCCTCGAAGTTCTTCGCCTGATTCATGCGATACCACTGTTCTATCTGCCGAAGCTCACCCATTCCCGCATAACGAATGGCGTAGGTTCCATGATCGGTACGCAGCACCGGTCCATGCTCTGAGGCTAATATTTCGCGGCTGACTGTCCATGGCAAAAATCCCCACAGCGTCAGTTCGATGTCTACTTCACTGCGTTCTAGATCACGCCATTCACCGTCCAGTCGATACTGGTATTCATTCTCCGGATTGATGTCCAGCACAAATACATCGACCAAATCAGGCGAGTTTACCGTCGCGCCCCAGGCAATATTTTCAGTAAAGCCGACACTAATCGACGGACTACCGGGGAATAGCCCACCCATTACATTCAAACCAGTCTGACTTTTAATATGCGCCTCATACCACGCTACCGGGCCGGTGGTTGGCTGATGGGAGTTAATAGCCAGTCGTGTCGCACCCTCCTCGGAGAAGTGCGGCGCAATCGCAAAGGCGTTCGAGCCGATCGGCAGACCGCCTAGGGTAATTTCTGCAGAACCTGCAGGCTGCGCAACCGCTGCGTCAGGCTGACTGATCTGACGCTGACGTTCGGCCTTATTAACCTCGCGCACCACACCATCAAAACCGTAAAACAGCAAATGCCGCAGCATGAATCCCGCCACAACATCTTTCGCAGTTACCGGCAACTTGCGTTCATCCACTTCCTCGGGATGCGTCGCCGCGTAGAAGTTCAGCCCATCTGCATAAGCTTCGACATAGGCTCTGGTGTCGGGGCTGAGATCCCATTTGTAGTTTTCGTGCAGGGTTTCCCAAAGCCCTAACCACTTCACAAGGTAATCTGTAATGGCGCCATCCATACCCGAGTACAGCGCGCTATTACCTCGATAAAACGGCATCGCGTCTTCTATGAGCTGCCAATTATCCTCAGCTTGAGCATATGCAAAACCAAACGCAGTATCCGGGTCGGTAGCGCCTAGAACATGGGGCACACCGCGGATATCGCGGCGGATGACCACGTCGTAACGCTGATTTAGTTCAGCATAACGCTCGGCCTCAAAATTACTGTTTTGACAGCCACTCATCATCCCAGCAACAACCGCAAAACAACTGAACCAGATTAGCCCTCTCATCACTTACTCCCAATCGAAACGACTACATTTTAGAAAGCGTTTAAGCGTGCCATACCTGGGGCACGCTTGGAACGAATTACTCTTAGCTGGCGAACCCGCTCTGGCGTAAATGTAGATCACTAACCGATAGAACACCGGCTCTTCGCAAATAGGGTTTTGCGCGCAGCGATACCGATTTTACCTTTTCCTTGACATCGCCCCCTGCAAGTCCCACTGTGCGCCGCTTGGGCGCTAACCCCTCTTATCTGACCCGCAAATAACGCGGGTAAGCAATGTAAACGAAGCCAACCCCACCGTCAGTGTTGTCGCCAACTCAACTCGGTGCGCGCGTTCGCTTACCCGGACAATTTAATGTCAGATGATTTATTCGCAGACCTTGGTCTGCACACGAGCTTTTGTCGAACCGTCGCAAAATTAGGGTTTAAACAACCCAGCGAAATTCAAGCCGCTGCTATCCCAGAAATTTTAGCCGGCGAAGATGTCCTTGCGATCGCGCAAACCGGCACCGGCAAAACGGCCGCTTTCGGCCTGCCCTTGTTGCAGCAAATAACCGCTATGAAAAAGGGTCGGGCGAAACCAAGCTGCCCGCGTTCGCTGATCTTGGCACCGACGCGAGAGTTAGCACTGCAGATACACGAGGAATTGAGCAAGTTATGCGCTGGCTCGAACTTGTACCTAGCTTGCGTTATTGGCGGCGTAAACCAAAACCCCCAGGTAAAAAAATTGCGCGCAGGGGTCGATGTGCTGATTGCCGCCCCCGGACGTTTATTGGACCTGATGAATCAAGGGCATATCACCTTGGATGAAACTACATTTCTGGTACTCGACGAATGTGATCGGCTACTGGATATGGGCTTTATTCCCGACGTACGCAGAATCGTTAGTGCCATGCCAAAACAACGCCAGTCACTGTTGTTTTCCGCAACCATGCCCAAGGATATCGTGCGTTTCGCGAACGAGGTGCTGCATAAGCCGGCACGCATCGATGTTTCGCCTAAAGAAATAACCGTTGCCAAGATTGAGCAATATGCAGTGATGGTAGCTAACGCCCAGAAGCGCGCGGCACTTGAAACTTTACTGCGTGATGAGCAGATGCAACGGGCGATAATCTTTACCCGCACCAAACACGGCGCGAATAAAGTCTGTCGACAACTCAACAGTTCAGGTTTCGTTGCTGAGGTAATTCACGGCAACAAAACTCAGGCCGCTAGGCAGCGCGCACTGCAAAATTTTAAACACGGCGACGCCTGGATACTGGTCGCTACCGACATTGCCGCACGTGGTATTGATATCGATGACGTCTCTCACGTAATAAATTATGAACTGCCTCACGAACCAGAGAGCTATGTCCATCGTATTGGCCGCACTGGCCGGGCTGGCGCTACCGGCATTGCTTGGGCGCTGATCGATCCGGCAGAAAAAAGTCGCCTGCGCGCCATCGAACGACTAACGAAAAAGAAGCTGCAGAATTTGCAACTGGACATCACCGAGATCGAAGAGAATGCGGTCGCGACCGAGGCGCCCAGTAAACGCACCAGCCGCCCCGACGGGGACAACAAACCGCGCCGACGCAACAGCAAAGCAAATACGCAAAAACATCCGCAGCAACAGAGACAATCGCGGGGACGCGCAGCTCAGGCGCGGAAAAGAGCTCCGTCGACAGCCAAGAATGAGCATAATGATAATTCCGGACCCGCTACTTCCATGCGCGCTGAGGCCCAGGATTCAGCTCAACAGGAAACTTCCAAAAAACGCCAAGGCAACCCCGGCCGACGTCGCAACAAACCCAATGGCCAACGGCGTCATGTAGCCAAGGGCAAAAACCCAAGTGCTAAACACAGCGCCCAAGATAACGATCAGGGTGGTCAGCGGCCGCCGCGACGGCGACGACGTACGGTGGCCTGAAGAGCTGGAGACGCTGCCAGCGCCGCCGCGTAGCCCAGCGCACCTGAAGCGTTAGCGTGCACGCCGGGCGCGCAGTGTGCGTCCCTTGATCTTATGCTGGTTCAATTGCTGTAGCGCCTGGGCAACCACGGATGAATGCACGGCAACGAAGGTTGATTGGTCCAGCAAATCGATTTTCCCCACTACAGCACCTGTAATGGACGCATGCGCGGTCAAAGCCCCAAGAATATCGCCCGGCCGAAGCTTATGCCGACGGCCACCGTTAATTTCCAGCGTGGTAAATAGCGGATCCGGTAACGGCCCAGTAGGCGCTCGATCTGGCAGTTGCAAAACTGACATTGGTCCCTGCTGCATAAAGGCCTCGATACCGTGTAAACGATTCATCTCGCGATCTGCGACTAAGCTGATTGCTCTACCTGTCTCACCACCACGACCCGTGCGCCCTATACGGTGTACGTATACCTCCGGTTGAGCCGGCAGCGTATGGTTAAAGACCGCATCAACGGAATCGATGTCCAAGCCCCGCGCCGCGACATCGGAAGCGACCAGCACATTGGCGCTGCCATTGGCAAAGCGCACTAAGGTCTGCGTACGCTGTTGTTGCTCAAGATCGCCGTGCAATGTCACAGCCTTCATACCCTCGCGACACAGTCGCGCACTGACTTCGGCGCATTCAATCTTGGTATTACAAAACACCATATTGCGCTCACCACCAAAGTGGGTAAGCACACTGACCAAGGCCTGGTCACGGTCCTTTGCATCGATGCCGCACCATTGCTGCCGAATCGGCGGCGCGTCTTCATGAGTGGTGACGTCTACGTGTACGGAATCATCGTTCAGACCGTGGGCGAGATTTTGCACGCCTTCTGGAAAGGTCGCAGAGAACAGTAACGTTTGACGGGGTTGCGGCAAATAACTGCAAATAGCGTCAATCTCGTCCGCAAAACCCATGTCGAGCATCCGGTCGGCCTCGTCAAATACTGTGACCTCCAAACCGTGCAGATGCAGTGTGCCTTTCTGCAGATGCTTAAGCACCCGTCCTGGCGTTCCAACGATGATGTGGGCACTGTGCTGGAGTGACCCTATTTGTGGCCCCAGCGGCACGCCACCACAGAGCGTTAAAATCTTGGTATTCGCCAGATTTTTTGCAAGGTCACGCGCGCTCTGAGCCACCTGTTCTGCCAATTCGCGTGTCGGACACAGCACTAAGCTTTGCACATGAAATGCTGCCGGGTTAAGGCGCTGCAGGCAGGCCAGAGCAAACGCGGCCGTCTTGCCACTGCCGGTACTCGCTTGCGCGATGACGTCTTTACCCGCCATCAGCGACGGCA
>Ga0160423_10003296_pt1 | contig 13452 bp, 10 predicted proteins | sample CRUFie14St8metaG_FD_108191 | JGI IMG/M metagenome (GOLD analysis project Ga0160423, IMG submission 108191) | Marine microbial communities from the Costa Rica Dome - CRUD Field 142mm St8 metaG | ecosystem: Environmental > Aquatic > Marine > Oceanic > Photic zone | place: Costa Rica: the Eastern...
CAATGAGATCATGAAAATCCTTCCGCACCGATACCCCTTTCTGATGGTGGATCGGGTGATCAAAATAGAAGGTAACACGATCCAGGCAGTCAAATCGGTCAGCATCAATGAACCTTTTTTTGAGGGTCATTTTCCGGGACATCCCATCATGCCGGGGGTGCTTCAGTTGGAAGCTATGGCTCAAGTGGCAGGGATTCTCACCTTGGGTAAGGCGGAAAACTGGGGAAAGATTGCCTACTTCATGGCGGCTGATTCCGTCAAGTGGCGCAAGCCAGTCCTGCCGGGCGACACGTTGGTCATTGACGTCGAAATCATGAAGAGTCGTGGCAAGATAGGTAAAGCCAAGGGAGTATGCTCGGTTGCCGGTGAAACGGTGAGTGAGGCGGTCGTGACCTTCATGATGGCCAGTGCATGAATCTTTACATCCAGAGCACATGATTCATCCAACGGCCATCATTCATGAAGCTGCCATCATTGGTCAAGGATGCCACATCGGGCCCTACTGCGTCATTGGTGAGCATGTTCAAATGGGTCAAGGCAACCACTTGTACTCTCATGTGGTGGTCGATGGCCACACGCAAATAGGAGACGACAACACCTTTTTTCCTTTCTCAACCATCGGGATGCGCACCCAGGATCTGAAGTGGGAGGGCGGGGTAACCCATACCCGGATCGGAGACCGTAATACCATCCGTGAGCATGTGTCGATTCACAGTGCGACAGGACAAGGGGATGCCACTTGTATCGGTTCGGACAATCACCTGCTCGCATACGTCCACATTGCCCACGATGTGCAGCTGGGTAATCACATCATCATGTCCAATGTCGCAACTTTGGCAGGCCATATTGTTGTGGAGGACCATGTGGTTATTGGGGGCCTTGCCGGCATTCATCAATTTTGCCGAGTGGGTGAGCATGCCATCATAGGGGGCTGTTCCAAGGTAGTTCAGGATGTGGCGCCCTACATGATGGTCGATGGGAATCCGGCTCGCACCCGTGCCCTTAACAAGGTGGGGTTGGAGAGAAGGGGCTTCACCCCAGAAGCGCTTCAAGCACTCAAGAAAGCCTACCGTATTCTTTTTAGATCGGGGTTGACCCTTGGAAATGCGATTGAAAAAGCGAATCAAGAGGTGTCAGACATGCCAGAGGTACGCCGCCTGCTCGATTTCCTGCGTTCCAGTCAGCGAGGAGTTGCCTGAAGCGATGATTCGAAACCTGCAATCGCTTTTAGCCTAAGGCAACCCTCTACCTTGGGGTGGGTGCTCCTAGGGATTTGCGTGCCTATCACTCTATATGCCAATGCTGGTAACCCTTTGATGCGGGCAGGCATCTTACACTTAACCCTGGGGAATCTGATGATCGGCCTTCTGGAAGGGGGCCTTTTAATTTACTAGTTAGGGCTTAGGCAGTGGTTTTTTTGGTGTGCACTTGGAGGCATGATCGCGGCCAACTATGCTTCCTCCTGGGTGGGCTACCTGATTCTGGCTGCCGTAAAAGGCTTGGTGCAATCGATCACTTTGTTGTGGTTAAAACCCTTTTTTCTCGTCTGTTTGGGCGTCAGTTTTTTGCTGAGTCTTCTGATTGAACGGCCTGTGGTGCGATGGATTCTTCGATGTCACGGTAAAAGCTGGAAACAGGCTCTGCGACGCACCTTTCAATTGCACGCGGTCAGCTATCCTCTTCTTGTGGCCTATTATTTTTCTGCCAGCGGGGTCAGCCTCATGACGGACTTTGATCTGGTGGACACTCAGGAGTTGATCCCCTCAATATCGTGCACGGTTTACTACCTTTCAGTCGATGGGGCATCGGTTATGCGATGCGAGATCGGGAGTGAGCATGTTCCAGAACAAGTTTAAGATTGGAGCCGGATTCTCGGCATGATCGCCTGTTTATTCGTTCAGATGAAGAAGCTTTGTAAGATCTATGGTTGCTCAAAGGTGGATCTCCCAAGGATCAGGAGGCACAAATCCTTCCTAAGGATGTGATCAACATGGCTGTCGTGGAGGATTCTCAAAAAGCACTTACCCACACCTACAGCCACAGGGATTTCCCATACCATGAACCACTGGGCTTCTTTATGGGGAGGCACCTTCGCTCTGGTCTGAGACAAACTCCATTTATAGAACGGGTTTCTGGCCTGTCGAAGGACTTTTAGGAAACGCAGAATCTTTGCGGCGCCTCCGGGCATCTTTGGAGACGCCTTTTCTCGCCTGGAGTGTTCGCAATGCCGTCGAGATCGATGATGATTTGTTATTGTTTCAGTTGGGGCCTCATCAAATCTGACTGATGCATCCACCCACTCGTCGCTTGGCCTTGTTCGCCCTTGGAAAGGGGCCTGTGGTGGTTGCAAGCCGATAATTCAACCATGCAGCAGTGCTTGCATGCGATCCAGACCCCTCTGAAGGACCTCTTTGGGATTCTTGTTCCATAGGTCTTGGTTGAACAATTCCAGGCTCATCGCACCTTTGTATCCTTTTTGGCGCAGGCACTGTATTTCTGCCTTCAGATCGATCACGCCTTCTCCAATCATGACTCGGTCTGGATCGTTTTGGGTCCCAGCTGGTTTGGCCGGATGAGCATCATCGATATGGTAGTGACTGATCCGATCGACAGGAATGGCCTCAAGCTCTTCCGGGGTCGTGTGACTGTTCCAGTTGTGAAAGGCATCTAAAATGAGGGTAGCACTCGGATCCTTTGTTTCCTGAACGACTTCCCATGCTTGCGCAAGTCGATGAATGGATTTGAAAAAGCTGATGTATTCGAAGGTGGGTTGAATGCCAACCTGACGACCGATTTTCAGCAAATCACCATAGCGCTCCGGCAAGCGTGCAAGGTCGCAGTGACCCATGGGCGGGGTCGCAACAATGTAGGGTGCCCCTATGCGTGCACCCAGTTCAAAACGGCGCTTGGCCTCGTCCAATACCAGCTGGTATTCCCAGCCTTCCATGTCACCCCACTGGCGTATCGCGATACAGCAGGGGACGATGAGTCCATGATCTGAAAGGGCCTTTTCAACATCAGAAATTTCGCCACCTTGTCCGACGTATTCGTAAAGGTCATTGATCCATAATTCGATCCCATCATAACCCACCTCGCCGGCGACTCGGATTTTTTCCATGAGTGGCTGGGGCTTGATTGTGCTGGTATTCAGGCAAAGCTTGGGGTTCATGAGATCGATTGGATGTTCAGGTGGTAAGTCAAATTGGATCAAAATGCTCCCAATCGTGGGGGCGTGGGGTCCATCGTAAAGACACTGGAGTCAAAGCAAGCCTTCAGAAGGCGCATTTTGCGTTCGGATGCATCGGGCTGATGCCATAAATTGTCAAATTCATCCGGATCTTTTTCAAGGTCATAGAGCTCCCCACTATCGCTACCATGATAGACGACAATTTTTTCGGTTTGGGTACGCCTCATGGTACCGTAGGCATGACGATGGGTCCATGCATTGTAATATTCGCTGAAGACCGAGGACCGATGTTCGTCTGCAACCGCTTTCCCATGACAGATGGCCTCCAGACTCTTTCCTTGAAATCCCGCGTGGTGATCCAGCCCTGCGGCGTCACAGAGGGTTGGAGCAAGGTCGATCAATTCGGTCAAACCATCATAAGCGATACCTGCTGCGAATCCGTCGGGCCAGTGGAGTATGAGCGGTACTCTCAGGGCTTCCTCATAAAAATGAGGCCCTTTGAGATAAATGCCATGATCGCCCAGCATTTCGCCGTGGTCCGACATGAAAATGAGCAGAGTGCGCGATAACTGGTTGGTGGCTTCCAGCGCTTCCAGGATACGCCCCAATTGATCATCCATCAGGGATACCATGGCCAGGTAGGCTGCACGGACGGCGCGGTGATCCTCTTCACGCATGTTCTGGACATTAAACCCTCCCGGTTCATTGTGCGCCCACCGGTGATCGAGTTGTTGATAGAGGGTCTTCTCATCCCATTCATTGGCACGTATTTTGGGCAAGGGCATGCGATCGATGCGGTATCGATCCAGATACTCCCTGGGGGGGTCGAAGGGGTGATGCGGGTCAAAACAATTGAAGCTGAAAAACCAGGGCTGGTGTGCGTTCTGATAAATAAACTCGATGGTTTTTTCAGCGCACCAGGTTGTTTGGTGGTAGGGCGCGGGAATGCCTTCCTTGATGTAAGGAGTGGACGAACCATCGTAGAGATCCTCCCAGCGAAGCCCCTTAGCTGCCAGCCATTGGGTATAGGCGTTTTCGGGCCAGTCGGGTTGTGGGTGATGAGACCAATGAAAGACCTGGTAACCATCTTCGATGCGTTGTTCCACTTTTCCGTTGGCGCAGCTCGATAGGTGTAGTTTGCCCGCCAGTCCACAAAAGTAGCCATGATCAGCAAAATGCCGGCTCAGCAATCGTTCCTCCCTTGGAATTTGCTGGCCGTTTTGTCGGCATCTTGTCGTGCGCGCATAGCGGCCGGTGAGAAATGAGGCTCGGCTCGGTGTGCAAACCGGGCTCTGACAATAAGCTCGGTTGAAGGTGACTCCATCACCCACCAGGCGATCCATGTGGGGCGTTTGGGCATGAGCAGACCCAAGAGCCCCTATCGTGTCATAGCGCTGTTGATCCGTGCAGATCCAAAGGATATTGGGCCGCTGATGGGTCATGAAATCCCGTCAGCTCGAGTTTAATGTTTTGGAAAGCGATTCATGCGTATCTCGTGAGCGCCATCCGCTCGCGCGTACTCGTAATAATACCGCCACTCATTTTCGAGTTCTAATGGGTGAAGGTAACGCAAGGACCCTGTGGCATGTGGAGAAACCACATACGGCCCATCGTGGGTGAGGCGCTGCCAGTGAATCAGGTCGAGGCTGACGGCAATCCCCGTTTTTTCTTCATAATTTTCCAGATGGCTTGGGCCCCCATCGTAGAATCCCACATAGACGGGTGGCATGGCCTGGATGGACCCAAGCCGTGTTGCATGGCAATCCCACTGATCCTGGCTGGGTTTGAGAATGTCTCCATGCCAATCAAAGTGGATACCATCCTGACTGGTTGCCAGCCCCGAAGACGACTTTGAAAGTCCTGTATTGTAGATATCGGAGGTGGCATGCATGGCTTTTGTTTCTTCCTCGCTTGCTAGCTGTTTTCCGGGGGCATAACTGACCAGCATGTGGTAGGTGTCATCGACTCGCATGACGAAGGGGTCCTTGACCCCCTCACAGGAAGTTTGTTGGGCAGTTAGAATGGGGGTGCGCTTGGCGATGTTAAAGTGGGAAGGGTGATCGGCTTCCAGAAGATCAATGCGCCACCGCTGGTCTGTCGGATCCACATAGCTCAAATAAAGTCGCCAGTTGCCCTCGGGTGTTTTGATCAAGCTTCCTTTTTCAATGGAATCGGTATTCAGTGCATCCTTGTCCGTTTTCCAGATGGTCTCAAATTCATGACCGTCCTTGCTATGAGCCACGAAACATTTTCCTCCTCGAATGGGTCTGGGTTCTCTGGTTCGATAATAAAGGTAATAGGTAGAGTCATCGGGATCGAAGACCACACAGCATGCACCCACCCAATACCCTTCTCCATCACCCAGAGGTTCCATAATGACTTCGCCCGATTCAGGGTCAAAGGGCTTGAGTGCTGGAATGATATTCATCGATCGACTGCTCATAGGATGGTTTCGTTTTATCCACCCGATGGAATCAATCCAACGAAAAATTGCTCAATCTTCGAAGGCAGAGTTGTCTGTCCTTAGCCGAATGCGTCCAAATGAAACCTTGCCCATCGAACCCAACCTCTTCCTATGCCAGGACTCTCTCTATGCCTTTATCTCAATCAGGGTGGAACTTAGAGAAGGGGGCCGGGTATATAATAGGCGTTTCGTTTGGCACTGGTTTTTACCAGGAATCCAAATTGGGACATCTTGTTGAGGAGGTAATTGGCTCGGTTGATCGTAAGCCCTAGAAGTTCTCGATGTTGGCTATTGGTGAGGACCTAGAAAGATCTGCATTGAATCCGCTGCATCCCACATGTGACCTATTCAGAATACTGGAAAACCGAAGCTCAGCGCGATCTCAGGAGCCCGAGGCCTCGATTTGAGCATTTGAGGTCTGGTGTCCTGGACAGCATTCTTGAACCCGACGCACCGTCTCTGAAGATGTCAGGCCGTATTTTTCCCTTAGATAATTGGCTGAAGTGGCATGCTCGATAAACTGATCAGGCCAGCCGACACGCATCACAGGGGTTTGGATTTGGTGCTCATTGAGCAGTTCCACCACAGAAGATCCGTAGCCTCCGTGTAGTGCATGGTCCTCCATCGTGACGATAAGATCAGAACCCTCAGCAAAAAACAGCGTGGTTGCAGCGTCGATAGGTTTGGTGAATCGTGGGTTGATCACCGCTACATCATAGCCAAGGTCCGCGAGTTGCTGGGCACTCTTCATGGCCATGGAGTTGAGGTTGCCCAAGCCAAAAATAGCGATCCGGCGAGCTCCCTCCTTATTGTTGAAATGCTGGACGACCTCCGCTTTGCCTACCTCCAAAAGTTTCGGCTCCTCCTTGATCTCCACGCCTTCGGCCGCTCCTCTTGGATAGCGGATGAAAGTGGGATGCTTGATGTGGGTGGCTGTGAACATCATGTCTACCAGCTCATCCTCGTCTTTCGGAGCCATGGCAATGATATTCGGGATACACCTGAGATAGGCGATATCAAAAAGACCATGGTGGGTTGGGCCATCCTGCGGTGAAAGACCGGATCGATCCATACAGAAAATGACAGGTAGATCCTGCAGTGCAGCGTCGTGAACAATACAGTCAAAAGCTCGCTGCATGAACGAACTGTAAATGGCAACCACTGGGTGCAAACCCATCGTGGCCATACCACAGGCGAAAATCACTGCGTGCTCTTCGGCGATGCCGACGTCAATATAGCGTTCAGGGATCTCCTGCTCGAGGTGCTTGAGACCTGTCCCGGATGGCATGGCTGCTGTAATACCCACAAGAGAGCTGTTTTTACGGCAAAGCTTGACCAGAGTCTTGCCGAAGACATCCTGCCACGCTGGCGCTGATGCCTTCCCTTTGATTGCCGTTCCGGTTTTGACATCGTAAGGCCCCACCCCGTGGAGTTTTTCAGGGTGCTTGATGGCGGCATCATATCCTTTGCCCTTTTGGGTCATCACATGGAGGACAACGGGCTGATCGCAAGTCTTGGCGTATTCCAACGCTGCAATCAGCATGGGCAGGTTATGGCCATCGATGGGCCCCAGATACCGAAGCCCCATTTCCTCGAAAATCAAGCTACTTCCAAACCCTCCGCGGCCATCGACCTCGCCTTTGCTGGAAGATTCCTCCAAGACCAGGTTGGATACCGTTCCCTTGAGCACCTCCTCGGCCTTGTGTCCTAATTTGAGGGCCAACTCTCCTTTGGGTAGGCGCTTGAGGAGTTTTTGAAAATCTCGTTGAAGCCTATTGTAGGAAGGGTGAGTAATGAGTTTGTTCAGATAGCTGGCGATGGCGCCCACATTTTTGGCAATCGACCACTCGTTATCATTAAGGATGCCAATGAATTTCTTGGTCGAGTGACCGATATTGTTCAATGCCTCAAAAGAGATGCCATTGGTTAGGGCTGCATCCCCAAAAATCGAGACCACATGTTCATCACTTTTGAGTTGATCTCTTGCCACAGCGATGCCCAAGGCGGCTGAGAGAGCCGTTCCAGCATGGGCTGCGCCATAGCAATCGTGTTCGCTCTCCGACCTCAATGCAAAACCATTGAGACCATCGGTAGTCCGAATCGTGTTGAAACGACTTTTGCGTCCGGTGAGGAGCTTGTGCACGTATGTCTGGTGACTGACATCCCACACAAATTTATCCTTTGGAGTCGAAAAACAGTAATGCAGGGCAATGGTAAGCTCGACGACTCCAAGGTTGGGACCGAGATGTCCACCATGCTTTGAGAGGGATTCGATCAGTTCGGTGCGAATGTCTTCGGCGAGGCTTTGAAGTTGATCCAACTTGAGCTTTTTAACGTGCTCCGGGGTGTCAACCATATCTAGATAACGACTCATTTAATATACTTTCAATCGATTAGGACTCAGCGGATTCGTCAACTGCAACCGGTTCGATTTCCCACTGGCCCTCTGCGCTCTCTTCGAGTTTTTGAATGCGTTCCCTGGCCAGCTCCAGTTTCTTCTGACACGCCTGCTGAAGTCGAATGCCCTGCTCATGGCACTCAAGGAGCGTTTCTAGAGGTAATGAATCACTCTCCATTTTCTCAACGATCGCCTCGAGCTGAGTGATCGCTTCTTCAAAGCTGAGACGGTCTACACTTTGAGTTTTTTTGGCTTTGGTTGGTGATTCCTTACCCACCTCACCATCCTAATCCAGTTTGTCAGTGCCGTCCACCTCCTAGTTTATCTTAAATATGCCTTTATGGGTTGCGATTCAATGTTTTTCAGTGGCATGATGATGTTGTAAAGACTATGAAATTAGCCCTCTCAGATCAGAATTGTTTGACCGAGGGATGGAGGTGCCTTTTGTTAAGCCTGTGGGTGTCTTTGGGGCACCTCGTGCTTCAGGCCGATCCAACGCTGTCATTCAACCGGGACATTCGCCCGATCCTCTCCGCATACTGCCTGGAATGTCATGGTCCGGATGGTCAGCAGCGCAAAGGGGGAGGGAAGCAGGGTTTAAGATTGGACACACTGCAAGGGGCAACCGAAGATTTGGATGGCGTTTCCGCTGTGATCCCTGGAGATGCTGATGCCAGCTCGATGATCCATCGTATACTGACCAAGGATATGGATGATCGTATGCCCCCCATCGAACATGGGAAAAGTCTCTCTTTGGATCAGGTCGAAAGCCTCAAGACTTGGATTAACCAAGGAGCCAACTATGAAGGGCACTGGGCTTATCAACCCCTGAATCGTCCATCGATCCCAGCTGGAGAATCCCTGGGGTCTGAGCCCTCTCACCGATCTCGCCACCCGATTGATCTGTTTATCGTGCGAGCATTACCCACTCTCCAACAAAACCTGGCCGATCGAGCAGATCCTTACCTTCTGGCTCGGCGCGTGGCCCTCGACCTGACGGGGCTTCCTCCCACCGTGGCAGAGGTAGATGCGTTCGTGTCGGATCAGCGACCGGACGCCTTCGGGCACTACGTGGACCAACTCCTGCGCAAGCCTAGTTACGGAGAGCATTGGGCAAGGTGGTGGCTGGATCAGGCAAGGTATGCCGACTCCGCAGGGTATGCCGATGACCCGCCCAGAACCATCTGGGGTTACCGAGATTATGTCATACGGAGTTTCAACGCGAACATGCCTTTCGACCAGTTCACCATTGAGCAGCTGGCAGGTGATCTTCTGAACAATCCATCCATGGATCAATTGGTTGCGACCGCCTTCCATCGCAATACCATGACCAACAACGAGGGAGGGACGAGTGACGAAGAATTCCGCAATGTCGCGGTAGTGGACCGTGTCAATACCACTTGGGCGGTATGGATGGGGACCACCATGGCATGTGCTCAATGCCATCATCACAAATACGATCCTATCTCTCAGGAAGATTACTTCCGCTTTTTCGACCTGATGAACCAAACACAGGATGCGGATCGCCGCGATGAAAACCCAAGAGTTGAGCTGTTCACCGAGTCTCAGCTGGATCAAAAAACATTGCTTCAAAAGAGACAATCGCATCTTCGATCCAGTTTGGAGACCATGACCCAGGAACTGCAGGAGGCTTTCGAAGCTTGGGAATCCTCTTTAGGACCTCCCGTAGTATGGGAGACGCTGTCTTCTTGGGAAACCAGGCTTGCAGATCACTCATCATCTCAGGAACCGACTGCATTGGAGAATGGGGCATGGCGTTTGCCGGGGTCCTCAACGCCCTACTCGGCCACGTGGCAATCGAAAACCAAGTCGGTGTCCTTCAAACCCATGACTGCCTTGAGGTGGTCTCTCCAATATGAGGGAGCTTCAAAAAGCCCTGCCCAAGAATGGGCTTTCTCAACCCCCAGCCTTTACTGGATTCCCCCACAAGGACAGGTCTTGCCTGGTCGGTATCTGCGGATCAGCCTGCCTGGAAAGCAGCGCATGCTCTCCTTGGCTGAAGTGCAATGTTTCAAGCAGGACCAAAACCTGGCTCCCGGGTCTCAGGTAAAGCAGAGCTCAACGGATTTTGGGGGTGCTGCCGAACGCGCGATCGATGGTCTGACCGATGGCGACTACCATGCCTCGAAAAGTGTGACGCACACATCTCAATCCGACGACCCCTGGTGGGAGTTGGATTTGGGAAGGTCTGAGGCAGTGGATCGCATCGTGATCTGGAATCGCACCGATGGTGGTCTCTACTCTCGCCTGGATGGCGCAACCATTGAGTGGATGGATGAAAACCGGCAAGTCCTCTGGCAGCATGTTTGGAAAGAAGCTCCACGTGTATCGGTAGATCTTTCCGTGGATGGACGAAAACAGATTCCATTGGCGGGTGCCATCCTCTCCTATCGTGATCCTTCGACAGGTCGCTTGATTCGGCTGGAGTCGAAGGGCAAGAAGGGCGAACCCTGTAAAGGGAGCTTGCCACCGACTCAAGTGATGGATCTGGATTTGGTTTTTGAGGAGCCCCTTTTACCTGAAGATGGAGGAGAACTCCTACTCCAGTGGGAGCAGCTTCAATGGAGCCAAGAGGTCTCATGGCAAGCTGAGTTGCAGCGCAGTGAAGACGATCGCCTCGTGACCTTGGCCCGTCTCAGCCCTGATCTTTGGTCCATCCTTCACTTGCCCAAAGAGAATCGTTCAGAGGAGCAAAGCAAGCACTTGGTATCTTATTATCTTTCCATTGCTCCCGCCCTGGCCGAGGATCGCGACAAGCTCCAGAGGGTAGAAGCATCGCTGGCCTCGATCAAACCCTACACTTCGGTTCCGGTGATGCGTGCGCTGGCGCCGGATCAACAGCGTACGACGCGGGTCCAGCGAAGGGGAAACTTCATGGACCTGGGAGACACCGTTGAGGCAGGAATCCCCTCCATCTTTGAAGCATCTTTGGATCAACCTCCTCGTGATCGGTTGGCCTTGGCTCGATGGCTGGTGAGTACCAAAAATCCACTCACGGCTCGGGTCATGGTGAATCGTTTGTGGGAGGCTGTTTTTGGTCATGGGCTGGTGCTTACCAGCGAGGAGTTTGGGTCGCAGGGGGATCTTCCGACCCACCCAGAGTTGTTGGACTGGTTGGCTGTCGAGTTCGCGGACAGTGGCTGGGATATCAAACACATGCTCAGGTTGATGGTCACCTCGGAGGCCTATTGTCAGAGCTCCATCAGCTCGGATCCCGGCTACGAAGAGGATCCTGCCAACCGATGGCTCGGGCGGGGACAGCGTGTGCGTCTTTCTGCCGAGTCGATCCGAGACCAAGCCCTTTTTGTCAGTGGTTTGCTGAGTGAAAAAATCCTCGGCCCTTCGGTGAATCCACCGCAACCCAAAATGGGCTTGAATGCCGCTTTTGGGAGCCAAATTGACTGGAAAACAAGTGAAGGAGAGGATCGTTATCGTAGGGGGCTCTATACCACATGGCGCCGATCCAATCCCTATCCCTCCATGGCGGTCTTTGATGCTCCAAATCGGGAAGTTTGTATCCTCAAGAGGGATCGCAGCAATACCCCTTTGCAGGCTTTGGTCACTCTCAATGATCCTGCTTTTGTTGAAGCAGCACAAGGTCTGGCGCGACGCATGCAGCTGGCTCAAGGTGCGCTTCTCGACAAGATGACTTTTGGCTGGAGGGAGTGTCTCATACGTCCTCCAACCTTGGCAGAGTTGCAATCTATGGAACGGCTCTATCAGGAAGCCCTTGGTTACTATCGAAATAAGGAAAATCAAGCCATACAGATGGCCGAAGACCCCATCGGCCCTTCACCCGAAGGCGTCCCTGTGGCCGAGCTAGCCTCGATGGTGCTTGTCGCCAATGCGCTCCTTAATCTTGACGAATTTCTCATGAAACCCTGACCCCTTGCCATGATCTCCAAACCTTTCTCGGATTCTCAACCCATGGACTTGACCACCCTCCAACTACAACAACGCACCCGCCGCTTCTTCTTCAAGGAATCGGCGGCTGGGCTGGGGGCTATCGCTCTCTCAGATCTACTGGCGGGAGAAACCTCTGACTCCTCTGCGCTTCCCATGGAGGCACCTCTCAAGCTCAAGGCATCGCACTTTGCCCCCAAGGCCAAGCATGTGATCTACCTCCATCTGACAGGTTCGCCACCACACCTTGATTTGTTTGATTACAAACCGGAGCTGGTCAAGCGGTCGGATCAGGATTGTCCGGATGCTTTTCTCAAGGGTAAACGATTTGCCTTCACCTCTGGTGTGCCCAAACTCATGGGGACGCCCAGGACTTTCAGGCAATATGGTCAAGGTGGTGTGTGGTTGTCCGATGCGTTACCCAATCTCCAAAGGGTGGCCGATGAGCTTTGCGTGATCCGTTCCATGCATACCGATCAGTTCAATCATGCTCCTGCTGAATTGCTCGTCTACACGGGTTCCCCTCGGCCGGGTCGCCCCTCCCTGGGTTCTTGGGTGACGTATGGATTGGGTTCGGAAAACCAGAACCTCCCTGGTTTTGTCGTGCTTATTTCGAGTGGTGTGCAACCCAATGGGGGGCGCAACTCCTACGGGAGTGGCTTTCTGCCTTCGGTTTATCAGGGGGTTCAATGTCGATCCAAGGGCGATCCTGTTTTGTTTGCTTCCGATCCTCCCGGCCTTCCGCGTCATTTGCGCCGGCGTAGTCTGGATGCCATTCAGGAGCTCAACAGGCTACAGGCCGATGAATTTGGAGATCCCGAGACACTAACTCGCATGTCTCAATACGAACTGGCCTTTCGGATGCAGACTTCCGTCCCAGAGGTCATGGATATTACCCGAGAGAGTGCCGCAACCCTTTCATCCTATGGGGCCGAACCCGGCGCTGCTAGTTTTGCTAATAATTGTTTGTTGGCTCGCCGATTGGTCGAGCAGGGGGTCCGATATGTTCAGCTTTTTGACTGGGGCTGGGATTTCCACGGCACGGGTCCCAATGAAGATATTCGCGATGGTTTAACCAAGAAGTGTGCAACCATGGATCGGCCCGTTGCTGCTTTGATTGAGGACTTGCGAAGTCGGGGGATGCTGGATGAAACCCTCATTGTGCTGGGTGGAGAATTTGGCCGTACACCTTTTCGGGAGGGGCGCACTGCCAAAGGTCAAATCCTGGGTCGCGATCATTTTCCGGACTGTTACAGCATGATGCTGGCCGGTGGTGGTATCCGGGGTGGGATCACCCATGGCGCTTCGGATGAACTGGGGTTCCAGCCTGCAGAGGATCCCGTCCATGTGCACGATCTTCAGGCAACTTTGTTGAATCAGCTTGGCTTCGACCATGAACGCTTGACGTTTCGCTTTCAGGGAAGGGATTACCGTCTAACCGACGTCTCAGGCAAGGTGATTAATCCTATTCTTGTATGA
>Ga0160423_10003299_pt1 | contig 13439 bp, 4 predicted proteins | sample CRUFie14St8metaG_FD_108191 | JGI IMG/M metagenome (GOLD analysis project Ga0160423, IMG submission 108191) | Marine microbial communities from the Costa Rica Dome - CRUD Field 142mm St8 metaG | ecosystem: Environmental > Aquatic > Marine > Oceanic > Photic zone | place: Costa Rica: the Eastern...
CCATCCGTGCTTTCAGACTCACTGAAGGAATATATCGCCGATAAATTTGGTCGCCAAAATGCTTGGCGTTACACAGTCACCCAGCCTGCAATAAATGCAATCTTGCAAGCAATGGGCCGGCCAATAAGATCTGTAGAAGACCGTGCCTTAATATTACTATTAGACAATCGTAACGACAATCGTACATATCGAGAATGTTATCCAATAGCGATGAAAATGAACACTTCTAATGAACCAAATTCAACCAAATCCTTTGCCTCAAGATTCTTTAGAAGAGTAAAAAGACTTTGATAATCAAACAAAAAGGTTCATTGATGTTTGCCGCTGAGAGTGAGATATGTCTGAGTGGGAGTTAGTTGAAATTTCGAGCGCCGAGCCGGACGAACTTATCGATGAACATCAATCTTACAACACAGATGGATTGGAAACCGAAGTGAGTGATTTACACAGTCATTTCTGGAGGGATGCTGGCCATCTAAGTGAAGTCGAGGATAGACATAAGCAGGTTTTGATTAGTTCCGGAATGATTCCCGAGAGCCACATAGCAAGCGTTGAACCAAGTCGTAAATTGGATTGGTTCGTCACTGAACTAAACGGCCGAATGAATCCGGACGGTCTATCTATACCTGTCAAAGGATTGGAAATAAACGACATCGCAATCCATCAAATGTCGTCAGATAATGAAACAATTATCAAATTCAATTTTACGGAAAAAGATGGACAGGAATTAGAGCGCATAGTAAACATTCCTAATGAGACCTCCAATACCGAAGTTAAGGCCAATTTCTTCAATGACCGATTATACCTAAGATGGTGAAATCACCTGTTTGGTATACTTGCTAAGTTTGCGATTTCTTGAATCATCTTGTCAAGTGCCATTTGAGCAGCCTGTTGGTGTTGCGCACCCATTTCATCACGACTATACCTCGCCATCTCAAACATGTTGTCAATAGCTAGGAGCGCATCATCAGAAATTTGAGGCATTGCCTGCCTAATCGCAACTTCAAATTCCCTTACAGTCTCGAAGTCGCGCCTCAAGAATCCATTCTGTTGCAATACCGTACATAGATTCTGATAACAATTGAAAATCGCTTCCCTGATAGAATCCCCTGCTGCCAATAATTCTGCTGTATATGCAAAGACCTCTGCGGCTTCTTGTAGCAATTCATTGTTTAATCTTCGACGATAAATTATTACTCCTGCCGTTATGATTACCACAGTCAAAATTAACAGTACATAAGCCCATGTAGGTACATCAACCTGTTCTTCATCGAACTTATACTTAGGATTGAATTCATCAGAGTCGCGTAATAATTCAAAGTCATCCTTGCTCGCTTCAGATAAAATCGGGTCATTGATTATTGCATCCACGTAAACATAGCCCCACCTGTCGTAATCACCATATGGAGGATCCGAATTGAATTCAAATTCAGCAAGACCATTTGGATCAGTCACTACAGTAAGTGGGTTGGTAAGTTGAGCATTCGATTCATTCTTCAAAGTGTAAGTAACTGAAATAAGCGGAACTCCTAAACCAGTGTCATTAGCTGTTATTGTTATACCACCAAATACCTCTTTGTTGCCACTCTCATCTATTTCGGCAATATCCCATTCAAAATCTACATTGAGTTTTATGAATATTTGTCTGTTCACAGATTTGCTGTTTAAGTAATATGTAGTGTTCTCTAAGACATCTAAGTGTATGTATTGTGTGCCGGCAGCAAACCACGATGGAGCTACTGTATCGATAGTGAAATTGCCATTAGACCAGTCAATAGCTACCAAACTCGACGGTATGCAACGAGCCCCTTCTCTTTGCGACGCACAGTCTGAACCGTTGCCGACATTGATTGCAAGATTTTCGAAAATCTCTCCAGTTCCACCTACTTCAGAAATCGATCCTGTTATCGAAATTGGACCAAAGGTACCGTCAGATCTAATTGCTACTGTGGTTGAACCTGAGTCTATTGAAACCGCCAAATCCGCCCATACATAACCAACGAGTTGCTCTTCTGTGCCAATGTGAGAATAAGTTCCGGGGAATACTATCTCGATGTCATGTAGTCCTCTTGTCAAATCTTGAGTTGCGAAAACGATAACATCCCATTCACCATTATCTGCAGTTTGTGTTGTAGCAACGAGGTTTCCGTCTAGGTATATCTCAAGCAATTCTCCTTCTAGACCTTCGTTGGTTAAGGAGTCAATATCAAACAACCGACCTGATAATTCCCACAATTCCCCTCTTGTCACCTGAGCTTCACTGTCAAAAGAGACCGTTATATCTGCTCGGTGAGCCAAGAAGAATGTGGTATTGGTACTATTAGAACGGTAGTAGCCTTGGCTACCAGAGTAAGCAGTAAGTGTTCGGTTGCCAAATTCGAATAAGTCTGATACTGTCCAATCGTAACTAAATTGTCCGTTACTGTCAGTAACCACAGAGGCAATTGTAATGCCTTCAATAATCAATTCAACTTGGTGACCTGAAATTGGGATTAACTGATTATCAGCAACACTGCCGGTGATGGAAATATTCTCTCCAACAGCAGTAGTCTCAGGTACACCAACACTGAGTACAATATGACTGAAAATATTCCATGTCCCGTTAGCATCACTTGGCAGATAGAAAGTCGTACCGTTAAATCTCACTTCCAAAGTGACAGGCCCTAATGCCGCATCTGCAGGTACTGGATATATTGCGGTAAACAAACCGTTTTCATCAGTATCAACGTTGGTCATAAATTCACCATCCAACCACACCTCTATGGTTAATTCAGCAAGCGGATTATCAACCAAATCGAGTAACAGACCCTCTATTGTCATAACTTCTTCTCTATTTACATCGCCACCTGTGGTAATCAAGTTAATCTTGGTTGGAACGCTAATGTTGAAAGGAACAGTTGAGGCTGAAGGCATGTAATATTCTGGATTGGATGGTTCACCAACACCGATTGGGTCAACCCAGTCCCTACCTCCGAAGAACTCAACGGTAATGATATGAGGTCCAGCCGTAATTTCCTCAGGCAGTGGATAACCTAGACTAAATTGTCCAGTTAAGGCATCAGTCTCGATACTTGCAACCGAATCGCCGTCAATCATCAAGTGGACCACGGCTGGAGAGGGGATTCCCTGAACGGCCAGGGCAAGCCCGAGATCGTCCAGTAGTGTTCCGTTAACAGTCATGTAATCACCGGCAACCAAGCTGCTTGGATACTGAGTGATGCTTATGTTTGTTTCAGCAAGCACTACAAATGATGAATTTGATTCTGAGCCGAGTAATCCAGTTGTCCCAGGAGTCCCAGTGAAAATTGCATTGACATCTTTGACACCCACCGACATGTTGGCGGGAGTTGTTAAAGTACCGTATGCGGAGCCGTTTTGGGCAGTGGTAATGACAGTTGTAATGTCCGTTCCGTTCAGCGTGATAGTTACTAACTGGCCCGATACTGGCTGGCCGGTGTTATCCAGCAATAGAACCTCAATCTCAACATCATTGCCTCTCTCGACCCTGTCATTCAAGCTCGGCTGACCTTGAATATCTAGCACTGGATCTGTAAAGATAATTTCAGTAAATCCTCGACTATCAAACAGGCTTGTCGTATTTGAACCAAGGTAGAAATTGACCGCAGGGATATAGGTCGCACTTAGGGTGTTATTTCCAGCGGCAAAGTTCGGTGAGAGCAGAATTGAGGCATTCCAAAAACCATCAATTCCTACCGTTCCGCCTGTTACTGTGAAACCAAGAGATTCATCATTAATCTCGAACAAGATATTTGCCGGAAGTATGGTTCCGTCAACCTGCTCAAGCCCACTACCATTATCTGAAATTATTTGTCCTGAAATATTGAAACTCTCTCCCGCAACAGGATTGGATGCAATATCATCGATGACTAGGAAAGTTACTGAGCGAACGTTGATGGTAGAGAAATTGGCACCAACTCCCAATAAGTCTGAACTACCGATGAAGCTTATCTCTACATTGGTCAAACCGAGTGGTTGTGAGAATGGTATTTGATGTGTGATATTAGCAAAGCCCTCGCCATCTGTTTGCACAGTGCCAATTGGTGCATCTCTAAACTTGTATGTGACATCATAGCCACTTAGCGGCTGGAATAGGTTGGATGACTCGACAAGTTTAGAGGTAATGTTGACACTATCACCACGGTTTATTACAACAGCATTGAGCGGTTGTATAGACTCAAACTGAGTCACTCCAAAGACGAATATAGGTGTCTCTACCGATGATTCAAGATAGAACTTAGATGACCCTTCAATCACTGAGATGACCAATGTTTTTGCGCCACGCAAGGTTCCGTTGTTTAGGGTATCAGTAGGCACGGACATATTGAATGAACCGTTAGATGTAGTAGTGAATGAACTTACTAGTGTTTCATTTGCATTGTTAAGCCAGTTCGCCTTTAATTTGACCGAATCTACCAATTGTCGAGTATTGTCATCATCATCAATAACTTGACCTACAACATTGAAATCGACGCCTGCGATTGCACTGTTTGGAATGGAATCAATTCTGATATCGGTATTACCCTGAATTGTGATATTGAGCTTGGTACTGTTGCCAGTGTGACGAGAATTACCCTTTGCTAGCGGATCTGTGAGGTCGTCAGCGACCATTACCAATATTTCGTAAGCACCGGGCGCAATTCCTGTAGCAGGCCAAGTTAGGTTAGCAGTACCATTCTCGTCACTCAATGAATTACCCATTGATACATTTGAGCCATTAAAATCAAAGTAAAATTCGGCAGTTACACCCTCTAAGAAACTCAAGTCTGCAAGGTCTGCAACTGTTACAGACAACTCAACATCATTGTTAGTCAAAGTTGTAATTTCACGCTCTTCAATTAGTGTAACAACAAATTCAGACTCGATACCGACAAGAACTGTTGGAGTTGGGAGGAATGAAATCGAGCCTGTCAACTCATCGGGAATTGGGTCTTCCGAAGCATAATATGGCCCGCCCTCAGGTTGTTGACTGTAGAAATCAAATCGAATTTCAACATCATATGCGTCGGATGGTAGGTTTGTTGGAATCGTTACATTTTCGCTAAACGTAGAGGTTTGGTTATCTAGCAAACCCTGCGCCAAATCAAGATTTCTTCCATCCTCGGTTACTAGTACTATTGAATACTGAGAAATATTATCACCAAGTATCGGCGTTTGGTAAACTCCATCGAAGATTGACCCGTTGATAGTCAAATTATCTCCGAGATGAGTCCATTCTTGACTTATGGTAATGTTCCAGCCGATTTCTGCTTTGACCCTGATGGTGCCGTTACCTGATGATGGCGAGTAATCTTCACTCCCGTTGTAGTTAATTCCCACCACGTAGTCATTAGCGGGTAGATTCGCATCTAAGTTGATAATTTGTTGATGTGGCCCTGATAGATTGGACGAAGTGTTAAACCAAGAATTGTTGAATAAGAAGTTATAATCACCTATTGTGGATGAAACTATTGCACCTCTGTGGTCAGTAATCGATACTTCAAACACCCCATCATAACCTCTCAGTTGGGGTATGGAATCAAATTCAAACTGAAGGAAACTCTGTAACCTATACGGCACACCTATCGACAAGTTTGCATCATCTGTAGCCTGGATTGAGTCTGGAATGAATCGAAGCCTGACCTCAACTTCTCCTGCACCAAATGTTGCTAATTGTGCAGTCAACTGTGTTTGTATGGCAAAAGTTCCGTTAACTGTAATATTGAAGATATCACTCCAAGAATCAAAAGTTCCATTCTCGCGCATGGAGAGCAGCAATTGACCTTCCATGTCCGTCGGTGATGGTCCGAGAGATCTTGCAGTACCGTTTACCCACAAATCTTGGTCTACAACGAATACACTCTTATCTGCTCGTGGTCCTTCTATTGTTGCTGTTAGGTTTGGTGCTTCACGAATGTCTAAACTAATTGACAGATTTGATGGTCTCAAATGGTGTTCCGGCACTGCTATAGCCGGGTCTAGTTGCTCAACCCAACCCTCGAACCACAACTCGGCATTGATAATTCCAAGGGTTTCTGTTTCTTGCAGTTCGACACTAATCGACCACAAACCTGTAGGCGTAACTACTCCAGACAGGTTGTTACTTCCGTTAACACTGGATGTAAATGTTAGATAGATATTGGGATTATCCCCTTCGAATGAATAATCCTCCGGGGAATTCTCATATTCTATCTGTCCTTGAATTGTGGTTGTAGAGCCTGCACCGACAACTGGTGCACCAATAGACAACGGGAATTCATGATTGATTACTGAATCATCAGTGATGTTAATCCAACTGTCAAATAATATTACACTGTTAGGTATCAACTCAAATGCACCATGTTTGATTAATAGCGAATAAATTCCGGGATTGAGTGAGACTGCCAAATTTCCGCTAAACGAGAAATTACCATCTTCATCCGTTTGTACATCTGCGACGAACATATCCTCGATTAATTCGGCTTGTGGGTTGGAAATCGGCACTAGGTAAGCGGATAAGTCATAATTTTCGATAGGTGTAGAGTTGTCTGCAAAGACAAACTGGCCAGACATATCGAAGGTATTAGACAAATCACGGTCGATTGTCAGCGGGGATACAGATTGGTTCAGAATTGTTAGATTTTCAGAATTCGGGCATGAATCGAAAGGCACCCATCCCAAATCTACTTCTCCGGAACCGGTGTCAAAGGACATCTTTACTTCACCCCATGAGGAGTAATCTTGTGTTGAAACAGTATATCCTGCCCCGTTCCACTGGCCTCCGACATATCCAGTAACAAATCTTGCTGGCAGTCCAGCGATTCTTGCCATAGTAACGAAGGCTGTGTTGTAATCTTTACATTGGCCAATTCCGTTGTTGACAACAAATGAGGTTATATCTTGTCCCGAGGGATTGTTCACGGGAGTATGGTACAAACTAAATTCGAATGTTTCGTTACCTAATCTTAGGAAATCACTTAACGATTTAGCTAATGTGTAGGCATCTTGTGATGATGCATTTTGTGTGACTGCGTCAACAGTTTGAGTTACGATAAATTCGGATGACTGCTGAATAGAGGAATCGGAAGGCACAATTAGTTGGTAATCAAAACCAGAAGTTACAATGGAGTTAGCCGATAATACATCCCAGTCTAAGAAATACTCCTCTTGTCTTAGATTCAATCGATCAATTTCACCAAATTCAACGTTGATATTGTGAGTATCGTTGGAGCGTTGCAATGTCGCAGCGGGATCTGACCAAAATGTGATATTTCGATAATATGACGAGACTGGAAGGTTACCCACGCCGATGGGCTGGCGATAATTGATTTCCCAGTCAATGGTGCCGTTTGACAGACTTGCGTCAGGCAGTTGACTTAGGTTATCCACATTTGGCACCAGTGGCGAGAATGGATGCACATCTTGCAGGTTTGCATAGGTTGTTCCAGTATAGAAGTCATTAGTATTCAATCGCCATCGATGTATTTGGCTTGTATCTACCTCACCTGATGAATTGTTTGCCCAAAATACAACGCCATCTTCTACGATATCATCGGTGGGGTCAAACGGGTCAAATGGAGAATTTGCACACAGTGTACCCCAGAATGCTATCGGACATTCGTCACCATCTGACATGCCACCTCCGTCTGTATCTGGATTTGTCCAGTCAGTCCCAGTCAAATTTTCAATCGCATCGGGAATTCCATCACCGTCAAAATCTTCTGGTAAGACGTCATCCAAAGGATTGGATTCAGGATTGGTACCATCGGTGTACTCCGTTCTATCATCGACTCCACCACTATCTGTGTCAAATACAGTTGGATTTGTTACCCATGCATCAACGCTACCGTTTCCGATGCCAATCCATATCAAATCACAACCAGTTGTGTCTTCAAAATAATTATTCAGCGTGTCACCATCATCATCTAACAAATTATTACACGGTTCATTGGGGTCTGTGAAATCGAACACTTCATCAAAATCACTGACTCCATCTCCGTCAGTATCTACTAAACTTGGATTTGAGAACCAGCCAAAAACACCGAGAATTTCTTCCCAGTCAGCCAACCCATCTCCGTCGCTATCTTCGTAGTCATCATCACAATACTGTTGAGTAGTCGCGAGTGTACCTGCAGCAGTAGCTTCAGTGTGACAGAATGAACCATTTCGGTTCACAACCTCAGTAACCCCTGCCGCAGGTCCGACTGAAACGTCAACCAATACTTGACCTGAGACTCTAAAGTAACTGAATGGAGTTAATGTTCCAGATAAGTTGTACCAACCCTCACCACCATCAGGATTGAAGCCAGAGACATCAGTAAGTGTAAGCAAAGAATTACCGGAATCCCAATTAGTTATCGTCGTTGCAAAATTAATGAACGAATCACACGGGTCAGTTCCATGAGTGACATTCAACTCATCCCCGTCATTGACACCGCCATAATCGGAGTCTGCCACATCCCACAATGTACATGACAGATTTTCTTCCCAGTTTTGAATACCATCTTGGTCTTGGTCACCTGAATCCTCTTTCCTCGTTGGGTCGGTTTCACCCGGGTCAATTACGCCATTGCTGTTGTTATCCTCTTCTCCATCATCCAGTGCGTCACCATCGGTATTATTGTCTCGAGGATCTGTTGCTTGTGGTGGGTTTCCATAAAGTCCGTTCACTTCTACACCGTCAGGAATACCATCATTGTCCGTGTCTGATGCCGTGGGGTCAGTTAGCAGGACGAGCGCTTCATAGGAATCATTGAGACCGTCGTTGTCGCTATCTGCACGTTGAGGATTGGTTGATGTTATGCCATCAACTTCAGCTGTGTAGGTTGCACAACCACCCGGTCCAACGCCTGTTACTGGGTCACACGGCGATGTAGTCTCAGTTGGGTTACCGTCTGGGCCCGGCCTGAAACATGGAATTGAGCCACACATAGTATTCCATGTGGGATTGATGTACTCGAATAGGTTGTTTAAACCATCACCATCTGGGTCACCGTTGGGCCCATCAAAATTAGATGCAGAAGTGGCATTCAAACCATTTGCGGCTTCCCAACCATCCGGCATACCGTCACCATCGGTATCGTAGCCATTGACGTCTTCGTCGATTAATCCATCACCATCATCATCGTTTGACGAGCAATCTGCGTCACCATCACCATCTGGGTCTGCAGAATCAACTAAACCATCTTGATCGTCGTCGAATCCATTGGCGCATATATTTCCTACTGGATCCTCGTCACAGAGAATGGTACCTCCGTTTCCATCCGAGCCTGCATCACCGCAACCGGGTCTGATGTATTGTAGCGAACCCTCTTCGTTCCAGTTGCTCACAGGTACTGTGCCATTCCACCAGATACCATTGTCTAGCAGATTTGGTGTTGCTGGGTTATCCCAACCTGCAGGCATTAAGTATGTATATTCTTGAAGATTTGACATTCCGTCGCCATCAGGATCACCAACTGCCCCGTCATCATTGGCGCTTGATAGAGGGTCTAGACCGTACTTCCACTCCCAACCATCAGGCAAACCATCGTTATCGGTGTCAGGGTCGTTAGGAAATGAATTAATCAAATACTCCAATCCATAGGTAAGACCGTCGCCATCTTGGTCAGTGTTCGAAGCACTGGCCTCGATTGCAAAGAAATTAATTGAGGCTATTGAAGATAATAGCATCAGTGCGATAAGCGACAATGATTTGACAGCATTTTTGTGTTTGACAATCTGCAAATTTGCAGCCGGCCTATGAACTAATGAACGCTTTCGCATGCTACCAACATGTTCCGCCTGTTTTTATGCTTCATAAGGCAAATGGTACGATGTTCATACAATATGTCTAACCCATACTGAAAATATCTTTAAATTGAATCTAATTCATCAAGCAATTCTATGTCATCGTCATCATCAGTTACAGGTGCTGGTATGACTAACTCGGGCATTTCTGAATCCTCTAATTTAGTTTGATCCTCAACTGGGACTTCTTCGAAATTGACATTAGCAGAATCATAGCGTCCCCTGCGATATACTGCAAGCACGAAGAGCACAACTAGGCCTGCTCCAAGTGCGAGGGTTTGAGGTTCTGGGTCATATATCTCGTTCATGAAACATGCTAATCCGGTACATTCGGTCTTGAAGTTGAACTTAGACAGTTGAGTATATGTTGAATTGTATGGTACTTCATCATCCATTGGAGTGACGCGAAGAACAAATTCAACATCCGTCCCATCTTTCAAGTTACTTGGAGCGGTGAGTTCGACAAAGAAATCTTTGCTTGCATATGCTGGCAAAGTCACCAATAGGAAACCGCCACCCACTTGCGAGGATGATGCAGCAATTTCACCATCCCAACCTGTTGGCTCTTCCAGCTCTATTACTACATCTAACGGGATATTATTATCGTTAGCAATTCTGAATTCGATGCTTTTTGTTTCTTGGGAAGAGAATCTCGTGTACTCACTTTTTTGAGTGATTGGCAGTCTTCCTGGTTGTACATCTTCTTCAACCTTGACGATTATAGGCAAGTCGAAATACCTTGCTTCATTCGAATCTACCCCTTCCTCTGAGACTCTTAGATAGATGGTCTGATTACCCGCTTCAACGTTTTCTGGTAGGGTAATCCCGAGGTTAATGTCCTCATACGTCTCTGATGCAAGGCTAATTACAATTATATCGTTACCTTGGTTATCAGTTATCGAATAATCCCAAGAACTGTAACCCATTTCAGCATCGATATTTCTACTCAGATCTTTAGGATTAACTATTCGCCAAGTTGTTTGACCAGCGATGTCGCTTGTGTCCGATACTCTTACTGTGTAGGAAACAGATTCGCCAGGTTCTACCGGCCCAACCGTTCCCAAATCCCCGCCATCACTGTCGGAAATCACTTCAGCCAATATGCCGAAAGTTCGGTGTACTGTGAAACTACTATCTGTTTGTAGTTCAGAATCACCTGAGCTGGTAATTTCAAGCGAGACCAAACCTATGTCTTGCGCTTCTCTGTCTGTCGGTGGATAAATTTCCATTCGTACCGTCAATATGTCATGTGAACCGATATCTGGAGTTACAGAATTTATGCCTTCCTCAGTGAGTTCCATCCCAGTGTCATTATCAAAGAATTTGTATTGCCAAGATGTTGGCATTTCATTGACTCTAATAAAGAATGAATCTGTGTCAAAACCAGAATTGAAAATATCTACATAAAAATCGCCGATTTCATCGGAATCGACGTAATGAGACAAACTCTCGTCGTAAAACTCCGGACGTGTTGAATCTGATATCTGTATTTGATGTTCTTCGTCTTCGTAAATCGAGACTCGTGGCGGCGCATATACACCTACTTCCTCGATATTGAGAATTATTTCGACTACCGCAACTTCTGTCGTTGTCCCATCTATATCGGCGAATGCTCTTGCCTCAACTTCTAACTTCTCGGGGGTGTTGGAAAGATCTCCTTCTGGGACATCGATTTGAAGTATTGGTCTTGCCGATGCACCGCCGCCCTGTAAAGAGTAGCCTTGTGGCTTGTCCCAAATTGGGTCAGACCATGAGGAGGGGAGTGACCTCGCTAAGTCAAACACTACCTCTAAGTCAGAGGATGTTGAGCCTGTATGTTCAACAAGGAATTCTACGCTTGATGTTTGACCCGGAGCGATAAGTACAGTATCAGGTTGATTCGAAGGCAAAGTTAGGAAAATACCGTGCTCTAAGAATTCCAAGCCTTGGTGCTCGAACAAAACTGTGTGACCCTGAATATCCTTAATCTCAAGAGTTACATCGTATTCTCCTGGCTCAATTCCTTGGTCGAAGACATAGGTGAAGTTACCAACTAAACCATTGTTATCCAAGATTAAATCATCATCTTCAAATTCCTCATTGAAAATTGTTGTCGCACCTTCGTTTGAACTCATGATTAGATTGACGCTCTCGATATCATCTCTTCCAAATGCATCTTTGACTTGAAGGGTAAATTGCATTTCCCTAAACTCTTGGCGATGGTTAGGATACCACTCTAAGACTTCATTATCAGTCCAACCCGACCCAGGCATGTGAACTTTGACCGCAGAATTGGCCAATGCATTGGCTTTAACTTCAAGTTTTGAAAAACTGTTAGTGGAATCAATGTCTCCAAATTGAACTTCTACATCACAATTCTCTCCTCCGCCAGTAATGCCGCCACCGCCTTGGCAGCCGTCGATGGTTGCATCGATCTCAAGACCAAGTTTTTTGCCATTTTCGACCAAAAATCCAGCTTCTGGAATTTCAAAGTTGATTACATTCACGGCATAAGTGCAAGAACCGCCTCCTATGCCACCAAAGCCTCCACCTTCGGTACACGGATCGTCCAATTCAAGAACTACTTGCTCCACTGTTGTACTACCTGATAGCAACCTAAAGGTTACATCAGTTGTTGCCCCATCATTACCAGTGAATTTTAGATAAATGCTCAACTCGATGTAATTGCTAGCACCTTCACCGTAAAAACGGATATCACTTATCATTTCATTAGTAAAAAATTCAACTGTCGATAAAACGCTCAATTCTTCTGAAGAGCCGTCTGGTTCAGCGGTTGAAATTGAGCCGTCACCGCCTGATTCCGAGGTTGAAGAATCAATAAACAAATCATAAGATTCGTTGGATGAACCAGAAGAGAATACCTGCGAATCGCTTAATGCAATCACATTATTGGGTGCATTTGAACCAATAAGTGGAACCATGGATGCGAGAATAAGTAATACAATAGCAGATGAAATTAGGCGGCCGCCAGTGTCGTCATCCTTGCGTCTCATGCTGTTCACAGACGGCGCTGGTAATAGGACGGTTAAACGGTTTTGGGTTGATGTTTCAAAAAATTAGTAATTTACTTTAAACGAAATTATCTACTGTACAAACAACTCGATAAAGAAACTCTTACCCTCATGGCCCCAATTTACAACACCCGGTTTATTGTCATCGAACATGAAATACTTAGTTCCGAATTCCTCTCCAAATTCTGGGTGCGGCGGGTCAAATAATAATAAAATACGCGTACTGTAAAGGCCAAAAGAACCTACTCCGGCTTTAGCGGGATGTCCATCTACCAATACATCATACATAATCGGTGATTCAAGATTTGGATTTTCATCAAAACCGTGTCTATCGTTTACTATAATAAGGTCATTCTCCGTTGCAGGTCTTTTCTCAAATTCCGACATGAGATAGGTTTATACAAACGTAAATTTTAATGTTTCTTAGTTTGGTTAATTAAGACTGGACGATTCATGCTATATCGAATAAATGGCTCTCAGCGTCACCTTTTGGTGCAGGGGGTGGGATACGAACCCACGAACCCATACGGGACCGGATCTTAAGCCCGGCGCCTTTGACCACCTCAGCCACCCCTGCGGGCTATCCTAAGCGAGGCAACTTTTGAACTAAGCGCTTATTCGACGATGGTCCAACCACCATCAACATTGATTATTTGGCCCGAA
>Ga0160423_10003301_pt1 | contig 13438 bp, 27 predicted proteins | sample CRUFie14St8metaG_FD_108191 | JGI IMG/M metagenome (GOLD analysis project Ga0160423, IMG submission 108191) | Marine microbial communities from the Costa Rica Dome - CRUD Field 142mm St8 metaG | ecosystem: Environmental > Aquatic > Marine > Oceanic > Photic zone | place: Costa Rica: the Eastern...
AAACAAATACTCACCACGCATAGAACCAAAATTACGAGTTCGGAGTTCAAAATCCATAGAAGCAATAAATTGTTTTTGGATTGCTATAACTCCATAATCCATACAATTCCAAAACTGTAGGTTAGGTAGGTCTAAATCTGGTTGAGGGGTCTCTGGGCGGTCCAGGAACGCACTGATTGGGAGCTTATCATACATTGCACCATATTCTGGTAGATAGGTCTCAAAATAAAAAGCGCGTCCGGGTATGGATTTTGCCGATACCCAAACGCCCTCAACAAATTCGCCAAAACCAGATTGATGATCAGTAAGGTATTCCTTTCTTACATAGACTTTTTTTGCTGGCAAATTGACAACTAGACTCATTTACCCTGACCCCTGTATGCTTTTTTAGCATTGTTGCGAGAAGATGAAGCATATTTGGTGTTTTTTCCTTGACCCTGACGAGTTTTCTTGGGTTGAGCTTCAATAAAAACTCCACCAGAAATTCCAACTTTTGCTTTAGCCATGTTTTTTAGATAACTTTTGGTATTTTAGACCAAAATTGGTCAAATGTCAATGTAAAACGGTGAGAGTTCCACCCAATCTTACGTGAAAACAAGTATCAAAGTCGCCAACAGCGTTAGTTGGAGTTCCATTATTCAAATTTGTAAAATTTCCGGGTCCTGTAACAGCGTAGTGGACTGGTTTTGAGTCGTGTGGGGACACAATATCCCCTGTAGTCGCAACACAACGACCACCAGCAAGTATATTTGGACATTTGGTAGTAATAATAACACCACCACCGTTATTAGGGTCTCCTAGATTTGAAATTGGTCTTGGCATTTTAGTACCTCATTGAAAAAACTGCGTGTTGAGCGACACTAAATCCTCTGTCGTAACTAGTTATAATAGCTTCTTTGGGAATTTTTATCACTCCTCCTATTAAAGTCTCGTCTGGTGTTTCTTCATTTGTGGATCCAAACACTGTAACAGTACCAGTACCAACTCCATCATGTTTTGTTGCTGTAAATATATCACCAACATTTGGATTTTTACCAGCACCGATCTTTTTCCAGTTACTTTTTCCTAAAGTTTTAATTTTATATCTAACACCTTTTTCAACAGATTCTACGGATTCGATTGCTTCAAACCCAGTAGTTGTTCCAAACCTTCCCCTTTGAATATTATCGAATGATGTTTCTGTTTTTGATCCATAGTAAATAATTTCTTCCCCACTGTAAGTGTAGTATCCATTATTATTACCAGATTCTAGAGAAACAATTTTCTTGATATATTTTGGAATTATTAAATAACCAGAAGATAAAAATTGTCCAGTTGATTCTACAAGAATACTTGTATCACCCATTTCTAATTTTTTAGTGAGTGTTGCTGTTATTGCTTTATCAACGTATGGATTACCTTTATTTTCAATAGTTTCACCAATAAGTTCCGAATGTTCTTGTAACCTAAATTCTAAAGTTTTATGGAAATCCTGTTGATAACTTACCGCTGGTTCCCAAACAACTTCTGGATATACTACAGCTGTAGGTGCAGTTAGCATATCAGTTTTATATTTTTCAGTAACGGGATCTTTTGGTCTTTCTTTATAAAGTAAATCTCTCAAATCAGTTCTAGCGTAAGCATCATCATGATCGCCACCAGGAGGTAAAGCAACATTTGTAGCTATCGTATAAACATCTGGAAAAGCATCTCTAGTAAAGAACTGTGCATTTTCTTTAGCCTCTGGATCTGATAAAGGTATCCATTGAATAGAACAAGTAACATCATCATCACCAGATGTAGTAGTGAGAGGTGCAGAAACAGCACCAGCACTAGTTGTAATATTACCTACATGTCCACCATCGTTATTTACAGTGACACTCATTGAAGTAGTTAATGTACCTGCTTCAGATGCAATACTAATAGGCCACGTTTGTCCTGTATTACTAGCAACCCATCTAGGTTTAGATCTAATAATAATTTTTGGTTGATTAACAGTTGTCTGTGGATCTAAATCCAAAATAGGATTTAAATACTTATCATCAGTAACAATTAAATCATTACAAAAATATCCTACCCTATCTGTTCTAGGAGGAATATTTCTAAAACTTGAAGATATAAAAGTTCTACCAGATTGATCTTCACCCACAATTTGCGGAGGTAGATCTTCAATACTAACAGTTGGTCTTGCAGCTTCTATAAGTTTGTTTCCATCACGCAAAGAACCTATTAGTTTATCAAATTTTTCTTTATATATTTCCGGTAAAACATAACTTTGATCAATACTTTGTTGTGTTAAAATTTCATTTTGTACACTACATTGATCAATAATAGTATTTGTAAGAGTATTAAGATTTTCTTGTACAACATGTTGTTCCTCAATAGGATCATACATGTTAAAATAATTTGGTTTGATATCATCTCTACAAATATCATCAAATACAGCAGCTGCTTGTAAATTAAATTCTTTAAACAGATCGGAAATAGTTATAAAAACTCTATATCTATCCTCAGAATTTAATTTTTGATTTAAAATTGGACCTTCTACGGACAATCGTTTATCTGGTGGAGCTTCTTCCAGTAGTTGTTCTATAAGATAGAAAGTAGTTTGATCAATAGGTGCGTATGTAAATGAAAACCAAATTGAACTAACAGTGTATGAAAAATCCGTTGTAGGATTTGTAAGGAGATATTTACCCTCTAATCTAGTATCATTATTCCATATAATAGTTCCTAGTGTATATTCTCCGTATGCATCACTATCAATTTCTTTTTCACACGCAAAATTAGCACCATAAAACACAGGTTGATATTCAATTTCGTGTTTTACTTCACTAAACCACGTTCCAACAACAGCAGATCTGTTTTTAATTCCTTTACCTGCTTTTACTTTAATTGTACATGCGGTTTCACCACTTCTAGTAACGGTATAATCCGTATCCATCGCAAAATCACTACCACCAGACAATGTAGCATAACATAATGTGTGTTTACTTACGCGATTACACGCATCATCAATAAATTTTATGTTCTTTAATTTCTTATCCTTTACGGTATCCGTAAGATAAACAATATTTTTACTATAATCTACACCAGTAACACTTGTAGTTACATCTTTAATACCTCTTCCCTCAACATCCATCCCTTTAACGATGTCTCTAGAATCATTAAGTTTCACCCATGATCTAGTTCTTGAATAATCTGCGGCCGTTAAATTTTGTGCGGAACCATCTGCATTAGTTAATGCGGTAAATTGTGATTCTGTAATCTTTTTATCTTCTACACCTTTTTTTGGTTGTTTAACAACCATTCTAAGAAGTGCTACTTCTTCAATATAATTAACAACATTAGTTACTGTTGCACCATTAACTTGATCACCAATACTAATAACATTAGTTGTACCAGTCTCTCCGCCTCCTATGGATACAGTCCAATTACGTGCAAATGTATTACTGTCTTCAGTTTGGAACCATACCCTAATTTTTTTAGCACCAATTTGTTTTATTTTAGATACGTATAGTCTACTAGTACCTACACCAGATGCTGTCTTCTTTCCATTAAAATGAATTCTTACATTTCCCGTACTAACAATCTTTTTAGGGAAAGTTATATCATAATGTTTTCTATTTCTTGAATCATTATCTCCACCTTTATCACCTCTATTTTTTGCAACAACGGTAATATCACCAACTACATTAAAACTGTTATCAGTATTACTATCATCATCAAAATCATGAGTTACAACAGAAGTATAGTTAGATGTATCTGGTAAGTAATTAAAGAAAATAGCATCAGACGAATGATCACCATAATAAATGATCGGATCTCCTAATTTACTACGAAAACCACTTTTATCCTGTAACTTACCAGTAGTAGGATCAAATGCTAATTTTTGATAATTCCAAACATGATTACCTTTATTACTACTACCAAATGGATTTGGTTGATAGATTTCGGCAGTTACATCAGTTAGTGTAAAATCAACATTATAATATTGTTCCTGTGGGAATATCTGATAACTTGTAGATGATTTACTACAAGAACTTGTAACTTCGTCATCATCATCTGTAGTACTAGTACTAGAACTTTTTTGCGTGGTTAATTGAACAAACCCTGCAATCTTTCTAGATCTTAATGTATGACTTGTTGGCCAACTAAAAATGTGTTGAAAATATTTTTCGTCGTGTACAGGAAAAAGAACAGTCTGATCTTCTTCCTTACGGAGTAATGTAATCTTTTTATCAGAACCGTCCCTTCTCTCTAATGTAGGTTGATCATAAACATATTGACGAAACTCTACATCACTATCACTACCAGGAAATCCATCTTCATCAACTACTGCAGATTCACTAAGTCCCTCAAGTAAATCATATCTATGATATAGTTTTTCTCTGATACCGAAGGTCGCTCCCTCCATGTCACGACCATATGAGTCTGTGCCAGGAAAGGAACTACCGTTTTGTCCAACTTCATGTATAGAATGTTTTACAACGTCACTAATTGTTGATTCTGCGGCACTACTAGGAGTATCTGCTTCACAACTATCATCATTGAAAGCAGAGGCACTAGAAGTGCCCTCTGGTGTAGTTACACTAATTACATCTGTATCCCAATTATGACGAGGACGAGAATTCTTAATACGTTCTCTTTGTTTCTTTGCCATCTCTTAAGAAAATCGAGCTATTCACCTACCTTATGTAGGCGTAGCCCTGGAAGTCCATCATAGTCCCAGAACTGCCACTCTAAGATATCTCCCTCTCTCCATTCCATTTCCTCCAAGAGATCCTGAGGAATCTGAACCATATATTCTTCCGAGTTTTCGTCGAATTCAACCTCTGTGGTTGTTATATCATATGACATAGGTCTTACCTGATACACTTTCAGTATATATCATTCTTCCCATGTCGGAGGATTATACTTCAGAAATTCTCGGAAGGTCATCTTCATTTCCTTCTGAGTCATTCCACAATGTAGTGCAGCGGCGGGGAGAGTCATCTTAGCATGAAAGAGGCCCTCATTCGCCTCCTGCACGTTCTGTGGGTTGGTCTTTGTAGTCATGCGGATAATCTAAATCGATAATATTTGAGTTTTTGTTTGAGTTCTTCGTGTTCTGTCGTACCTGGTTCGATCTGCTCACGTGCTCTTGCAATGTCATATGTTGACATCGTGTCGAGTGCTTTGATTAAATGGTCTACTTCTTGTAGGGAAAATTTCATTAGAAAGTATGCGGACTGCGAAGCGAATAAGAAATTAACCTAGTCAAATTATCGACGGATGTGGAAGTCTTCTCTGAGGCTTCTGCCATCAGACGATATCCAGTCCCTACGTATAACTGACCCGCTAAAACGGAAACCGTCGCGGCGCCCCAGAAGTAATAGTAGAACTTTGACTTGATCTGATTTTTTTGTGAGGTCATTGGAGTAATCATTAAGGTTTTCAGTGGAAAATTTCTGGGGAAAATTTTTTTATATAGGGAACATTCGAGAGGTCGAATCTGGTCCGTTATAGATTAGGGTAGTGCAGCGTTTTCGCCCCATATCGGGGGAACAGAGGCCAGGCCCCCCGTTGCTCCCCGTTAGCACATCACATGGCCTTGGAGCACTTGTTGCCACTCTTGACTGAAGCAGCACCAGGCACACTGCCGTGCTGGAAGGCGCCCTTAGGTGCGGCGTTCGCCCATCCTCTCTTGCCGCTGAGTGCCTTGACGCCTCTACGTGATGGGCGGAGCACTGTGACCTTGACGGTCTTGCCTTCTGCCTGGAGGGCAGTGGCGATGTCGAGCAGGTTCTGTGTGGCGGATGTCATGTGCTTGTGTTTTGTATGTGGCTATTGTACCATATCTGGCGGAGGCGTCAACCTCAGGCCAGTTCCTCGAGCATCTCATCCATTTCGGCAGTGTTGATGCGTCCATCCATCCAGCGCACACCGTCTGGCGTCATCTGGCTGAAGTTGTACTCAAGCGCAGGGATCAGGGCATCGTAGCTGACCTTCTGACCGAAGCGGCGTGCCTGTTCAACGTATGCCACAGCGAGTCGGTACATGGGCTCTTCGTTGTTGATGTACAGCGAAGCATTCCAGGTCTCATAGTTGGCCCATCCGTTGAAGGTGGTGTCGGCGGTCATGGTTGAAGCAGTCATGTGGTTTTGTTTGTTTGGTATACAGCCATTGTAGGCCATGGTGGGTCAGATATCAGACAAGTAGTGCCAGTTCCTGGTCTGTCACACTGTCCACCGACTCATCAGCATACACTCTCACCCAGCGGATCGGTTCGCCACCTGGTGTCACTCGCCAGATCATCATGTCGCCATCATTGAATGTCTCACGCCAGATGCCTGCGATCTTGTAAGCATGGCTGATGTTGATGGCCCAGTCGCATCCGTAGGAATCGAACTTATCCCAGGCGGCGGGTTGGACTGCAAAGGTTGGCATGGTGTCGTTGTTTGTCATGTGGCTATTGTAGGCCATAGCCCCCTCTAGTGAGAGGGCCGGTGTGACAGTTTAGAAATTGTCGTCATAATCGTTGTCCATGATGTAATCATCAGCTGGTGTGGTAGGCTGTTCATCCTCCCACGTGGGCTCTGCCTGGAGGAACACATCAGCAACGTCAAGCACTGCGATTTCGTTGAATTCTTCGTTCATGGGATTTTGTAGGTAAAGGTTTAAGTGAAACATCAATCAAAAACATATCCACTGCAGAAATCTTCGGTCTTGTATACATTCTGACCGTTCACACATCCAACAAACTTGCGAACATACCAGAGGAAATCCTTCTGAAAAACTCCTTCTCCGGCGATGCAGAATTCAGAGCAAAGTGCATTCAAGCGAGACTTTGTTGTGTTGGACTGCCATCCACCATCAAAAACTGTGACAGTGGTATCATCAACCATAGCGATCTTATTCCCATGGAGATACACTGTAGACACACCGTCATTTGTAACAACTTGGGTGTTTCCTGAACTCCAGTTCTTGTCGTTCTGGATTGCGGCATTCATTTGGGTTTCGATCTTACGCATGGTTGGACTCCGTTTGGTTGATGTAGCTAATATACACGGTTTTGATCCCCTGTGTGGGATCAGTGGACACTTAGCTGGTTGTCACATCCCATTGAGCATCTCAGCGAGCGCCTCCTGATATTCCACATACGTGGGGAACTTGTCGCGAAACTGGGGCGGAACCTCCAGCACTGGGCGATCGATTGGGTCTCGCCCTTGATCGATCATCTGTTGACGGTATGGATTGGAATTCATGAGAACAATTCAGTAATTTTTGCTTGGACAGAATGTGCCAGATCGGTTTCATTCTCTCCATGGTCTTGATAGTCTGCCATCGCATCGTAGATAGCATCCCATTCATCTTCTGTGAAAAGTGTTCTGAAATCTTCTCTCAAAGTTGTTTCGTTTTTGATCATGTATCCACAATACACGGTTTTGCCGCCTTTGGGGGAAATAGTGGACGGTTCATCAATTGACTTTTGGCCTGTGTGTCATTCGGCAAACTGTCACTCACTAACTTGACATTATCCCATTCATAGTTGTATACAACAACTCGGGTTTGTGCCGGATAGGGTTCAACATCTCCGATCAAAATTGAAATTGAAAGTTCACAGGCAAATACTACTTTGCCGGTGTCATTCTTGTATGTAACAATATCTCCTTCTTTAAACATTTGTGATCCTCTTGTTGTAGTGATTACGAATCATTTCCATTAATGATTTTTGTAATCGTGGATCTTCAGTTGTATTGTACGCCTCAATGTATAATGCTACGGCATCATCTGGGCGTGGAATGTGCATCTCTTTCTTAGTAAGACTATACTTACTAATATTATATGTGCCTGGGCGAGCCTTTACTTTAGCCTTCCCAAAGTTGCCTGTGACGGCACCTTTCATCCTGGGCATCTGAGCCATAGAGCGTCCTTTGAACGACTGACAGTGTTATTATACTGGGCTTGCTGTCAGCTGTCAACCTATACGTATACCTTATATGATAATAATTTCATATGCCACACATATATGTTAATAATTATATGTTATATGATAATAATTGGGGTTGCCACCCTGATATACTCAAAAGGTCTCAGAGGGTGCTTCTGGGGTCGCCTGGGAGTTGCTTAGAGCGAGCGTCGTTTCGTTAGCGGTCGGGTAAAGGTAACAACAACTCAGAGGTTTCTCACACATATATGATAATAATCCCCACATATACACACATATGATAATAATTACAAAACTCTCAGCCATATTTAATTAGCCATTTAATTATCCACAGGTTTTTCCACAATAAACGCGGAACATGTGGAAAACTAATCAAATACTGGCATTACTCTTAGTTCTTTTCTAAGTTCTTCTCTCATCATTTTTAATTCATTCAACTCATTGCCATATTCACCCATATTCATGTATACACAATCCATATACCTTAGATCATCACGTTTAGCATCATATGTAAACACATCACACCATTGAATGATCTCTTCTGGCACTTTGTATGTTTGATAGTCTATTTCAATGAACATAGTTTACAGTCTGTTTTTTGCTTGGAGTTTAAGTCTTAATCGTTCTTGTTCTTCTTGATCTTCTTTTACTCGATTATGTTCTTTCCACAGTTCAGCAACCATATCTACTGGTTCAACTGTTCGTTCATGATAGTCTTCTTTATTTGCTTGCCATTTGTCTATTTCTTCTTGTGTGGGAATGTTGAGTCTTAACGGCGTACCTTCTTCAATAAACTCTTCGTTCATCTTCTTGTACGTATCTGGCGTAATTTTGATCATACAACTTGCCTTCTACAATAGTGAGTACAATACGTGGATAAGGTGCATAATGGGCATCCCATTTAGCTGGATAGACTTCGATCTCCCTGGTTAAATTAGTAGCACGGACTTTACCATGACAACCATTCTTTTCCCATCCAAGTCTTTCATATGGATAGATATCCTCTTTACGTAATACCCACGATTGCGTACCAGAGAAATCTAATTCGTACAATTCTCCACTTGGCGATAACCAATACTCCATCATCTGTTTATACAGTGATTTGGTTTGTAGTGATCGATTGTGGAAACTTGGTCCTAGATCATAGGAGCAATGAATTGTATCGAAGTATCCCATATGTCATAATTGCTTTTAGTCTATGTATCCTTTCGGGAGTGATTGTATTCTATCACAAATTTCTCATGTTGAGTAGTCTTATCTGAACAAGTGTAATGTTTGACTTCAGCATTCAACAACTGTCCAACGCTTTTGAGTAGATTATTTGCGATATTCTGATTGGTGATGTTTACTTTGGGTTTTTCTTGCATTTCTAGGTGCGAGCAGGGTGCAATGGGTCGAAACGAGGGAAAATATGGAAAAAACACGTTTTCCCTCTAGTGGTGGACTGGGATCTCAGTTGATGCGCCAGACGCGGATACCCCACACACCGTTTTCAATCAGTTTACGAGTCTGAACACGATAGCCGGTTTTCTTCAGACGATCAGGTGGCGATGGTCTTGCATCCTCAGATGTTAACTCACTCAATGGGACAAAAAATGATTGTCCAATCTTCATATCCTCCCATGGATATTTGCAAACTCCGATTGATTTTCTTGATGCAGGAATTGGGATGTCGTTCTCAAGTACAAACATGATTGAATTGGTTGATGATGTGTCTATTATAGTGGAGAGTGGATTGGATGTCAACTAAAGTTTTGCGAATAGTCTGGGTATCTCTTCTTCAGATAGTTATCATTGATCCCGAGTTTCAATCGTTCCTCTTGTTGTTTCTTCATTGCAATTGCAAGTTGCATGATCTCATCAGGACTTGCATCATTCTTCAGTGTGTTACACCGACTACAGATAACTTGCAAATTACCATCGCGGTAACCAATACGTGCATCAATACGATCTAGTGATGGTAGTGATTTGTTATACTCACGACTTGCAGGATTGTGTTTGTTACCTGGTTTAGCATAATTTAACTTATGACCACAATATGGACAGTTGTCATGACATACCATCAACAGCAATTGCCGATCTATAAGTGTTTTATTCTCATGAATAAATGCACCACCACGACTTTTGATTGTTCGTCCTGATGTTAGTTTTCGTTTGACCCAACTAATTTTTGCATCTATACTAGTGTCACACTCAACTGATGCAGTTGATTTCTTTCGAGTAGAAACTTTCTTAACTGATTGTTTCTTACTACCATGTCGCAGAGTTTTAGCAAGACTCGTATTCAGTGAGTCTGTGTTACCCTCTCTTGCATCAATGTTGAGTTCATTGAGAACATCAACCATACGTGCAGTAGGATAACCTTTTGCAGACAATAGTTCATGTGCGAACTTTGCCATCTGAACTTTCAGACCACGTTCAATTTTACCCCAACGAATCGTTTGAGAATAGTTGAACTGCGGAAACTGTTGTTTGACCTGATCTGCAATGTCTTTCATGTCTTTTGTTGGAGACTCGTCTAGTGTAATGGATTTAAGGTCAGAAGTACAGGGAGTATGTGACACTCCCTGAACTGTATCATGCGAAGGACTCAACTGCTTTACCCTCCTTAAAAATGGCGTCAACGACACGTTGCAGTCTTTTAGCAACAGCACCACCGTAGTTTTTATGAACTGGGACAGTCACAAAACCAGTGGACTTGCGATAGAGTTGACACTGACCTGCGGGAATCTTACCAGATTGAATGTCTTTGATATCATCAATATGCAGACGGATAACACGACCGATAGTCTGTGCCATCTCAATCAGTGGAAGATTACGCAACAAAATGCAGTGAGTCAGACCAGGTACGTTGATACCCTCAGACAGAATGGAATAGTGAAACAAGAGGAATTTCTTGTCGTCATCTTTACCATAACGAGTCAGGGTGTCAAAGAATACCTCACGACTCACTTTGGTTTTGTTCACATATGCACCGTGTTTGGAGGTGATATGCAGGATCTCAAAACCACGGTCTGTGAGTTGTTGAATCACATCAGATTGTGTCAACATGTTCCACAGAACGCGAGTAGATGGTGCAGCAACAAGAACTTTTGCAGCGTTGGTCTCATCGAGAGTGTCAAGAATACTCAGGACAGTCTCACTGTCGATCATTGCAGCAGTATCCTTCTGACGGACAATATCAGTCTCATGAGTATGGATAGTGGGAGGAATGATCGAACCGGACTCAATCAGTTCTTGTGCAGGTACTCTCTCAATCACATCACCATATACAAGAGTATTATTCATACCGTTTGCATGTGGGTTGCGGTTGTTACGCGGAGTCGCAGTGAAATAATACGAACGACGCGCAATCATGGACGCGGATGCAACAGATTTGAAGAAATCTCTGCGGGTAGAGTTGTGTGCTTCATCACAATACATGATATCGATGTCAATACCTGCACTCACAATCTTGTTCAAAGAGTTGTAAGTAGTGAAGATGATGCAGGACTCAGATGCAGCACGCGCAACGTTGTTGAACATTGCGATTTTATCAGATTTAGTGGTAGAGAAATACTCAGTCTCACCACTGTGAACATGACAAACGTGCGTCCATGTGTGAGAGATTTGTTCCATGAACTCACTGCAAAGTTGGTTTGCAAGGAGAATACGTGGAGCAACAACTACGATGGTTTTAGGACCAGTCTTGAGAGCATTGATTGCATCAACAATCATGCAGAATGTCTTACCACCACCAGTAGGAACAAGGATACGACCCTTGTTAGTTTCCTGCATTTTGTTAATGATGCGGGACTGGTGTGAACGAAGATTCATGCGTGTGCGTCTCAATATGGCTAATATACAGGAAAACCCCCTTGTGGTCAAGGGGGTTGTGACAGTTCACCATCAGTCCATCAGGTGTCGATAATTGTTTAAATCTTCCATCCACATCATATTGTAATCTTCTCCCTGTTCAGTTTGTCCCCATTCTCTATACTCTTGTACCAGCGCAAGGATATCACGCCACCTCTCTTTCCTCTCTAGTTTCTTCATGCGCTTCTCGATATTGTCGAGATGGTTGTCAATCACTTTACCTGCATTTGATTCAAGGTCAGCGAATAGTTCAAGGTTGCTTTTCATTTTTTGAAGATTTTGTAAAGACCGTAAATGATGCCGCCGATCAAGAAGATAGGCCACATGGAGATGACTAGAAAGAGACCAACACCGACAGCAGCGAGAGATAACCAAGCAAAAGTATCAGAAATACTTCCACTACTAGAATCGTCATCATCATCGTCATCGTTGTCTACACCATTGAACCTGGTTTGTAGTACTTTACCATCATACATCTGTTCTGCTTGAGAACGTGCCTCAGCATGTGTGATGCATCCTGGTACAGACAACCATTGAATCCTTCCGTTCTTTTGAATTAGAACATCGTAGTTTTTAGACATCAGAGAGTACCTGCGTTGTTAATGAACTCTTTAGCATCACTTACAGTAGTGAAATTACCAACAAAATTATACTCGGGCCCACTATCGGTTTCAACAATTTTTTTAATCGAGAAACCACCATTCTCTTTATCTTCGTAGATAGCACCGATGATTTCGCCATTGTTGTAAACTACCTCATTGTAAAGAACAAAGTTGAGATTACGATGGTATTTGATACCAGTCGTGTTCTGAATGTGCATCATGTCAAACATACTGAAGAGAAGGAATGTTCAGGGAAACTTTGAAATTGTTGTTTTCTACTCTCTCAATCGAGTGATTGGTAGGAGGAAGAATACTGAACTGATCATACACAACCCATGCATCTTCATTCTCTGAGATAACAGCAAAACCAAAGACTCCTGCAGTTGGCATCATGTAGAGTCCATGTTTTTCTGCCTGTTTGAGTGATGAAAACCCACGAGCAGTGATTGTCCAGTCATCACCGAAGTAAGCGCAGATGAAGTCAGTCATTGGTGTTCGTCTCAACATGGCTAATATACACCATATCAAGGTTCTATGGTGTGATGGTGGACACCTGTTACACTGTCACAGGTTGAATATCGATTTCTTTCCAGTTTCGACAGTTATTCATTGCCCATTTCTCTAGTTTATTATTCTGTGCAATCCTTCCTTTATGTGTTGTTGGACGGGTTGGCATTGTGTGTTGCAAAGCAGCAATCGTACCATCCTCAAATGTGATACGAATGTTGTAAGTTTGTGTAGTGGTTTGCATGATCAGAATACGTTGGTCCAGCGAATGTGTTGCTCTTGTGTGATTCTTCCCTCTGCTAACATATTGTCGCAGACGTTAGCAAAGACTTGAAACTTTTGCTCTCGATCAAGTTTGTGAGGTGCAGCAGTTTCCTTGATAACTTTGAGAATTTGTGTTTTAGTCATTTTGTAGATAGAAAGTTTGCGGAGTTGTCTATCAGTATCAGCGAACATAAAGATAACCACCCGCCCAATCTGCACGGGCAAAACATTCTTCGCGAGACTCAATCATCAAAAGATTGTAACGAACGATCTTTGCAGGTGCTTTGAATGATGCTGGTTT
>Ga0160423_10003302_pt1 | contig 13434 bp, 32 predicted proteins | sample CRUFie14St8metaG_FD_108191 | JGI IMG/M metagenome (GOLD analysis project Ga0160423, IMG submission 108191) | Marine microbial communities from the Costa Rica Dome - CRUD Field 142mm St8 metaG | ecosystem: Environmental > Aquatic > Marine > Oceanic > Photic zone | place: Costa Rica: the Eastern...
CCAGTTTGTGTGTATAATTATTTGAACAAAACTTAAATATGTCATTTAATATAGCACCAACAGGAATTTATTCTTCAAAATACGAATATTCGGCAGATGGATCTTTTTCCTCAGCAGGCGAGGGTTGCATTAGAATTCCAATTTCTAAAATTGGAGGAGAGCTAGACGCGACTGAGGCAAGTGAGAGCACTGGGGATTACAGAAAACTGTTATGGGGATTTCTTCAAGAGAATTTTGATTACCAAGAAGCTCTTGAAACAGCCCCTTCGAATATGACTATCTCTAGATCAGGACTTAACTTTGTTGACGAGGATACTGCAGCAAGAAGTTATACAGTATCTTTTAGATACTCAGTTACAGGTCTTGACGTAGAGGCGGAATCTTAATGGAAGTTGAATACGCATTGGTCACAAGTACGGCTCTGCCAGAAAAAGTGCGCCAAAGCGACAACTTTCTTGAGGTTGACGAAAAACAGTGGGAAGATTTAGTAGAATATTCTAAAAAACTAAAAGCCAACTCTAACGATGAAAAAGTTATGGTGTTAATTGTCGCGCAAGGAACGCCAGAGCAACAAGCGGAAGAGAGAAGGCGTCAAGAAGAAGAAGAGAAAAGGCTAAAACAGTTAGAACAATCCGCTGAAGAAGCGGAAAGAGAAAAGTTAATACAGAAAGAGCTAAAAGAAAAGGAAGATAGAGAGAAAGCTAGACTTAGAGCTCGATCGAGAGAAATTCTAAACGCATTATACGGGAGGTAAAAAAATGGACAGTAAAGTGGAGGTTAAAGCTGATTTTATAATAGATCAGTGCAAAAGAAGAGGTGTAACTCTATTAAAAGAGTGCTATACGGAGCCTCTAGATTTCATTACGATTTGCAATGAAAAGGGCGACATGGCAGCAGTGTCAAAAAATAATATTACTTATGAACCAGCTATGTATGTTCCTGAGTGGAGTGAAAAAATTAAAAACTGGGCAGAAGCAGAAGGATTCGATCAAGAAAAAATCGATAAGCAAAATCTAATTAGACACGTCGACTGCCTAGAGGTTATAGATTACCTTTGTTCATGATAGAAAAAGGCAAGGTTGTACATTTTTACTCTTGGCTTAAAGAGGGAAAAAAAATACAAGTTATCGGCGAGATGACAAAAACTGCTGGTTTAGTTTTCTCTTTTTATGTAAATAAAGAGAAGCTAGAAGATCCTAACGGCGAACTTTCAAGAGAGTTTGTGACAGAGCTAAAATACACAAAATGAATAAATTATTGAGATATGAAGATGTTTGCCTTGAGCCTAGGTTTAGCGAGTGCGAAACAAGGAGCCAATGCGATACTTCTGTAGACTTTTTAGGAAGAAAGTTCAAACTTCCCATTATGCCAGCAAACATGAAGGCGGTAATTGATGAAGATTGGGCATATTTTCTAAGCGAAAATGATTACTTTTACTCAATGCATCGTTTTGATGTTGACCAAGAAAAATTTGTCAGAGAAGCCAACAGAGATAACTGGAAGCTTGTATCTATAAGTGTGGGAGTTAAAAATTATGAAAATATAATTTACGACTTTCACTCTTCAGGACTAAGGGTAGATTTTATTACAATTGATATTGCGCATGGACATTCCGCCTCCATGAAGCGTACAATAAAATATATTAAAGAGACCTTGCCTGAGGCTAAAATAATTGCAGGTAATGTAGCAACCCGCGAAGCGGTAAGAGACTTGTATTCTTGGGGCGCTGATGCTGTAAAAGTCGGAATAGGGCAAGGAAGCCCTTGCACGACTAAAAATAAAACAGGGTTCACGATGCCAATGTTTTCTTGCGTACAGCAGTGCGCAGGACAGTTATACGGAAATACTATCTTTGATGACTGCGGGTCAAACATTAATGATGATTATGAAAAAATACCAATTATTGCAGATGGCGGAATAATTCATAATGGAGATATTGCTAAAGCTTTAGTTGCAGGAGCAGATTTCGTAATGGCTGGTGGTATTTTTGCAGCCTGCATGGACAGCCCAGCAAGCCCAGTAGAGATTAACGGGGAAATACATAAAGCATATTTTGGCTCAGCATCTTTTGAGAATAAAAAAGTACATAGAAACATAGAAGGTACACTGAAGAAACTTTCAAATAATGGAATGAATTTACAGCAAAAATTACAGGAAATCACTCAAGATCTTCAGAGCGCAATATCCTACGGGGGAGGCAAAGAGCTTAAAGACTTAAAAAAAGTACAATATAAAAATATTAATTGATTAATAAATTTTTATTCATAACATAGTTTTTAAATTAACAAAATAATCACCATGAAATATATATCACTTCTTCTCGTCGTTTCCACAACTTTAACTTTCGGAAAAACCACTAAAGAGGTGGTAGAGTTTCTTCAGGATATTTCAGTAACGATTAAATCGGAAAATAGATATTCCAAAAGCGAAGGCTCAGGAGTTCTAATCGTCAAAAAGGTTGAAGGAGAAGATGTTACATTCGTTCTGACTGCTGCACATGTAGTAGATAACCTTCGCTCAATCCGAACAGTTGTAGATGAAGACGGAGGCACACGAAAAGTGGTGGAATTCAAAGATGCTCAGGTCGTTAAGGAGCTTGTTGAATCAGGTAGAAGAGTTGGAGAAATCAAAATGGATGCCCAAGTTATCAAATATAGCGACTATACTCACGGGCATGATATTGCTCTATTAATGGTGAGATCGAGAGATTATGGTAAGGTGGGAGCAAGGTTTTATAAGCAGTCCGATCAAGACCATATTGTGTCAATAGGAACGCCTTTGTATCATGTAGGATCACTTTTGGGCCAAATGGGAGCAAATTCAATGACAACAGGAATTGTTTCTCAAGTTGGGCGCATAGCAGATGGAGTTGAGTTTGATCAAACTACGGTGACTGCATTTCCAGGCAGTTCTGGAGGAGGAGTGTATCTAACTAATGGACAATATGTAGGGATGTTGGTTAGAGGAGCTGGTGAAAATTTTAATTTAATGGCACCAATTAGAAGAATATATGGTTGGGCAGAGGAGAGCGGTGTACCGTGGATTCTTGACGCATCAGCAAAAACCCCACCTCTTAAAGAAATCGAGGCTATGCCTATCGAACGCTCAGGATTTAAGGCAGAAAAAGATAAAAGCAAAAAGACTCTAGAAAGAGTTTTTACCGAACTGCCATTTTTAATTAAAACGTATTAAAATTAATGAAGATTAAGTTCAAAAAATTGCACCCTAAAGCTAGGGCGCCAGAAAAAGCGCATGAAAGCGACGCGGGATTTGACTTGTTTGCGTGTACAAGCGAATGGTCGACTTCTCAAGCCTCGGGATTGTATACTGAATTCGGAACAGGCATTGCCGTACAAATCCCAAAAGGGTATGTGGGTTTAATTTTTCCTAGGTCAAGCATAAGCAATACGAGACACTCCTTAAGAAATTCAGTGGGAGTTGTAGACTCTGGCTATAGAGGAGAGATTAAATTAAGATTTAGTCCAGATGACGGCAGAGGTAGCTATATGGCGGGAGACAGAGTGGGACAACTTGTTTTTATTAAACTTCCATCAATTGAATTAGAAGAATGTGAAGAGCTTTCACCCTCAGACCGAGATAAAAAAGGCTTCGGATCTTCAGGAAAATAAATTTTTTAATTGACTTTTTTAAATTTTTATTGTATAGTATATATTATAAAAGATTAGAATGCAATGAATGAAGATATCAAAAAAAGAAAAAAAGGCAGTGGAAGAACCAAAGGGGCAACCTCTTTTTTAAATGTTAAACTTAAAGAAATCTCGCCATACATCGGAGAAGAAACCGAAATCCCTGTCAGCAGGGTATGGCTTCAAAAAATCGGGTACAAACTTAATGCCATTCAGAAGTAAATTTGACAGAGATGGCCAATCCTCAAGAGAAGGCCACGAAGCGGAAGATCGCTTTGAAGATCACGCTTCAAAGAAAGGTTATATTGTCGAAAAAGCATCAGTAAAACAAAACAAATATGACCACATCGATTTTTTCCTAGAGGGTAAAACTGGAAAAGTTTCCGTTGACTTAAAGGCAAGAAAGAGAGTCTCAAGAAAAGATAAAAAATTTAACGATGACTGGATTTGGATAGAAATTAAAAATGTGCAAGGCAGAGAAGGCTGGCTTTACGGAAAGGCGGATTTTATCGTCTTTGAAACCCAAGATTCCTTTATTTTGGTTCCTCGAAAAAAGTTAATAGAGCTAGCAAATGAAAAAGTCAGATTCGACTTATTCATGGTAGATAGAGCGTATCAAGCGAAATATAGAATTTATCAACGACCCAAAAGAAGAGACCAGATAACACAAGTAGAAAAAAAAGAAATTCTAAAACTAAAAAATGTAACGGTTTGGAAAAAAAATGGAAAATAAAAAAGATATGGTATATGTAGTAACAAGAGGAGGAAGAAGAGTAGAACCCCAAAACTACTCCGACGAAGAATCAGCGAAAGAAAGAGCGTCAAAGCTTATAGAGATGCTCAAGAGATGTTCGCCTAACTGCGCGAATAAAGTCGCGATAGTGAAGACAAGAACGCCAAATACTATCTGCTAATGCAAATGCAAGTAATAAACTATTTGCTAAATAAATTTTGCCCAGTTTTAATTATTTCGTTTATAGTTATTTATAAGTTCGGATTGCAGACCTTTGAGCCGTATGTCATAATCGGATTACTAGGATACATGAATCACTTTAATTATAAAGTCGGGTATGCCATGGGAGTCTGTGAGAGCAAAAATTTACTATGAGTCTTGAACAGAAAATTGAACAGTTAGAAGTAATAAATAAATACTTGATTTCTCGATTTTCTGAATTAGATTCAAGGATGAGAACGATAGAAATTTCTTTAATTAAAAAGGCGGACAAAGAGCAAGAGGCAGAAACTAAAGTTAGATCTAAGTTGGACTACTTATTAAATCAAATACATAAACTCAGAGACGAGCAATCGAAAAACAAATCATAGTATTCTTCGCGATAGTATCGATAGTTTTGGCGACCTGCCTGCTTAGGCAACTAAAATTAAATAATAAACTATCAGAAGAAAAAAAAAGAGACCTCTCTCAAAGAAAAAGCAGAGAAGTCATTTTGGGGCAGACGGCAGAAAAGCTCGCCCCATTCTTAAGCGATTTTAAATTTGATCCGCAAAAGTGCCAGTTCTTAGGGCAGCCAATAGATTATATCGTCTTTGACGATACTGAAGTAGTTTTCCTAGAAGTTAAAAGTGGGAAAGCTCAATTAAGCTCTAAGCAAAGAAAAATTAAAAAACTAATAAAAGAAAAAAATGTAAGGTGGGAGGAATATAGAATATAATAAGTGTATATAAAATATAATGTCTAAAAAGAAGAAAGCACCTTTTAACATTCCACAACTAAAACAAACAATTACGGTCAATTGCTGCAAATTAGACGAGAAACAACTATCTTTCCTGGAATTGTCCTTGTCAGAAAAAACAAAAGTAATGTTCGTGAATGGGCCAGCAGGCACAAGTAAAACCTATATGTCAGTATATTCTGCATTAAGACATCTTAGTGCAAATGAAGAACTCGACCTAATATATGTAAGAACGGTTATAGAAAGTGCAGATAAAGGCTTAGGAGCCCTTCCAGGAGACTTAGAAGACAAATTTAACCCATATATGGTTCCACTGATGGATAAGCTAGATGAAATGCTCCCACAAAACACAACCATAAAGTCCGACTTATTAGAAAAACAAAGAATCTCAGCATTTCCTGTTAATTTCCTAAGAGGGGCAAGCTGGAAAGATAAAATTATTGTAGCAGATGAAGCGCAAAACTTTACATTCAAAGAGCTAACAACCCTAATTACAAGAATAGGAGAGAACACAAGATTATTTATTTGCGGAGACTCTATGCAAAGCGACATTAACGGGAAAAGTGGCTTCGAGCAAATGTGCAGAATATTCAACGACCAACAAAGCAAAGATAAAGGGATAGAGTATTTTCAATTTAACGAAGAAGATATTAAAAGATCTCAAATACTTAAATTTATTATATCAAAAATAAATCAAAAAAAATCTTGACTTTTAACGCTAGATAGAGTATTATATAAAAATAATCGATCTTTAACATTTTAATGAATTTTGGAAGGGCTTATAATCCTTCCTGTGGGTGACCGAATTAAGCCTGTCGTGAGCGGGCTAAGGTACGCAGATTCCCTGTGGCGGGGTAGCAGAGTCCAATCGGATGAGCTAAAGACCATATGCCGAGTCTAATCTGTGGTTCGAAGTAGGTACACTAGAACTGATGTTCACGCCGAAAAGTTGAGGGTATACAGTAGTCCCTCCCCACACCCTATTTTTTTAAAACAAATAAATAAAATGAAAAATTGGCCAAAAGACTTCAGATTGAAGTACCACAAAAAAGGCAACGAAATGGAAGACTATTTCTACCTCTCTTTAGAGAACAGGCAAGAGGCAGTCGATCAACTAAAACTAATCGCATCAACAATGGAGGTAGACTCTTTTTCAATAGAGCAGTACGACCCTTATTCCCAGCCAAATCGCTGGAACGAAATTGAGTAATGTTCTACGTAAAAAAAGACGCCGAGGATCGTAGGGCCATGGATTTATTTAAAGAAGCCCTGCGAGCTCATAATAAAGAAAAAGAGATAAAATCAAAATTTCTTGCAGAAACTTACGCCCTTTATGAGCTGGACAGAGCTTCACTAACAGAGGTTCTAAAATTAGAAGACGAAATAAATATTCTTGAATATCAAATTTCTGGCATTCAATATGCAATTGATTATGCTACCCTCATGCTGAATATGACAGGGGATAATGATTAAAGATTAAGTCTCGTCGAAGGTTATTGCATCTACGCCATTTCCACAGTCATTATCAACAGTACATTCGCCTATTTTAGTCCATACGGCTTGCCCCTGTCTTTGAGGTTCGGCGTCTGACGAAGTATCCTCTGGATCATAATTAGGATTAGGCTGAGTAGCGACGTACCCAACAGCGGGGTGAGAGTTAAATGCGAGAGATATGTTACATCTATATTTTGCATAATTTCCACCAACTCCCCGCGTAGCGCCCCTTTTAAAACCTTTAGCTATTGATGAATGATTGGTTATGGTCTGCGCCCAAACTTCGTCCCCAGTTGTGTAGGAGGTCCCAGGATCATAAGTCTCTTTTCCCGTAATAGGAACTTGAACATTTTCGGCAATATTGCCTTGAGCGTCTCTATAAAATTCTCGGCAATGAACACAGTTTGTGTCTTGTTCATTATTGCAATTATAAGTCTCGCAACATTTATAATTCTCTTCTCCATAAAAATCACCCATTATTTCAAAATCAGCCTCACCTAACTCGGGAACACTTTCGCATATTTTTTTATCCCATTCACATCTTTCAATACTGTCTCGAAAGTCGACGCCCACACAGGTATCTGCATGCTTAGTCCACCTTGTACCATTCGTGCTCACTACGTCAAAACTTATTTCTTCAGTAGTAAGAAAGCCGTTGGGCAATGGATTTTCGACGCCTTCGGGAACATTAACCTCATGAAAGTTATACAGCGACGCTGGATTATCATTAGCACCTCCTTTTGCATTTTCATGCCCTTCGGGCCCACAGCATTCTTCATTTTGCTCGTAGGTGTAGTCTCCGTCAGCACTTTCAGGTATTTCATCGCATGAGGGACATCCAGTGGGTCGACTTGGCGCTGTAGGTCCCGTTGGTCCTGTTGGTCCCGTTGGTCCCGTAGGCCCTGTTGGTCCCGTAGGCCCCGTAGGGCCTGTAGGAGGATCAAGAGGGGTAGTAATCATGTCTGTAGGAACATCGTCAGGCTCATGAATTGTACGTTCAAGTTCTTCAACAAGACCTAGAGCAGCTTGCAAGAAAAATCTTGTTGCAGCAGAGCCTTCGCCGTGTTGCTGATCGCTCAGCCACTTCTTGTATATCTTTAAAGTTTTTTCAATATTGCAATATCCATTATGCGCGGGCAAGTCAATTCTACAGACAGGATACCCGCTATCATCATGTCCAAATTTTTCTTCGGGATACAAAAGTTCTTCGTCGTCGTCAGCCATAACTAGTGTATTTAAATACACTTATGCAAGACAATAATACCCAAAATTACATAATAATCGCCCTCATACTAATAATTATCGGAATGTATTTATATTTTTCCGAAGAAAAAAGATATCTAGAAGATACTATATATAAACAGCACGAAGCAATTCAAAGTCAAAACAAACTTATAGGAATATATCAATATTATTACGATAGAGGGCAACTACACAACCAAAGTAACTCTTTTCAATATGACCCTAGAAAAACTATTAAAATGCCATCGACACAAAAAAGTATTTAATTTTATTTATAAAACTTTTCTTTCAGGAGTTCGAAACGAAGAGGTTGAAAGAATCGACAGTCTTTTTTATTCCTTTTGGAGAACTTTATCAGAAACAAAAACGAATAAAACTGAAAAAAAAGATTTTTTATTTATTACAGAAATACAGGATGATTTACACGATCCACCTATTGATATTATAGATGTATCAATATACTATAGTGATTTAGATGAGCTTGACCTCATTGATTTTGTAGACTGGGGAGATCTTTTATCTTTAAATATAAAAAACTCAACCAGTCTAGACGAATTCGAGATATTATGCTACATACTCTACGAAATATTTCTTTTTGGTTTTTCTACTGCAGAAGTTGAAAAAAGGAATAAATCTCATAGAACAAATTGGAACGAAATAGAAAAAGAACTAAAAGATATATTTAATCAATAATGAATCTTTACAATATTCCAAGCCATAAAGAATCTCCAGATAAAATTTGGGCAGTTATAGAAATACCAAAAGGAACAAGCGCAAAATACGAATATGATCCTGATTTGGGTATTTTTATGTACGACAGAGGCCTTTTAAGCGCAATGACCTATCCAGCGAGTTATGGCTTTATTCCAAATACTTTATCTGATGATGGAGACGCCCTTGATGTCTTGGTGTACAATGCGCTGCCTATAGATCGAGCAACAGTGGTAGAGTGTAACGTAATTGGCGTTTTAGAAATGGAAGATGAAGCAAAGAAAGATTATAAAGTTTTAGCTTGCCCAGTTTCTCATGTAAGAAAATATAAAAACATAGAAGATATTGACCCGATGTTCCTAAAAGTATGCAAAAACTTTTTTGCACATTATAAAGATTTAAATGATAAGTTAGTTTCAGTTTACGATTGGGAGAATGCAGATTTCGCAAAAAGAATCGTTCAAGAATCAATTAAAACAGATTAATATTATAATGAAATCAATTTCAAACTACTATCAAGAGGAAGTAGAAAGATTAACAAGCTACAATCATTGTCTAGAATCTATAAAAAAATATTGCGATCTAATTGGAATCTCTATTGAGGGGTTGGAGGGCAAGACAAATAATAAAGAAAATCTAGAGTCAATAAAATCAAATATTAATTCAATTAAACTAAATATAAAAAATATATGAGCGGGGCAGGCAAAGGGGATTCTCCTAGAAATTGTTTTTCAAAACGGTATAAAAATAATTACGATTTAATAAAATGGACAGACAAAAAAAATACAGAGAGTCAGAAAAAGGAAAAAAAGCAATGGACCGAGCAAGAAAAAAGTATGACGAAGATGATCTCGAAAGAAGGAGACAACAAAAAAGAGATTATATGAGAAGAAAAAGAGCGCAAGACCCAAGTTACTGCAAGTGGAAATAAATTTGTGTATTAATATGTATGTCAATAATAGCGGGACAGACAAGCCACAACGGATACATTATGGATTACTCTACTCCTTTGGATAATCCTAAAATTGTTGAGTGGATAGCTGATCAAAAGGCAGGAACAGGCTCTTACGAAACTTATGTTTTTTTAGTTACAACTTGCGACTTTACCCAGTCGGAGTTAGGCGAAGGGAGCAGTGGCGAAGAAAATAGTTGGTACCAAAAATTTGTAGACGAAAACGGGGAATATAACTAGGACTAACCCAACTTTCTTAAAGTTCGTGTATATAACTACATGGCAAGACTTTTGCTTTGTTTTTTGCTTTGCGGTTGCGTTTATACGCGTGACCTCCAACCTTCTGATACCAAATTTAAGGAGGAAGATCGAGATTGGCTGTCAGTTTATGATTCAGAAATAAGAATTGCTACAGAAAATGAAGACACGGATGCTTTTCACTTTTTCCTGCAAGAATACATAGCGGAAAGGCGTAGGCTAAAAAACCTTGACAAACAATAAAAATATAGCTATCATATAGCTATGAAAAATTTTCAAATCTCAATCATAGTGCTTATTGCTTTTTTGCTAGGATGCCAAACCAAAATAAAAAGAAAAACTCAAGAGGTTGAAGTAACTCAAGAAATACAAATGCAACCTTCTCCCCAAAAGGTTTTACATATAGAAGTTAACTCTGTGCCATTTCCCTTTGACATTGCGGGTTACAACCCTTACGTTTTATGGATTAACGGCAAGAGATTTCGTTACGATAAAAATGAATTAATTAAAATCGTAGAGAAAGTCGGGATGGATAACATTCCACAAATAAACCCTGCGGATATGCATAATGGAGATGGATGGCAGAGGCCACATCTAGTAAAACAAAAGCAAGACTTTCCGTTTAATTAGTTTGAGCGAGGTATTCCCCTATATGCTTAGAAAAGAAATAAACCTGATCCATAAGCTCTTTTCTTTTCTTTCCTTTCTCGGCTTTAGCTCGGTCATATAAATTTAATATGAAATCAGAGTCAATTTTGTGCTTTATTTTTACAATTTTATTATTATTATCTTCTTTATCCATATAAATATATACACAAAAGGTATTGACAATTTAAATAGCTTATGCTAATATTAGTTATGATTATAGATTCAGACTCAAGAAGAATATTAATGAAGTGCGCAGAAGAGCTATCTGAGCTTTCAACAGTTATACTACAAGAGTTAAATAAAAAAAAATGCAAATATCACGCAATATGCAGAGAAGCAGAGGATGTGGAACTTAGATTAAATCAATTAAAAAGGGTATTAAAAAATGAGCAAAAAAGAAGAAGCCTACAAGAGGCTTAATGAATACAGAGTAATATACAATGCAGGAGAAGGGCATTCCGCTATGGATAGCGTACATTATTATCAAGCGTATTCTTTTGAAGAAGCCCTGAGTTTTCATAATGAAATGATGCAAAGAAATGGCTATCAGTCACAGACCGTAAATGTACAAATGTATTGCCCATATTCCAATAAATGGATGGATCAAAAAAAAGAGCCTCCCGATAAGGAAGGCTCTTAGGTTTACGCTTTAAATAATAAAGCTTAGCTGCTGCTAGAACCCAAGTCTTCAGGCTCTCCCGCATACCAAAATCTAGCAGAGAAATCTTTAAAGAGATTTCCTCCTGATGTAGACTTAACATTATTTTCACTCCAAGTGAAGTTCAGAGGCTTATCCTCTGCTTCAAGAGCGGAATAATGATCATCCAAGCACTTCAGCAGTGCGTACATGAAATATCTATAATCATTAGTCATTTCAGTATCGTCAGCATATTGGTTCAAATCCTTTACAGGAACGAAGAAGCCTCCAGTTCCGTTAATAGTATTTGAACCACTCGATAGCAACTGAAAACCACTTTCAGCGCCGTCCTCTTCCGCAAGTGGGAAGATACCAGTTGTATTTACGTTTATTGCCATAATCTATATATTTTTGGTTAGTAACAGATACACACATTTTTCGCAAGCATCATGTTAAATTAATTTTAAGTTCAATTTTGCACAAATAGCAGCCTTTTCCATCTTAGGCATGTTTTTTGCTTTATTAAAAGCCCATTCTTTTATACGAGCACTCCTTTTGTCAGGAGTGCAGTTTGGACCTATATTGAAGCATAAAGAGTTTTCAGCATCCTCCATAAGATACTTTGTTATTTTTTTATGCACTTCTTCGTAGTATATATGCAATTTTTCCTCTTTAAGCATGTTTTCATACATCAACTGAGCAAGCTGCCTCGTTTTGTATTCGTCTTTGTTGACGCTTGTAGCATTCAAGCATTTTCGGTAGAGATGATCTAGTATTATTTTTCGTTCTTTTCCGCATATCATATTGTCCTCACCTTTTAATACACCAACATTCTAAAAAAAACATCTTGACAATTAAAGTATAATGTAAGATAATAGGCATCATGAATAAAAAGTCAGACAATAAACTAACAGAATTCATAGATTTAACGGAAATGTGGCAAGATGGTAAATACTTTGAAGTAACAGAAACTATATGGAATGAAGACTGGGACTCCTCAAGAGTAGTTCAATTTTGCAACTACTTCGCAAAATACATGGGAACAAAAGAATTAAACGTACTTAGTAGATTAATATGAAAATTAAAGAATTAGCATTTAAAATCTTGCATCTGCAAGAAGAAGTGTCATACATCGAGTCAAAAATTAAGCCTCAAGACTGCGGACACCTTAAAACAACAGTAGGCGTATTAAAAGAAAGAATAAATGAACTTAAGGTGGAATTACAAGACGCAAAAGAATAACATAATACATGTACGACTTTGATTCCGTTTGGGCAACTCATGAATTTGTTATCGAAAGACTAACAGAGAATGAATTTTTATATAATAAATCCTTAAGTAGTATACCTAACTGGATTTCAAAATATGAATCAGGAGATCTTGAAAAAGAGGAGCTTTTAAGCCATATAGATGATGCTGAAAAAAACTGCGTACACCTTGACGGCTTGTATAAAAAACATTTATTAAGCATAAAAGAAATAGAGCTTTATATTGAGGATAATCAAATCCCAGAGGATATGAGAGTCGTAGTCGAATCTTTGCCAGAACTCAAAAGTACAACCATAGAACTAATGCAGACAATTGAAAGTTCAAAAAACTTATTAAGTTTTATAAGAAGCGAGAAAACCTAAATAAATATTATACCCAAAAGTGATAAGCCATGAATATAAATGCGTGTTCATTCACATTCCCAAATGCGCAGGAATGTCTGTAGAACATTTATTGGGCGCAGATTTAAAGAAATTTCACAAAAAATCTTGGAAACTTAAGCATGGCGGACCAAAAGCCCCTTGCAATAAAAAATACTTCAAAAATCCTGAGTATTTTAAGTTTACAATCGCAAGAAACCCTTGGGATAGAGCGGTATCAACTTTTTTTCACGACATCAAAATGTGTAAAACAAACCCATCACTTAGAAGGCTGAAAGCGAGGAGGCTTTTCAAAAAATACGGAGTAGAGGGATTTGATAAGTTTATACAAAATATAAATATTAAAAAACTTTCCAGAGATGAGGGGTCACACTACAGAAGGCAACTACCTTTTTTAGATGCAGAATATGATTATATATGCAGGTTTGAAAATATAAATAAAGACATAAAATTCGTATGCGATAAACTTGGAGTTGACTTCAAAAAATTTGAGCACAAAAATAAA
>Ga0160423_10003303_pt1 | contig 13433 bp, 23 predicted proteins | sample CRUFie14St8metaG_FD_108191 | JGI IMG/M metagenome (GOLD analysis project Ga0160423, IMG submission 108191) | Marine microbial communities from the Costa Rica Dome - CRUD Field 142mm St8 metaG | ecosystem: Environmental > Aquatic > Marine > Oceanic > Photic zone | place: Costa Rica: the Eastern...
CTATTGAACTCAACGGACAAACACCCTGATGAGATGCTCATTTACGAGGCGCAGCATCGGGTAGGTTGGACTGGAGGTTTCGTAGTGGAAGACGATCATGAGGACACACTAGTAGTGCAACAACTCGACTTTTACGACTATTATGATGAGGACCCATTTGAATTCTTGGATACTCTACGTGTCGAGATTGGTGAATGGTATGAAGGTCGTGAAGACTTTTATGATATTGATGAAGAAGAAGAAGAAGAAGAAGAAATTAATCGGATGGCATGGCTTCAAGCAGAAGATGAGGCACGCTGGATTCGTGAAATAGACAAACCTCTCAACATCAAATTACAATTCAAAACCAACTACGAATTGAAGAAAGATCTGCCAAGTGATTTTGTGCCAAACCCACGATACAGAAAGTGGAAGAGTACTAAAGTTACCGTTCGAATGAAGGGCGGAAAACTAAGCACGTTTGGAGGCCGTTGGGAAACCAATGGTGAGGCCCGATTTGTTCCAAAAAGCTCTTTGATGAGCAAGGACAGCGTGAGTTCGTGCAACCCCGCAAAAGGAATTTGCAACTGCATGACAAGTTACCGCAAGAAGATACCACAAGTGACCTTTATTGGAAACAAAAGAAGGGTTTACTTCGCATGGGTAACAAAAATGCCTCGCATATACAATAAGTGGGGTCGCTTAACTCGCAATTACCGGAACGCTTGTTTCAACAAGCCTGGTTGGGGGAAGAATGCGAAGAAGGATAGTGATGCTACAATCGATGAACACATCACAACCACCATCCTCAAAGCAGCCCCACGCCGCAAGTTCCAGTTGAAGGGTGCATCAAAACCGAAGAAGGCCGAACAACCGACCAAAGCCACCGCCCCTACCCGACGAAGGGAAAGGAAGCGAGGTGGCGTGCTTCAATCGTTCAAACAAGATTGAGGCCATGCTCAAGAAGCATGGAAAGACCTGTGGCTTTCAAGACCACAGTTGGCCGCCTCTGCTAGGATTCCGGTCTTAGCAGGGGCCTTAAGAATATTTTTTTACGGGGCAATGGGCAGAGCAAGCCGAGCAGCGAGCAATGAAGCCTAACCCCTTTATGATTTGACATGGCGAATAATCGCAACCAAAAAGCCGTCCTACCTAGGAAGGCTAAGGGAATTACAAAGATTTTGAAAGAGTTGAAGGCCAATCAAAAACTCATCAATGATGGAATTGGTGAGGAAATTGGTCAGATGTTATCAGATAATGCAACAAAAACAGATCGTGAAAAGGTGCTTAATCGCGCTGACACAATCAACAAGAAGTTCGATGAACTCTTGGAGGAAGTGCATGAACTTGATGATCTTATTCGAAAGCTCAAGAGAAAATGATTTGACATGATAGTGCGTCCCCTGTTGCAAGCGTGGGACAAACGAATGGTGTCTAAGGATGAAGACTTAATTGTGGAAACCCCAAAGCAGCCAGTCATACAAAAGCGATGAGCAGTAATGCGCTAGGACTTTGCCTGTGGACGAAAGGATGAAGCAGGGCTCTTAGCATATCATCGAAGAAACAACCCCTTTGATGGGAAGACGACTACGCTGCGCTTAAGCGCGGATGCAGGCAGTTTTCAACTCTCCTGTACTGAACAGTTGAGGGGTCAATGAGGTGGAAACGGTAAAGTTCCAATTGTAGGGTTAAGTCCCGAATGACTGCTTACGCAGTAGTGTGGAACTTTCGACGCTTACACCAATAAAATGAAGATTTGACATTAGGAGGATTCGAAAAATCCACCAATTGATTTACAAAAATTATCGTGTGAACTTGAAGAAAGTGATGACGGCTGGGATACGCTGGGAATGGACTTCAATTTCACGGCACTCGAAAGTAATTCACGAAAATCCCAAACTCGGCGGGGGAGCCCGCAGGGATTGAATTGCCAAGAGGGTTAGAGGGTTGGTTGGAGACTTGGAACCGCAAGTCGTAGGAATACAGGTTGATTCCGAAGCTGATTGGAAAATCCCGATTTTACATGCAAAAGAGGAACATCCGAATTGCACAAGAGGTGTGGCGAGACACAGCAGAAAACATTCTCTGCGAACAGTTTCGCAAGAAAAGGGTCTGGGTAAAACCAGGAATGAGACCTTTTCAAATTCACATCAATGAGAAGATTATTCTCACATTGGAAAAGCTTCTGGGTCGAGATGCAACTGCATCTGAATTGAATAGAGCCCTGAACCAGATCCAATATGGAAGAAAGACCATCGAATTAGCTTGGGCTAGGCCGATGGACAAATCGTATGGGAAGCTAAGGCCGATTGTTACATCAAAAGGCCTGTGTCTCACGATTTTTTGTTAAACTTGATTTGACATGCCCCTCGAGTAGCATGGCGTAACACCCACTTTGGTATGTGGGAGAGGCTTGGTTCGATTCCAAGGATGGGGCTCTGATTTTACGTGGACGAGGAAGACCACTTACGGGGGGGAATAAACTGCCGTAAGTTATGGCCATGCCGACGCAAGAATATGGCGGGAGCCCTTGAGCATCTTACTATGATGTATCTTGTCGGACAACGAGGCCAATGAGGGATCTTCCTCGTTCACTCTTTATCGCTTGTCTCAAGATGAGGCGAGCGATTTTTTTTGTGCCTTTAACAAGTCGGGGCGACGACTTCAAAAGGACAACATAGAATGGATTGGACATGAGAAGAATGAGTGATTTTGACGGAGGACAAGTTGATTTTATTCTCAACGAAGTGAACATGAAAAATGGTAGCATCGTAAATGAGAACCAATTGATACTGAATCTTAGTGAAGAAGAATTCAAGAAAATGAAAGAATTGTTTCCAAACGGAAAACTTGGAATCAGAAACCGAAGCATGATGCAGACGATGTTGGATCTTCTGTTGGGTGCTGAAAGTGAAAAGATAATCAGTGAAAGACTGAAAGTTCTGTTTTCTGGTTTGGACAAATACGGACATGGCGAAAAAGAATTGCCAAGCACAGCAGCGATTGGGCAAATGTCACGGGATATTTACCAGGCGCTACTCGATCATGAAGAAGGTTTGACGGATGATGAAATACAATCAGTCATCGAAAAACGCCTTCGGCTTGGGAAGGAAGCAAAGAAAAATTCAATCCGATATCCTAGAGGCCTGCTCAACAAAGCTGGTGTCATAGACAAATCGGGCGAAAGACGGCCAACAAGCAGAGGCGGAACAGCGAATGTTTGGGTCGTGGTTGACAGAACATTGGTGAACTTACCCGATGTGGTGAACCTTCGATGAGATTTGCAGTAGCCCACGGTCCAAAGAAAAACAGAATATATCACTACATTGCATCCAAAGATGATGCTAGAATTGTTTACTATTGGTTGATCGCAAAGAGATGCCAAGATGTAGAGATGATTGAATTCACACCGATTGAAGACCTCGAAATATTGAGGCACATGGCGATAGGAGATATTCCGCCACTAAATCGGCTGTTAGAAAGATGATTTGACATGGGAGAAGATACATGGAATGTATTTTGGAATCCGGAGAAGGGCATCGTGAATGAAGCTCCAGCGGATAAGATCGCAGACGATAGAATGGCAGAATTGATTAACAAGGGTTTGGTATCGCAGAGGCGGGTCACGATTGGCGATTTATTCTTTGTACTACACGAAAGTGAAGATGGTAATTATGAGGTGAATGACCTTGAGACCTTCGGAACCTTTTATCTCGCACAAATGCTATTCGGATTATGGCTTGATGAACAATGATTTGACATGAGCAAAATACCTATGGTAACGCTAATCAAGGAACTTAATGTTCCTCCCCGTATGAAAGGATGGATAGAATGGAATTTTCAATTTGCTGACGACAACATGGAAGATATCCGTGAGTGGTTGGAAAAATTATCGAATGAAAAAAAGACTTCTAGTAAAGAACTTCTTGAATCTGAAACAGACCTTGCGTGGGCAAAATACCCAGACATTTGTTTTTGGGTGGACTTCGCTCTGTGCGGTCAAATGCGTGGAGAATCGGCTATCAGGAAACTTCCGTTGAGTGAACTTCCGAAGATCGTCAATGAAGCAATCGCAATGTTTGGAGAAGAATTAGAACAAGAGATAAAGAACTCGCGTGGTTCTGTCGATTATACCGACAAACATAAGGCGTTCTTAAGCTGGTTGGAAACATATCCAGTATTATGAAGATTTAACATGAGTGGAATATACGATTTTGAACTAGACAAATTGTTTGTTGTTGCAGAACATCAAGTGGGCGGTTGGACCGCCACAGATGCATTTGACGGAGTGATGTACTGCCAAGTTGCAAGAGAACGCGCACACATGATGGCACAGGACATTTGTGAAGATTTGAATAACTTCACGGAACACCCTTACGACCCTGAAACATGGGCGGGAAAGTCCCTGTCTGAAATCAAATACATTGGCGGTCATATTGAAGCAATTGCAATGTTTTGTGAAGAACCAGAAGAAGCCATTCCTATTGACGAATGGCTTTCCAAACTAGGAATAACCCACATTAAGTGGGGATAATTGATTTGACATGAAAACAGAAGCTAAGGTGAACAAACTTGTTCAAAAGATTCGCAAGAAGCGTGAGTTGATCACAGAAATGCGAATTGCCGAGAAAGACGAAGTTGAAATAGACAAGGAGTTGATGGAACTCAAGCAGTTGATGGATAAATCGAGAGCAGCGATGGGTATGGAAGATATTGAACATCACACCATGGACGCGTTAGTGCAAGGTTCTCTCGTGTACGGTTCATTGGGATATTTCCCTGCATGGATGTCAGAACGTGCTGACGGTAATGGTGATTTTGTCGTCATGCCTGATGAAAACAAAGCTGAAAAGAACGTGGAAGAAATTAAGAAACTGCAGCGAAAAATGAAAAGTGGACGTGTTGATTTGATAACAAAAAACGCATTGGGTGGAACATACCTATGAGCGTAATCAGCAAAAAGAAACCGATCAAGAACCTCAAGGTTGGAGATAAAGTCAAGACATCGACATTGTTGAAGAACAATCTTGTTCCTCAATCAAAATTGATGGAAGAAATCAAGACTTGGGTTGTTGAAGAAATTCAACAATCGCCAATCACACTCCGAAGTGGAAAGAAAGGAACTGTCACCAAACGAAAAACACTGGTTATCTTCATTGCAAGCAAAGGCAAGAAAGTGAGCCGAACGAGAGCTTGGTGGGTAAATTGATTTGACATGAAGAAAAAGTTCAAGCGAGGAATTCAAAGAGGTTCTAAAATAAGGAGTCTCGTAACAGGCCGTGTTTTCAAGGTCTGGAAAGTGGAAGTTGGAGATGATGGAAGAAAGGTTTTCTTCTTGAGGCACGAAGAATCAGGCGTAGAGTATCAAAGAGCAGAAGATTATGTTCTTTGGTGGAACGAAAGAGTATGAGATTTGACATGGATAAGAAGGTAAACGAACCTCAAGAAAACGAAGAAATTTGTGAAGAGATGGATTGTGATTTTTGCGGAAGCACGAAACAAGTTGGATTTGTTGACGATGCCTTGACATTGAAAGTATGCGAGGATTGTGATGTTGACGGAAAGAACTTCGAGCCGAAGCAATGGATTAGACCTCATGTGGTAGAGTTTGGAGATGATCACTGATTTGACATGTGGAGAAAACGGAAACCTGGCGGAGACACATCCGCCCAGATTAAAGTGGAAACCGATGAAGAATACGAAGAACCATACATAACTCGCTGTGAAAATGGAGTTGGTGTTTGGGAAGTTCGTTCGGAGGAATCAGGGGATGAAGTCTTTGATACCAAAGAAGAAGCAGAGGAACGATTGATGGAACTCAAATTGGTACGTGAGATCAAGGAACACTCGGATGAATCAAAAGCATCCGCAGAAGAACTGGCATCAGAAATCAAAAAGAGTGCGACAAAGCGGAAGGAGCAAATTGCACATAAAATTGCAAATACAAATCCTTCTTCAAAAGAAATAGTCGCAAAAAGAGTCAATCGGGTAGTTCTGACTCAACTGGAACGGACCAGCAAAATGCACATCAACCAACGACTCGCAACAATGGAGTCGTTGATGAAAGCAGTTGTACACGGGGTCATACCCGCAGTGATGGTTCAATCAGGACCCGGAATCGGTAAAACACACACGTTACTAGAATTATTCAAGCAAATGGGACTTGTAGAGAATGTCGATTTCATCATCATCAAGGCTGGTGTGTCGGCATACGGTGTTTACAAGCAAGTCTGCTATTGGGCTGATGTAGCCAAGCAAAGGGAGGAAGACGCAAAGAAGAAGGACGGAAAAAACGTGGCAAACAAGAAAAAGCCCACCGTCCCTGTCCTTGTGTTTGATGACGTGCCTATGTTTGGAGACAAGCGACTGGTGGATATCATGAAAGGTTTGATGGACACGTACAAGGTGAGAAAAATCACATGGCTGACAGATAGGGCAACACTTGACCCAGAAGAGGCCAAAGCGAAGAACAAGCTTCCCGCCCAAGTGGAATACACTGGCGGTGTGATCATCTTGACCAACGAAGAACTCAAAAAGATTGACAAGCCAATGATGGACAGATCGATTTTTATGCCGATTCAAGTCACTGATGCTGAAATGATGGAAAGAATGAGGACAATTGCTGCAAGCAGTAAATTCGAACCAGACTGCGACCCGAAGTTGAAAGCCGCTGTTGTAAATTGGATGTGTTCAAACGAATACACTGGTGCAGAGCGTAGCATGAGAACTTTGGTCAAAGCAATGAAGTTGGCGCAAGCCGACCCGAAAAACTGGAGAGACCTCGTTCAAATTGTATGAGATTTAACATGGATATTACATTTGTGAGAAGAAGAGATCAAGAACATTTGGACACAAAAGATATGGTTGAACACGTCATACGGGAATTGTTGAAAGTGTTTCCCGAAGGAACAAAGGTGGAGGATGAAGATATGCACAGGGAACTCGTAAGAGTTGTTGACGAATCGGCAATTATTCCGCAGGGAGCTGTGGTGACGCGATATGGGCCATCATTCTTAACACCTCGATTTGCGATAGACCTAACGGAATGCATATTCCATATTTGATGAAATGATTTGACATGCTATCGACAGAAGAACTGATGAATGAAGTTGTTATTGATGCGATAAATTGGGTCGGTGAACAGGTGTTCATCGAGAAGTGGTCTGACACTACGGAAAAAATCCTCCAATATGATTTGCCAGATACTTTGGTGAAAATGAGCAAGAAACTCGATGAGTTGAGGAACCAAACACGCGACGAGGCCGAGGAAGAGGTGAAGAAGATGATTGTTAATGACATGTTCGATGCCATCGGAATCGACTCGATTGAGGGCTTGGAAAAGCTCTTGGATGGCCTTGACACCGAAAGCAACGGGATTGAGGAACAATTGCAAGAACTTGGCAGAATTGCTGGCTTTGAAATGATCGAAGCGCATGAACTGGCAGAGCTTACCGTTGAAGAAGCCCTTGTCGAGAATGCGCTTGGAACTGCACGTGAGAACACGGAAGAGGAAGAAGCCGAAGAGGAAGAAGCCGAAGAGGAAGAAGCCGAAGAGGAAGAGGAAGAAGTTGAAGAGGAAGAAGTTGAAGAAGATGAAGCGGAAGAGGAAGAACATATTCACGGGCCGGATTGCGACCATTCGCATGATGAAGAATTCGTGGAAAAAGAACCGATCATCGTTGGAGACATGAATGAAAGCATTGCATCGTTTATGGTTGCAGAAGTGCCTCATCTGACAGAACCCTCACAAATCACACTATCGCAAGAAGAGTACAACGAATTGATTCTGAAATCAAAGCAAAAAGTGAATTGGGAGTTTGTTGACAAATTCTGGAATGAAGAAGTGGACTTGGCTGAAATTGCAAAACCGGACACGAAGACTGGTGAAAACCAAGTCGCTAAGACACTCTATGAAAAAATGTCAGCACTCAAAGAGATTGGAGAACTTGAAACAAAGCACGACTTCTTTGATGCAGTCATGCTTCTGTTTAGTTGCACCCCAGCGGATGTAACGAAGCTGGAGAAACTGTTCTCTGAATTGGAATGATTTGACATGGACTACACTTTGAATGAAACGCATAAGCAGTTCAAGATTGAGTACAGAGATGAGTATTATGATGTATTGGCCACGATCAGTATTGGGGCAAATAACGAACCTCACTTCATATTGAGGAAATGCAACAACGGCAAAATCTTCTCACTAAATGTTGTGAGAGATTACGTGGATGGATTGTCAGAAATCACTCACTGGACAAAGATTTGAAACCACGCTTTACAAAGCTGGTAATGATTTGACATGGACAAAGAAGATGTTTCGAAACTTATGAAACGGGTTGAGGATATGGGTTGCGAATTGAAAATTACGCGGTCAGCATCGTGGCAGGGCATCCTTTCCGATGAGCCATTCGGGTGGAAAAAAGTTCACTGGGATTTAGAGATGGTGAGGCGCAGTGTTGGAATTTCAGTTCGATACTGGCCGACTATCTGTAAGTTTGAAAAATGTATCTCGCTCGATGCAGCGTTAAAGTGCTTGGAAATTGAAATCCGCATTCAGGATTCTAAGAAGCAGTCTGCAGCGTTGGAAAGATGAATAGATTTGACATGGGAAAAGAGTTTCCACCATACAACGAATCGTGTATGCAGATGATGAAAGATAAACTAATTGGAGAGGTAATATGGTATTTTGAAGAACCTTTCGTCACCGAGTTCAAAGGTGAAACCTGGATCGCATTTCATGGCGACGAAGAGGTTGAACTTGAAAGCAGTGATGAGGTCATAGAATGGTTTGCAAATCAATTAGATGCAATAGCCAATGAAAATCCACACAGTCTTAGGATATTGTATTTGGAAAGCACTCCAGAAATTATCAAAACCGGATTCAGTTGGCAAAAGGTAAATTTTGATGGCATGTATGAAGGTTTAGAGCAAAAAGGACGCGAGTGGAGAACTTCACGGCAATAGATTTGACATGGGAAGGACCATCATACAAATCGATGAGGGAGAATATTGGATTACGGAAAGCCAGTCTGGTTACGATTACCGGGTTTCGATAGCTTTCAAATCGATGAAAGAATTGTTTGATACGCTTGAGAAAGGAGGGCTCGACAATGAAATCTTGGACACTTTTCGCAACAAACAACACGTCGCTTCAATGGCGTGGGGGGAGCTAGATGGAGAAACAGTATTTGTTTCGCTATCCACGAAAGTTGATGAAGCATTGCACAAGATGGACGCACTTTGCCCTGATGGTGATTTTAGCTTATATGAAGATGGATGTTGCGTCGAATGTGGCGCACATATTTACATACAAACAGAAGAATACAAATGGAACGAAGACGGTTTTGTAAATGACCTCTGCTCTGAATGTTTTTGAGATGATTTAACATGAAAACTTGGCAACTAGTTGAAGAACAAAAACTGAATATGATTGAGCGATTTAGGCTCGACGGCATGAGAAACGGATGGGGGCAGAATCACGAACGACGTGAATTCAAAGAGATTACAGAAGATACTGATTGCAGGGAATGGTTCAAAGAACCTTCCAAACTTTCAATCGTTGATGGTATTGATGACAACGAGGAAGTATGGGAATATGTGATTGTGAAGTATGATGATGAAACTATGGGCTATGCAAAGGTTTGGGTTGAAAAAGTGTCCACAAGGCACGGTTTTGAACATGAATGGCATGAATACATTATTTTGAATCACACCATTTACTACTTGCACGATCTTTCTCGACGCATGATACTTCCGTCGTCGTGGAAGATTGACTGAAATAGAATGATTTGACATGAAGAAACACCCGATTTACGGATGCGATTCAATTGAATGGAAGAAATGCAACACAACAAAGCAGGCTTGCGTGTTTTGTGGTGAAAAGATGGAGAAGGGGCATATAGAGCTTCAACTCAAAGATACATCTTCCAAGAAAACAATCAACCTGTGGGTTCATTCTGGCTGCGCCTATTCACTTGGCGACTTGCTGAAAAAACAAAATCCACAGTTGTTTTGTGGGAGAATTAAGAAGAACACTCCGTCAGGAAACAAACGATGTTTACTTTGCAACAGGACGATACTGAAAAACAAAAAGCCTGTCGCATGGGAATTCGATAACTCGAAAGACGACATCAAATTGCGTAAGGTAATCTGTTTCCACGACGAGTGCAGGGAAAGACTCGCTGATGGCTTGATGTTCCCTAATCTATGATTTGACATGGCTGATCCTTTGAATTTGGATATGAATATAATAGGATTGATTGCGATAATTGTTTTGGGATACGTGATTGCTTTCATCAAGAGATTAAAAGATGACATTATCAACATCTTTAGGGCACTTCATAGCATTGAGGATGGTGTTGACGCAATTGGTCACGCTATTACCAAACACTATGTTGAGGCTTACAATGAAGAAGCCCCTCCTGAAGCACTTGAAAAATATGAGAACTGGAGCGATTGGGAGAACCAATGATTTAACATGAGCAAGTTAATGGAACTACCTGTTATACAGAAAGAACCAGTAAGAAGATTTACGACTCTACAAAATGGAGATTTGAAGCCAAGAGTTCCGAATAGGAGCGACCTTGTGAGGATTAAAGGAAACAACAAAACCGAACCGAATGTAACAGACACGACAAAGGGTTGTGCAGGCGGGTGTTTTGGTTGTTATGCTGCGAGATCGATGGGCGTATTGCAAAATGGGATTGAATTTACACGACCTGTAACACAATGCGTTTGTCCTGAAATTGTTCAGCATGATATTTCCTTGATGGTCAAGAAAGACCCTTACCTTGATTGGGTGCGAAACGGAACTTTGGGTGATCCAAGCTATGATTGGGATGCTGCAATCAGACTCGCTGACGCAGCAGGCCGAATGGGAGTTCGAAATGTCATTATCTCAAAGTTTTGGGAGATGCCAACGGATGAACAACTGCAAGAATTAGCTCTTAGCGGAGCCATCTTGCATTTTAGCTTGATACCTGGCTATGAATGGGCACCAAACATTGCTGTTGGCCGTAGGCGTGACGGGAATCGAGTGCGAATCATTTTGACGAAGTTGTTGTATTACGATAGATTAACGAGGCCAAAGGGCATGAAGTATTCGGATTCAGTATGTATTCGAATCTGTTCGGCAAAGTTTGACCGAAATCATCCAGTAGGTGAACTGCTTGATGACACACAGAATTACTTCTTCCAATTCGCTAAGACATACAAATTGCGAGTATTGGAAACGCCTTGGAAGTTTGAAGGAAACGATCCGCGAAACGATTTCCTTGTCCACGAAGAGATGGCACCTGTCATTTCATACACAACGGGCAAACCAGGAAGAAAAAAGAGCGCAGGTATGCTCTTATCGAAGAAGGGATTTGATAAATACAAGGATTGGAAGGATCATGTTGTAGCTTGTGACACACGCTGCGATATCTGTCCGAATCAATGTGGAACTGTTCAAAAGAAGCCAGTTCACATCCTTGCCGAATGATTTAACATGAGCAAAGAAGACATTGAAGAGAATGTTGGTCCATGTGAATATGAGATTGCTCCTTTGACAAAGGAGCTTTTGGAAGAATGTAAGAAAATGGGTGTCGAGAAGTTCGAGTTGCAATTCCATGGTGGAAGCGACGAAGGGTTGCTTGAAATTGACTATTCTCGAGAGAAGTTTGGCGGTTGGAAAATTGGCGAGTGGTCTCCAGATCTTAATGATTGGAGCGTTGCCGAATTGAAAGAAACGCTACGCATCAAAGGATTGCCTGTTTCTGGAAAGAAAACAGAACTCATTGAGAGAATATTGGAGATGAAGAAGTTAGAGCGATTCTGGAAAGAGCGCAAGTGGGGAAACAGATACGACCTGCTGCCTGACTATGGAGAAACAGTTGCTACGAAGGATGACCGAGGCTATACGATTTGGATGCGTACTGGGGAATTCGCTCAAGAGTGGAAACGACTAGAACAGTTGGTCGAAGACTGGGCTGACAAGGCCTACCCATTCAGCGGTGAAGGTGAAGGGCATTCTTACGGAATGGATATTGAATACGATTTGGTGAACATGAAAACTCACATCCAAGAATGGGCATTTGAGTACACTGTAAAGGGGAAACAACATGACTCCTTACAAACACTCTGAAGCTACTGCGAAGAAATGGGGTGGTCATGCGATGGATTACATTGAAATCCACCAATGGCTTGACGAGACAAAGCAATACACGGGAGATTGGAGGCACCGTGCGATTCGGCATCATTCAGCAGGCGTTGAATGGGCTATCGAAAAGTTCGGCCATGTTGTTGTAAACAGCAATGGTCGAGAAGTGCCTGTAAAGATGGTTGTTGAAGGTCACATAACGGAGGACTGTGGTTTCGTGCCAACTCCGCAAGATTGGCTGAACACGATGCAACCGCAACCGTGGATGTTGAAAGTTCAAAAGAAGAGTAGAGAACTTGACCTGATGGTTGAGTGAAGATTTAACATGGGTTTGAAGGATCTTTCAGTAAAGGAACTTGATTTCATAGAACATGGGCGTGGCCTCTATTGGCACGCTCGCGTAAAAGACGAACAAACGGGGTTATCTTTCACTGTCAGCAATGCTGGGAAGGGTGGGCCGTGCGAATATGACGGCATTGAAAAGGTTATCCTAAGCAAGTACCGTAAAGAAGCAAAAGAATTGTTGAATGATGAGAGTGACGAAGCACTTGATTGGATATTCAGTTATTTGGATCCACACCTCTGTGTTTCACAAGTCATACCTGCAATCAGATTTGATTTAAGATTGCAGTAACATGACTGTTCAAACGGGTAAGAAAATGATTTGACATGAAGAGATATGGCTTTGTCAAAAGACACGGTTTTGTTCGATATGGATTCAAAAACAGCAACAACCTTCCTCGAAAGCGAAAGGCTAGGCTATCATTGAACAAACATGCGATAAAGAATAGATGAAATGGCACTTTCAAGAAGTGATATGATTTGACATGGAAAGCTTGGACATGATACACTACACATGTGGGTGCGGTTTTGAAACAACGCCAGTACCAGATATGTACCGAGATGATGAACAAAAGAGATTGGAAGCGTTGAAGGCCTTTGTAGGGCACTATCAAAATGGAGAATGTGAATGCTCTCACACAGCAAATACAGATCCAATGGGGTGCCACGAATGTGGTCTCAACATCGACTTCGGACAGCACATGACTTTCAAAGTTATGATGCAATGGCCAATGGAAAAAGGCAAGGATTGGGAGCCAGATTGGAATTTAGGCAACGAACTTGACAAGAAAATTTGCGAGGCTGTTGATTTTGACCTAATCGGTGGTGGAGCCGGTGCTGGATTCAATATGAGAGACATGGACTGGGTAACGGAGTATGTGCAAACTGCAGAATGGATTTTTGATTTCTTGAGGAATCAAGCTGATCGGTTCAACGCAGAAGTCACAATTGACCTGGTATTCATCTATGACAACGA
>Ga0160423_10003306_pt1 | contig 13429 bp, 8 predicted proteins | sample CRUFie14St8metaG_FD_108191 | JGI IMG/M metagenome (GOLD analysis project Ga0160423, IMG submission 108191) | Marine microbial communities from the Costa Rica Dome - CRUD Field 142mm St8 metaG | ecosystem: Environmental > Aquatic > Marine > Oceanic > Photic zone | place: Costa Rica: the Eastern...
CCCATCCACCTCTTCACGGTGACACTCGCTACGTCCAGCGCATCCGAAGTGAGCAGTCGCAGCGTCTTCAAGAACCTCACCAGCCTTAGCATCCTCATAATCTGCATCAGAATCTGTCCATAGGAACTGAATGGGTCGTTTCCATAAGTCGCAAGGCAAACGGTCTGCATATACACAGGAATGGTCGCTAGAGCATCAACAAAAAATGTTCCTCGAAGTATGTAGAAGAGCCCCGCTCTCCGCCAGTCGAGCTCAACGGTTCTGCTGAAGTTGTGAACGATGACGTACCCAACTCTGAGGTTCACGATCACGTCCAGAACGAAAGCCCATCCAGCCAGGAAGTCCACCACTGCAGTTGGACTGTTCCAATGGCAGTCCTCCAGGACGAAAACAACGCTGTAGGGCACCCAAAAGGCCGTGTACGTGAAGTCCACGATCATCATGAAGTACTGCCACACGCAGTAGTAGATGGAGAAGGGCGAAAGGACCTCAACAATTGGAATTCTCCTTCTTCTCTTGATGGTGTCGCGCTCGGCGACGTCCTCCTCCTCGGGGGTACCGTATGGAATTCGTTCGCTCAGCTTGGTGCTCGCGTCGGCGACGCTCTTCCTGGACGAGGCCAGAGAGTCCGGCGACTCGGGGACCATTCCGTGCCTCTTCAAAACCTCGAACCACTCAGAGTCGTTCACTTCCATCTCTCTCTGCGCCACGAACCTCACGAAGAAGTTGCGGGCGGGGGTGACCTCCTCGAGAGAACCCATCATCTGCAGGCTCCTTTGCCTTCGCAAAGCTTCTGCGCCTTCCATGCCGATCCAGCCGTTCCCAGTCGTCGGGTGGCGCTCCCGCGGCGCGCGCGCCCCGACTCAATGTCTCGCCGGCCGAGAGCTCGCTCCTCCAAGTGGGCTTTGTCGTCGTAACGCGTGTAACGTACGTACGTGAGACTACTATGGCTGGTGCAATCCTAGTACTGCCATCATCCATGGATTGGCCAATGATTGACCTAGATTACAATGATGGCCTCCCCGGAGGGGTATTAAGCGGAGGGCAGTTGGGGTTCGAGCAGAAGAGAAGAGAAGAGAGGGAGGGGAGCAGGAAAACCCCCGCCACGCTTTCAAAGCGAGATGTTGGCGAGAGGGATGACCGCGATGATGGCCTTGCTCGCTGCGATGGCGCTCGCGCCGATGGTCGCCGGGCAAAAGCTGACGCCTGACGAATATCGCACCTGCAACGTGCCCCCTTCGAGCAACGATACTGTCGACGTTTACACCAGTGCCCTCCTGGAGAGGTTGATCGACGTCAACGACAGAGCGGTGAGTGTATATGATGGATGGTTCGTCTCAGTCTCACAAGCTCTACCCCCGTTGCTGACCTTCTTTCACTCCTTCTCAAGTACGAGTTCACTGCTCTCCTTTTCCTGTACTTCAGCTGGGAGGATCCCACCGCCATGGACAAGATGATCACGGTAAGCGCCCTCGCTGTCACGCTCCGATCGTCCGCTCGTTCGTCCGATCGTTCGTCCGCTTCGCCAGACCGATCGGGCGACAAGACGCGCATCCCTCCACTGACTCTTTCTCTTCTCCTTTCTCAGAGCACAAACGCGTATCGTAACGGAAGTGGAGATTGCCAGTTTCCTTGCGTCGCCGGCTCAATGCCTTCCAGAACGGCGGAAGGGTACGCCCCTGAGTTTTCCTGCTGCGATGACATCTGGCTGCCGCAGGTCGTTGCCTACAATTTGATCCCGCCCTACCACACCCAGTTCAGCGGGCTCATCGTGGGGGAGGATGGCAAAGTGGGCTGGTACAAGAGCTTGTATGGCAAGTACTTCACAAATATGCAGTTCTCCCTGTTCCCCCTGGACACGCAGAGTCTGCAAATTTCCTTGGGATTGACTTCCATCTCGCAAGGGGCTGGCTCCCAGACCGTGCGATTCGTTCCTTCTGCGACTGCCTCCATGTTTTTGATGAGGAATGCGATCGAGGGACAGAAAAAGAAGGTTGATTCAGTTTCGGGGTGGTCGATACAAGATGTGTCGATGCAGGTGGTCGATCAACCATTGGAGGAGGCCGTAGACTACTTCATCGAATATTTTGGAACACCGCCAGTGCCGGAAGAGCCCATGCCGGTCGCAGGGGACAATGACACAAACAGAGATCCCAGCAACCCATTCCGGGATCCTGAATTCAGGCACCACGGCGTGAACATCTACATCAGTATCAAGGTACGCTGGGTGCACAATATCTCTGCCTTTCGCTCCTCGCATCCGTCCATGGTTCTGACTCTGTCTCCGCTTGCTGGTAATTCTTTCGTTTCCCAAGAGGCTCTCTGAGTACTACATTGTCAACCAGATCGTTCCGATCTACGTCTTGGTGTTGGTGTCGTTGGTGACTTACACTCACAATCCAAGCAAGGTTGAGACCAGAGTCGCTCTGAATCTGACCTGCTTTTTGGCCCTCACCGCAATTAAGGTAAGCTTCTCACCCTAGCTTCTCCGACTTCATTCCACTCTTTCTGACCCTTGCCTCGGTCTCTGTTGTATTGGACTTATTCCAATCATAGTGGGTGGTGAACAGGGAGCTTCCAAACTCCAGTTATCCCACCACTGTCTCGATGATAATCATGACCGCCTATGCTACGTTTGGCTTCGGAGTCGTCGAGTCCATTGTCGTCTTCGGCTTCTACAAGAAGGCCGAGAAGGATGAACAAGGTACGCTGGGTGCACAATATCTCTGCCTTTCGCTCCTCGCATCCGTCCATGGTTCTGACTCTGTCTCCGCTTGCTGGTATTTCTTTCGTTTTCCATGTCTCAAAAGAGGAGAAAGAGAAGCAGGAGGCGTTCGCATCCTCGCCCTCTTCGCCCAAGGCGGAGACCCCCTCCCTCACCAAGTCCTCCCAGATGTCAAGCTTCAAGGCGGTGCTGAAGAGCAGCGCGCGCTCAGAAAGGTGGCTGACGTTCTCCCGAGGCATCAGAAAGTTGAAGGGCGATCACGAACACAACTTGACCGACCTCGCCATCATCATCGACATGAGCTCCCTCACACTCGTTGTCATCACAACAGTGGTCTCCTCTGCTATCTACTTCCATACCTAAGTTTTCAAGTGTCTTTGGCACTTTGTAATGAACTTTTTTTCTCTCTCTCCTCTGCCTCCATCTTGGTCACCTGGGAGGGCAGGATATCCGGGACTTTGGGGGCTGGCCGGGCGGGGCGGTGGGGTCGACGGGGGCAACGGATCGTAGGAGCTGAGGCGTGGGCTGGGTTGCTGGGAGTCGGGGAGGGCGGTACACAGGCAAGTTGAAAACATCTTAAGCGCGCTCGCAGACCTGGTGCCCAACCCTGTGAAGGGGGGTTCCGTATTGGCTCCGCTACTTCTCCGTCAAGGGTTGTAAAAGTCCAGCTTCTCCGTGATCGGGATCTCCGTGACTTTGTCCTCGTCCAGAAAGGTCTCTCCCGTCCCCTCGTCCCCGGCCGCGTCCCGCTGCGACGGCACCGTGTAAACCAAGTTAGGACCCGGTTGCCATGCGACGATGGCCATCTTTCTCACGATGGCTTCCGTGACGGGCTCCGTGACGTCCCCCGAGGGCCTGTAGAGCGGCACGAGGCCCTCAGCGGCCTCGTCGTCCTGTTTGGTCCAGTTCTGGTCCTCCAGGACGACGTACTTGTACTCTATCCTAGCACCCTCCGGGAAGTTGAGCTGGTTGACGAGCGAGTCAGCAAAACGAGGAGGAGAATTGGGGGCGCCAGGCGCGACGCCCTCGCTCGTTCTGTGATCTTCAGATCTCTTACCTCTATCGTCCACCAGTCCCCCTCGGTCCAGTTGAGCGGATTCCGCGCGATGCTCAGGAAGGACCACCCCAAGGGCGCCATCGAGCCGGCCACCGCGAGCATTTGCCTGCTGTGGCATCGGTACTGGAGCTGGAACCTGACTCGTACTTGCGGGGTCCTCGCGTTGTTCTTGGCGGGGCCCGCGCTCCCACCGCTGCCCGCCGCCCCCCTCGCTCCGGTCGCGTCCCCCAAGACGGAGTCTTCCCTCGAGCAGCGAACCGGCGCCGCGCGGTAGGCCCTCCCGATCCGTCCGCAGCACCTGCCACCTGGATACGAGCACTCGCTCCTGCTCGTGCTGGCGGCGGACGACGAGGCCCACCTCGGCGACGAAGTCCCCGCTCTCGTCGGTGACCCAACTTCCGGCCTTCTCGGTACCCCAGCCCTCCTCATCGTCTAACCTAACCTGCCTGTGGCGCTTCCCTTCGTGCAAGTCGCCGCGGCCGGAGCTTGGACCTCGAGCCGGTGCCCTCGCTGACACCCGAAAAGGTGACCCCCGCGGGTCGTATGGCCTGCAGAACTTGGCCTGCAGTCGCGCGCGCGCGCCGGAGACCGCCTTGGCTCCCTCCGCGAAACTCGCCTCAACTGCTGCTCGGATCCCTCTCATGGAAGCGCAGGAACCGTAGATCCTCGTGGTCGAAGAAATCTTTGAAATCTTTGAAATCGCATCGCGAGACCCTGGAAATTTCGCGCGAAAAAATTTTGCCAAAAAAATCATTGCCAAAAACGGCAAAACAGGCGGCAAAAAACGACAACTTCGTTTGTCACAAAGTCACCGCGGCGACCGAGGCGAGGAGGAAAGAGCGGCACCGAGGCGCCGAGTGCGGAGTGCCTCGCAGCGATCGTCTGTCGTTGTCGTCTTTGGGCGCCGCGAAAGGTGACAGGTTCGAGTCTCCGCCCGCGCGCTTGTCTTGCCTTGTCTTTGAATAGGCCTGGATGAAAGTGTGAGCTTCGCTGTGCGCAGCAAAACCACCTTCGGCCGAGGGAGCAACTGGGTCAGCGGGGAGGTGGGGTGCGAGAGAGGGAGGGAGGTACGAGGGCCCTCGAAGGGGGAAGGCAGAGAAAAGGCAGGACGCGCGAGGAAGACATGGCCGCCTCGGGTCAGGGTCGGCGGGGGAGCAGGGACTTAGCGGGCGGGGTTGGGAAGACTCAGGGCCAGGCTGGGCACGAGGCCACAAGCCAGGGTCGGACGGACGGGGTCGCACCGCGGCCGCGCTCCTTCCTGGTCCAGTCGAGCAACAACTCCAAGCCGCAGAACACCCCCGGGCCGAGATGCGGCCACACCCTGACCGCGCTTTCGTCCGCCCCGGAGCGCGCTCCCGACATCCTCATCTTGATCGGGGGCGCCACCGCCCTGGAGGGCGGCAGCGCGGACGCGGGGGCCAAGGGGGGGGAGAACCTCGCCGCCTCCCCCAGCACCCCCGGCGGCGGGAGCAGCGCGGGCATCCGACTGGCGGGCGCCACATCGGACGTTCACGTCATGAAGGTGGCCACCGGCCTGTGGGAGAGGTTGGAGCCGGGAGGGGAGCCGCCCTCCCCTAGGGCCGCCCACGCGGCTGCCGCGGTGGGCCACATGGTCGTCGTCCAAGGCGGCATCGGCCCCGCAGGCCTTGCCTCCGAGGACCTCCACGTTTTGGACTTCTCGAACCCCTCCCAGCCACGCTGGCACAGGGTTGTGGTCCAAGGGCCAGGTCCAGGGGCCCGCTACGCGCACACCCTGGCGCTGGTCGCCCAGAGGTTCCTGGTCGCCATCGGCGGGAACGACGGGAAGCAGACCCTGTCGGACGCCTGGGCACTGGACACGTCGGAGAAGCCCTACCAGTGGCGCAAGATCGACGCCCCGTCGGGCTCATCCGGGCCGGCGCCCTCAGCCAGAATGTACGCCACCACCTGCACCAGGCAGGACGGCCTGCTTCTTCTGATGGGGGGCAGGGACGAGACGAACACCCCGATGGCCGACGCCCACGGTCTGGTCAGGCACCGGGACGGGAGGTGGGAGTGGACCCCTGCGCCGGGTATCGCCTCCTCCCCGAGGTACCAGCATGGGGCGGTCTTTGTCGGCGGGAGGATGCACGTCATTGGCGGCGCGCTCGGGGGGAACAAGCTCGTCGGGTACAAGGACTCGGTTTCGCTGCTGGACACAACCAACGGGGTGTGGTCCACGATGACGGAGGACGACGTCCTAGCTGCGGGGGACTCGCTTAGGAGGTGCCGGCATGCGGTGGCCGCCGTGGGGTCAGTCGTCTTCGTGTACGGAGGGCTGAGGGGCGGACTCCTGCTCGACGATATGCTCGTGTCGTACGACTCGGACCAGACCAAGCCAGAATTCGCGGACGCCAACTCGAAGCCTTGGAACCTGTGGCTGTCGGGTCTCAGCTGTAACGATGCGTCTGGGGCCACAGCGCTGATCGAGGCCGCCCAGGAGGAGGCCGCAGCCGCCATGGAGATCCACGGGAGCAGGATCGCCCAGAACCTCCAGTGCCTGGACGAGAGCGAGTCCGATTTGGAGAATGCGGCGACCCCTGACGGCCGCAGGGGCAGCGGAGTGCCACCCCGGTATCCGCCAGGGGGGAGCAGGCGGAGCACCCCGGCGACTGACGTGCGGCTCCACCACCGCGCGGTGGTCGTCGCGGCGGACTCGGAGTCGGAGGGCGCGCTTGGCGGCCTGGTGCGGCAGCTGAGCATCGACCAGTTCGAGAACGAGGGCAGGAGGGTTAGCGCGGGGAGCTTGGAGCAGTTTGGGCTGACCACCCCGGTCCTCAACAGGAGCGTGTCCTTCCAGGGCGTGCACAAGAGGGTCCTGCAGGAGCTCCTGAGGCCCAACACGTGGAAGGCCCCCGCGGACCGGTCCTTCATCCTGAGGCCCAGCGAGATCGTCGACCTGTGCGACGCGGCCGAGGCCATCTTTGCGGAGGAACCCACCGTGCTGAACATCCAGGCCCCAGTCAAGATCTTCGGGGACCTTCATGGCCAGTTTGGGGACCTCATGAGACTTTTCCTCGAGTTCGGGACGCCGATGACCGGCGGGGACATCACATACATTGATTACCTCTTCCTGGGGGATTACGTGGACAGGGGCTCCCACTCGCTGGAGACTATGTGCCTGCTGCTGGCGCTGAAGATCGAGTACAGGAGGAGCATCCACCTGATTAGGGGAAACCACGAGGCTGCGGACATCAACGCGCTCTTCGGGTTCAGGCTGGAGTGCACAGAGAGGCTTGGAGAGTCTGGCGGGATCTGGATCTGGCAGAGGATGAATGCGCTCTTCAACTGGATGCCTCTGGCGGCCACGATCGAGAACAAGATCTTGTGCATGCACGGCGGGATCGGAAAGTCCATAAACTCAATCGCGGACATTGAGAGCATCGAGCGGCCCGTGTCCATGGAGACCGGGGGCCCCCTGCTCATGGACCTGCTGTGGTCTGACCCGACCATGAACGACTCGGTGGAGGGCGTGCTGCCCAGCCCCAGGGGTCCAGGCCTGGTGACCTTTGGGCCCGATAGGGTGAAGGGATTCTGCTCGTCCAACGATATTTCCATGATCATAAGGGCGCACGAGTGCGTGATGGATGGCTTTGAGCGATTTGCGGGGGGCCAGCTGATAACGCTCTTCTCAGCCACAAACTATTGTGGAACCGCAAATAACGCAGGAGCGATTCTGGTCGTCGGGAGGGACCTCGTCCTGGTGCCGAAGCTGATCCATCCGCTTCCGCCCCAGATGATCGACTTGAAATCGAGGGAGAGGATTTCACTGGAGGAGTTCCTGGATGACGGATCAGCGGGGGCCAGAGTCTACGTCAAGGCGGATCCGGATACCTGGATGCAGTCCATTAACGACGACAGGCCACCCACACCTCCCAGAGGCAGGCCAAACGCGAACATGAAGTCCTCCCAAAACTTAGCTTACTTCTAGGAGATCCGTCCTGGGGTTTGTTGCATAAAACAGAGTCAAAGAAATGTATAAGAGGCTTTGTCTATTTTGTTGTTAACATCCTCAAGTCCTCGACCTGATGAGGGTCTTCATGCGCGCAGTCAGCGTGGCTCCCGAGCTCACAAGGCTGGCGAGGTCCTTTGTGGGCAGAGCCAAATATTCTATGATGAAGATTTCGGACACAAGCGCGATGTTGCTCGCCTTGCATTCTCGGACGACCGGGTCGCTTTCGTCCTCCAAGTTAGGCACAACCGCAAAGTCTACTCCCTCCGTTGAGCAAGCGACCTGGCCATTCCCGGCCTTAAATATCCGGATCAGGGTGTCCGTGCTCGGGGCATTCTGAGCACAACCTCCATGGAAGAAGGCCTTAAGGCCCTCAAAAGCCTTCTCCTTGGTCTCCTGGTAGTGACGCGCCCAAATCTCGCCAGCGTTGCGAGTCACGAGGTCGTCCTGGGAACCCTCCGCAAAATAATCCCTCTCGTCCTTCAGCCCAGACTTCACTTTGGCGCAATCCCTCAGCCACCCCTCCTTCACGATCCAGGCGCCGGACGCCATCCCGGCTAGCGTCTTCTCGGACCTCCCCAGCTTTGGGGTCACCACGTGGGTCGTACCTTCCCTCCACTCCTTCGACTTGAACTCCGCAATCTGAACCCCACACTTGTCGGCGTACTTGAGGCACCGAAGGCGCACCTTGGAGCGCATCCCGCTCAGGGACACGTGCACATCGTGGTGCCTGGGCTCCACAGGCGCAGGGTTTTTGGCTTTCTTCTTCTGCTGAGCGGGCCTCTTAGCACTCGGCACCGTCTTGGCGGCCTTGATTTTGGGTTTCTTTTCTTCCTTGGCCTTCTGGCCATCGCTAGACTTCCTCTTCTTGGTCGGCACCAGTAGGTCTCCAGCCTCCAGACGCTCCGGTTGCACCCTCTTCCTCGCCAAGTTCTGCACTCGGTTTGAGAGCTTCTCGCCCGGAGGAAACTTACGGCGCTGAGAGTCCCAACTAAAGAGCTGCAGACCCCTGAGCTCCCTCGAAGCCCTACCGCCGGAGACCCCCGTATCACCGGCATAGGCGTCCCCGTCGGATTCCTGCTGCTGCTTTTCCTCGTCGCCCGCGACCTCCTGAGCCAACTCCCTGGCTTCGGCGGAAGGCCCCTCCTGACCGCAAGAAACGTCCTCCTCCTCCTCCTCCTCCTCCTCTGCTTCCTCCATCAAGCCATCCCGCTCGGCCTCGTCGTTGCCCAAGGTGGCGGCGGGAATGACCGCGGCCGGGTCTGCCTCCCCGGCCCCCGGGACGCCTCCCCTGCTTGCCCTGCCCGCGGCGTACCTTCCAGACCGTGGCTCGTCCTCCGCCTCGGAGTCCTCCTCCTGGCTCACGCTGTTCTCCACCTCGAGCCTCACCAGCTCGTGCAACGGGATCGGCGCGTCCCTGTCGGCCTCCTCGCCACACTTGTCCTCGTAGACCGGCTCAGAGATGTAGGTCCAGGCCCTGAGGCAGTCCTCGACCCACCGATGGTTCACGATGGAAGGCGTCCCGCAAGCGGACTGCCACTTTCGCGCGGTCTTGTACTTCTCGCCCTCGTACTTGTAGCATATCAGGTGGGTGCAGTTCTTGTTGAGGGTGCCGCTGTACCTAGCGCCCGTCCGGCCCACGAGCTCCCGCATCGCGTGCCTCCTTATGCCCGAGTACCCCGTCACGCACACGAGCATCTCCTTCATCTCGTCCGATATCCCGTCCTTGCTTCTGGGCGGCTCGAAGGTCACCTCGGAGTCCTCTGCGACGAGCTCGTTGCTCTCGATGCACCTGTCGACCCACCACTCCGTCACGACCTTGGCGCCCGTCCCGCTCCTCTTCGCAAGTCTCGCAAGGTCCTGCTCCAGGTGGCTCACGATCACGTGCGTTACTCCCTTGGACCCAAAGTCCGCCGCGTGCTGAAGGTCGCTGGCGTCCACAACGCGCCCGCCCCTCTCGGCCACGTCGTTTTTTATTTCCTCCTCCACCTCCCGCACTTCCTCGTCCCTGCCCTTCGCCTGGCAGAGGCCCACGGCGACCACCAGCCCGTCGAAAACGCCATGGCTTCTTGACGACATGACGTACCCCCCCTCGCTACACCCCACCCCGGCTGTCGTGTGCGCCAACTGTGGGCCTCTGAGGTGCCTCCTCTGTTTCCCGCGCCCTCCCCCGCTGCCTGTCAAAACCAACTCGAAACCAAGAAAAAAGGCGCGCTCGGGAAAAATCCCGGAATTTCCGGAATCGGAGGAGAGAGGACCTCGTCCCCCCCCCCCCAGGAGGGGCACGAGTGGCAGTCCGCGGGTCCGACGCGAAGAGGCGCGAACGGTGTGGGAGGTTCCCGGCGCCCGAGGAAGACCAGGTCGACCTGAATTGGAGGTAGGCCTCCGGTTTACGTCACGCGTGACCACTTGAGGCACGCAAAGGTAGGGTCTTGGGCCATTGGAAACGAAGGAAATCTTGGTATTCTCTCAACCGACCACGACCCAGACCCGAAGACCCATGGCAGAAAGCGCGCGATAGAGCAGGACGGGTGAAAGCATGAGCGGCCGGGTGGCGCACAGGGACAGGCTGCGTCGAAAGCCGACGGTCGAGCTGGACGATGTAGGCGCGGCCCTTTCTTGACATACTCCCTCAGAGTGTGGCTGTTCTGACCCTCCCTGTCTCTCCGTGTCCCGCTGCAGGCTCTTAGCTCGGCGACAGAGGTGCGGCGAGTGAGGAGCAGCTCGCACTCGCCGGCCAGGATGGCGTCGACGTCACTTCAGGTACCGCGCTTCGAACTCCGCCTCTCTTCTTTTGCCGGAACCAACAACCCCCCCGGGCTATGCTGACCAAGGCTTTCGCGCAGGACACCAAAATTGCGAGGGACTTCTCCATCGTGACGCTCGAGGTGGACCCCCTGGAGGTTGCGGGGCAGGAGAACGGCAACGGATCGGTCGGACACTCCTTGGAGGGCAGAATGGCCAGCTTGGGCGGTGGGGACAGTAAGCTTTCCGAGGAGCTATTCTCGTGGCGGACTCGCAACGGGAACGGCGGGTTGAGGAGCCCCAGCCACCTGGCCCCTCAGAGCTCAGCGGCCTCGGAGGACCTCGTCTCCCTCTCCTCCGATGTCAGCGACGTCTCCTCGTTTCTCAGCTCCGAGGGGGGGACCAGGCCCGTCTCCACAAGGCGCCCGGCCAGCCAGAGGCTGAAGCAGGCCGCGATGGGAGGAGGCGGGATGGTCAGGGACGAGGAGAAAGACAGGTTGCGGAACGAATCCATCGCCGTCGGGGTCGGTCTCCTGCTGCTCTTCTTCTTCACCTACGCCGTGCAGTACTGCGCGAGGCACGGGTACATCAAAATTCCTGATCACGGTGAGCTGCTGCCATCTGCGGAACACAACGAGCCCTAGCCGGGGGGAGGGGAGGGGAGCGAGGACGTGAAAAAGAGCATAAAAGTTTCTTGTTTCTTACACAAGTGCATCGATGACGATTCCTTGGGGCGGGTCGAAGTGAGCACCCCTCTCCGACAGCTTGGCGTGGGCTAACGCGTAATCGGCAAAGAAGGCCTCCTGATCTCTGGCGTAAAGCTCCGCGTGCTGCCTGAAACCGTCGTCCGTGAACAGCACCGTGTCCGTCGCCAGCCTCAGCAGCTCCGGGTTCGCCCCATCGCCGGCCTCCTTTGCCTTCTGGAGCTCCACGTAGTAGGAGTTATCAAAGGCAAGCCAATCCTTTGTCCAACTCATTCCGCCGCGCGTTCCCGGCCCGTGCTCAGTGTAGATGGTCTCGTTCAACGACGGAAGGCCCGACCGGGACTTGTACGCACGGCCGAGCGTGTGGGCGCCGCTCAGCGCCACAATCTCCTGGTCGTTGAGGCCCATGCGGTGGAACACCCTCCTGAGGTGGTCCGCTGGGGAAGGGTCCCTGGAGAGCTTCCACGGGCACTTTCCCCTACTTCTGTGGAAAGGAGGGGCACCATCGGGGAGCCTGTTGACCGGCGGGACGGCGTCCGGGCCCCGGGGATCGTCCACCCTGCCGTACCTCATCGGTATCTTGGGGCCGCCGCTCGCCTCGATGGCCGCCGCCGAGCACATCTGGATGAGGTCCTGCGAGAAGGAGAGCGAGGTCAGAAGCGAGAACGACAGCGAGGAGGAGGAGGAGACTTACCGCCCACGAGACCTCAGGGTTGGCAGCGTGCAGAGGGCGGAGGAGCTCCACGGCGCCGTCCAGACCCGCGTCGTTCGGGTGCCTGAGCTCGCTGGGGTAGATGATCGTGCCGATCGCCCCGCCGTTCTTCAGCTTGGCGTCGTACGTGCCAGCTTCGTGCCAGGCGAGCCTGACGATGATGGGGGCGCAGGGCTTCTCGTGGACGAGCGTGGTGCAGTCCTCCCAGGCGCGGCGCAGGTTCGCGACACGCGCCTCGCCAGAGTCTGGCGAGACGACCGGCGAGGCGACCGTCAAGCTCGCGCCCAGCACGAGGAAGATGGACCATGTCCACCAACGGCTCTCGGATCTCGCGGCTCTAATCATGGTGCTTGTCGTCATCGTAGGTCTCTCGTCCTCTTCCTTCACCTTCTCGAGCGCACAGTGGAGGGTGCCGCCACCGCGCGAACAAAGTGTTCATCTCCGTGATCGGCCCCCACCGTTGAAAGCGTTACCTTTTGGAAAACCGTGACTGGGGCACCGATCCGGCGGAATCCCCGATCGCCCCACAACCAGATATGTACGCGATGTGACGAAATGCTGAATTTGCGCGTGAAAATGCTGATTTTCTGCTTGAGGCTTGTTGGGTGGGGGGTGGGTGAGGATGGAGAATGGAGAGAGAGAATAGAATTGGGAGTGCATCAAAAGTAATCATCGCCGTAGCTCGCCGTAGCTGTCGAAGCTCATATCGCTGAACTCTCTATACTCCTCGTCGTCGCTCTCACCCCCTTGCTGGTCGATCCAATCGACGACGTGCTGATGGCCATACCTTGATGCTTCCTCTCTGCAAACGAGTCTGCTCCAAGGGCAAGGCGGGCCCTGAGAACGTGACCACTTCAAAACGTCAAGGTGCCCTCCCTTCGCCGCCAAAACACAAGTCACCTCACCCCATGGGCAAGGCGGGTCCTGAGCCCGTGACCACTTCAGAGCTTCCAACTGCCCTTCCCTTGCCGCCTCAAAACAAGTCCCCTCATCCCAAGGGCAAGGCGGGTCCTGAGAACGCGCCCACTTCAAAACGTCCAGGCACCCTTTACCTGCCGCCCCAGCACAAGTCCACTTATCCCAAGGGCAAGGCGGGTCCTGATCACGCAACCACTTCAAAACCTCCAGATGGCCTTTCTCTGCCGCCATAGCACAAGTCCCCGCACTCCAAGGGCAAGGCGGGTCCTGAGAACGCGCCCACTTCAAAACCTCCAGATGGCCTCTCTCTGCCGCCCCAGCACAAGTCACCTCATTCCAAGGGCAAGGCGGGTCCTGAGAACGCGCCCACTTCAAAATTTCAAGGTGCCCTCCCGCCGCCGCACAAAAGCAAGTCCGACTGTCCCATGGGCACCCGTTTTGCCGAAGCCACTGCACAACTTCCAAATGCCCTCCCTTGGCCGCTTGTTCGAGTGCTTCTACACTCCAGCGCGCCCGAGCCGATTCGTCAGTCCCACGGGCTTTTGACCTGCGCATCTCCTTTATGGCCTCCAGTTGCCCTCTGCCCGCGGCATCGGCC
>Ga0160423_10003307_pt1 | contig 13429 bp, 11 predicted proteins | sample CRUFie14St8metaG_FD_108191 | JGI IMG/M metagenome (GOLD analysis project Ga0160423, IMG submission 108191) | Marine microbial communities from the Costa Rica Dome - CRUD Field 142mm St8 metaG | ecosystem: Environmental > Aquatic > Marine > Oceanic > Photic zone | place: Costa Rica: the Eastern...
GAAGGCTTGAGCTTTCCCGAAGCGGTTGAGCGGCTCGCCTCGGAAGCAGGATTGCCAATGCCGGAGCGCGATCCGCGCGCGGCTGAACGGGCCCAAAAACAGGCCGGTCTGGTCGATGTGACAGAGGCGGCGGCAAAGTGGTTTCAGGCACAATTGAAAACCCCGGCCGCTGATGAGGCGCGCGCTTATTTGGAGCGGCGCGGCGTGACGCGGAAAATGATTGAGGCTTTTCGCATTGGATATGCGCCGCGTGCGCGCACCGCCTTGCTTGAGCATTTAACGGCGCGCAATATTGGTGTCGATAAGGTGATTGAAAGCGGCATGGCGATTAAGCCCGATGACAATAAGACGCCCTATGACCGTTTTCGTGACCGCATTATTTTTCCGATTTCCGATACACGCGGGCGGGTGATTGCTTTTGGCGGTCGCGCCATGCAAGCCGATGCTCCGGCCAAATATCTTAATTCGCCTGACACACCCTTATTCGATAAAAGCCGCGTGTTGTATAATTTCTCTTTGGCCCGTCAACCGGCCTATGACACGAGCGAATTATTGGTCGTTGAAGGTTATATGGATGTTGTCGGATTGGCACATGCCGGATTTCACCATGCGGTCGCGCCGATGGGCACGGCGTTGACCGAAGAACAGATTCATTTGGCCTGGCGCATGGCGGCGGAGCCGATTTTGTGCCTCGATGGCGACCAAGCCGGTTTGCGAGCCGCTTATCGCGCTATTGACCGCGCTTTGCCTCTATTGAAGCCGGGCTATTCTTTGCGCTTTGCTATGCTACCGCCCGGCAAAGACCCCGACGATGTGGTTCGCGAAGGCGGGTCTGAGGCCATGCAGACGATTTTGGGTAAAGCTATGAGCCTGCTTGATTTAATGTGGGAGCGCGAAATTGAAGCGGCACCCTGGGATACGCCGGAACGGGCCGCCGCTTTGAAGAAGCGCCTGCGTGAGGCGGTCAATCGCGTGCAGGACGGTGATGTGAAGGGGCTGTATGGCCAAGAGATAAAAAAGCGCCTTGATAAGTTGCTCGGCAATCAGCCTATGCCGCGCAGCAGTGGCGGGGGCCGAGAATACCGCGCGCAACCTATATATCGAGCGCAACCGACATCGGAGGCGCGGCGCTCGGCGCTGGCGACAGGGGCCGATGATTGGTTGCCGCGCGAAGCGCTGATTGTGTTGATTGTGTTCCAGCATCCGGCAGTTTTATTGCATCACCGCGACATGTTTGAGGCGATGACGTTGAAAAGTGCGGTGCTTGATACATTACGCTTTGAAATTATTGATTATTTTGACGGTCTCGAAGCGCAAGATGCGGCCGCTCAAGGGCTTGACAATGCCGGTCTGACAGGGCATTTGAAGGATAGGGGAAGACAGGATGTCAGCGTTCGTCTGGCCAAGATGCCTGAGGCGCGCCGGTTGAGTTTTGCACGTTTGGATGCGGATTTTGATGAAGTGTTAGCTGGTTGGCTTGAAGTTACACAATTACACCATAAATTACAAACACTAGCGGTCGAACAGCAGCAGGCCGAAGCAGAACTCGAGAATGAATTGATGCGCGAAGAGGGTAATTCCCAAAATGCGCTGGATCGCTTACTGGCGATAAAAAGTGAGATTGCGGCTCTGGAACGTCAAGACAGCGGCGCCGTGTAAGTTTAGCGTGAGAGGGGTCACGGAGACATAAATGGCGAAGAAAAAGGCCAACACAAAAACACAAGAGGTCGAAACCGGCGATAGCCCGCTTATCGACATAAATAATCGCGACGTAAAGCGCATGATTAAGGCTGCCAAAGAAAGCGGCTTTGTCACTTATGACGCGCTGAACAAAGTCTTGCCGCCGGAAGAGTTTTCCTCCGAGCAGATTGAAGACATTATGGCCATGCTGTCGCAAATGGGCATTACCGTTGTTGAAAATGACGACGGCGATAATGATGCTGACAGCGAGGATGGCGAAGCCAAAGCCGCCAATGATGACGGCGCCAGCACGGCAGTCGCCAAAACAGCCAAAACGACTGGCGCAGGTGAGCGCACGGATGATCCGGTGCGCATGTATTTGCGCGAAATGGGATCGGTCGAATTGCTGTCACGCGAAGGCGAGATTGCCATTGCCAAGCGCATAGAGGCGGGTCGTGAGACCATGATTGCGGGCCTCTGCGAAAGCCCGTTGACCTTTCAGGCGATTATCATTTGGCGCGATGAATTGAACGAAGGCAAAGTGCTGCTACGCGACATTATCGATTTGGACGCCACCTTTGCCGGCCCGGAAGCGAAAAAAATTGACCGCTCTGCGGAGGGTGCAGCGCCACCGCCATCTGGCGCACCATCTGGTGAAGCGGAAGGCGAGCCGGATGAAGATGATGAAGAAGCCGATGCAAATATGTCGCTCTCAGCGATGGAAATGGAGCTGAAGCCGAAAGTTTTGGGCAGTTTTGACGTTATTGCCAGCACTTATAAAAAACTACGCCGTCTGCAAGACCAAAGTGTTGAACTGCAAGCAAAGAATAAAGAGCTGGGCACGGCGCAGCAAAACCGCCTCAACAAATTGAGCAGTGAAATCATTGATGAGGTGAAGGGGCTGTCGCTAAATAATAATCGTATTGAGGCGTTGGTTGAGCAGCTTTATACCATTAATAAGCGCCTGGTCGGGCTGGAAACCCAGCTTTGGCGTCTCGCGCAAAAAACCGGCGTCACGCGCGAGGATTTCCTCAAGCAATATCAAGGCAATGAATATGAAGCCAATTGGGCGCGCCGTGTCGGCCGCTTGACCGGCAAGGGATGGAAGACCTTTATCCAAAAAAGCCGCGATGAGGTGAAAGATATTCGCAATGAAATTCAGGAGTTGGCCAATGAAACCGGCCTTAATATTTCCGATTTTCGCCGCATTGTTCGCACAGTACAAAAAGGTGAACGTGAAGCGCGTATCGCCAAAAAAGAAATGGTCGAAGCTAATTTGCGGTTGGTCATTTCTATTGCCAAAAAATACACCAATCGCGGCCTGCAATTCCTAGACCTTATTCAAGAAGGCAATATCGGTCTAATGAAGGCGGTTGATAAATTTGAGTATCGTCGCGGTTACAAATTCTCGACCTATGCGACGTGGTGGATTCGTCAAGCGATTACGCGTTCAATTGCCGACCAAGCTCGCACTATTCGTATTCCTGTGCATATGATTGAAACCATCAATAAGCTGGTCCGCACATCGCGGCAAATGTTGCATGAGTTCGGGCGCGAGCCGACACCGGAAGAGCTTTCAGAAAAACTGTCCATGCCTCTTGATAAAGTGCGCAAGGTTTTGAAAATCGCCAAAGAGCCGATTTCTCTGGAAACACCAATTGGTGATGAGGAAGACAGCCAGCTTGGTGACTTCATCGAGGATAAAAACGCCATTTTGCCGATTGATGCGGCCATTCAGTCAAACTTGCGCGATACCACCACACGTGTGTTGGCGTCGTTGACGCCGCGAGAGGAACGCGTTTTGCGTATGCGCTTTGGTATTGGTATGAACACTGATCATACGCTGGAAGAAGTTGGCCAGCAATTCTCTGTAACTCGCGAGCGGATTCGTCAAATTGAGGCAAAGGCCTTGCGGAAATTGAAACACCCAAGTCGCTCTCGAAAGCTGAGAAGTTTTCTCGATAATTAAATTGACAATCAGGGCTCAATAAGGGCATAGAACGCGATATTTCTGCAGTTCGGGGTGAGTATCAGACCCATGTATCTAACAATGATGAAGGCGAAAATTCACCGCGCTATGGTGACCCAATGCGACATGCATTATCAGGGTTCCATTTCGGTTGATCAGGACTGGCTCGACCGCGTCGGCATTTTGCCGAATGAGCAAGTCGATGTTTTGAATATCAATACCGGTACCCGCTTTACCACTTATGCTATTCCAGCCGAGCGTGGGTCTAAAACCATCGGCATCAATGGTGCGGCGGCGCGCCTTGCTCAGAAAGAAGATATGGTTATCATCATTGCCTATGCGCAAATGGATGAAGAGGCTGCTAAAGCGCATGAGCCGGCAATTTTCCTACCGGAAAAAGAGGCGTAATTTGCAAAGTGGGGCCTGTAGCTCAGCTGGTTAGAGCGGTCCGCTCATAACGGATTGGTCGCAGGTTCAAGTCCTGCCGGGCCCACCAGCCTTCCCGCCTTGTGCTTCGGCGTGGCAAGCCACACATGGAAACGGGCTCCCAACAGCGGAGGCAGTTGGACGTCCATTCGAAATATGCTGAGCTAAAGCATGCATTATATGTTTCTCTCTTTGCTTATTGTGTGGCCAGCTTTCGCTTGGCAGGCCGTGCCGCATGAGGAAGGTGCGGCGCAGCGCATTGAAGGGGAAAAAATATCTGGCGCTGCAGAAACCGGCGACAATATTTATATTATCATTGAGCCGAGGCAGGTCTTGCCACAATTCGAGCCAGGGCCTGGAATCGCCTATCGCAATATTATTCTCAATTATGGCGACAGCTATATTTGTGGGCCGCTGCGAGAGATTAAGGTGACGGTCGACGGTGAATTGCTGCGCGAAACCGACCCAATACAGGGCACGCTGCACGATTGGCATATTTTCAATAAGGGCTTTTTGACCACCCATTATGGCGAGGTGCTGAGTTTTGAAAGCATTGCCCAAGCCGATGGCAGCGACCTCGCCACGCGGCTCTTAAACGCTAAAAAGACGATTGTGTTTGAGCGTAAAATCGACAATTGCGGTGATGATGGGGTGTTTGTTTTTAAGATTGCGCGGTAACAGCCGCCTCAACCTCCCCCCAATCGACTTTGCCTTTTTCGGCGATGAAGACCAGTTCGGTGGGGCGTGTGTCGGCCTCAATCAGCGTGTACCGCTCCTCGACCAATTGCAGCCTGTGCGTGCCGGTATGCCCTTTGGCGCGCGCCAAAGGCAGTGCGTCCAGCAAGGCGGTCAGTTTTTCCAAATCCAATGGCGCATTGGCGGTGAGGGTGAAGCTATCGAACAGTGCATCGGCGAAAAGCGGTGCATTGGCGGCGGCTTGCGGCAGGTTGGAGGGTGCACCGGACAGCATATCGGCCAGCACTTTATCGTCGGGTTTAGCAATCGGCGCATCGGTCAGACGGCCGATCAACCCATGCGCCGTCGTGCCGTCATCATCGGTTAAGTCGGTTTTGGTCAGCAGACAGAAATCAGCTTGAGCGATTTGCCGCTGCACCAGCTTGCCGGTGAATTTGCCATGCTGCTTGGCGGCGACGGTTTCGGCATCGATGGCGACGTAAATGCCCGAAAGCTGCAATCCGCTGACCCCAAAGCCCAAATAAGCGAGGCGCGCCGGTTCGCCCGCGCCGCTTGCCTCGACCAAAATATGGTCGGGCGGGTCGGGCATAGCGGCAAGCTCTTGCAATTGCTTCAGCGCATCGTCTTGCAGTTGGCAACAGGCGCAGCCATTGGCCAGAGAGATGGTGTCGCCTTCATGCGCGGTTATGAGGTCGGCATCGATATTGATGGCGCCGAAATCATTGACCAGCACGGTCAGGCGCTTGTCGAGATGTCCGGCCAGCAGCCGATTGATGAGGGTGGTTTTACCGGCCCCCAAATAGCCGCCGAGAATGGTGAGCGGCAGTGTCATGTGTCAATTTTATGCGGTGCGCCACCAAACACCGTGCCCCAAATCTCAATATCCTTCAGGCTTTGGGCGCCGACTTCAAACGGGTCTTGCTCCAGCACGGTAAAGTCTGCCCGTTTACCGGCACGCAGCGTGCCTACCTCATGCTCCAGCCCCAGCACATAGGCCGCATCAATGGTTATGGCACGGAGAGCGTCTTCCAACGGCAAAATCTCATGCGGGCCGACCACGTCGCCTTTTTCGTTTTCGCGCGTCGCCGCCACCCAAGCGGAATTGAGCGGCAGGGCGGGGGCCATTGTGTAATCGGAGTGCAGCGCAAACGGGATATGGTTGCGCTTTAGCGTGCCTAGCCGCGCCATATTATGCGCCCGCTCTGTGCCAATGCCGTCTTGCGCATAAATCGCGCTCAATTCATGCAGATAATAGACATTGACTGAGGCAATCGCGCCCAAATCGGCCATACGACGCACTTGCTCGGGCGTTGACAGACCGAAATGCTCAATCGTCCAGCGATGGTTGAAGCGCGGCTTTTCGGCCTGCAATTTCTCCAGCGTGTCGAGCGCCAATTCCAGCCCCATATCGCCGGTGCAATGCACATGCACTTTATAGCCTTCATGCCAAAACAATCGCGCTGCCTCTTCAAAGCGCTCGGGCACCATCAGCCATTCGCCTTCATGGCCGTCGAGATACCCGGGTTCCCCGACCATCATCAGCTGTGAGAAAAACGCGCCATCGGTGAACAGCTTGGCGTGATCGGTAAAAAACAGATTTTCTGTATTGAGTATGGGATATTCCTTCACCTCGGCCAGCACGCGGTTGAAATCACCATCATGCGCCAGTGCCAGCACATTGGGTGTGTAATGCACGCGAAACGGCGTGGTTTCGGGCGTGAACACCATTTGCGCTGCTTCCCATTCCAAATCGAAGTTGAAAATACCAATGCCCATATCACCGACCGTAGTATGGCCGCCAAAATGCGTCACTTGCTTTAGCCGCTCCATGCCGAGGCCGAATACTTCGGGCGACATGATAATCGGGTTGAGCGCGTTAATCGCAATGCGCAGACCGTTTTCGTAAAACACGCCGCTATCAAGGTCGATTTGCGGATGCCCGCCAATCTCATTGGTGTTTAGCTCAAAATGTTCAATCGCCGCGCTGTTCATAATCACTTCATGAAACGAGCGATGCCACATAATTACCGGTCGGTCGGGACAGGCTTCATCAAGTTCTTTGCGGGTCACAAGGCCGTGCCAATTGCGGTGATAGCCCCAAGTGAAGAAGGGGGTTTTCTCGCCCGTATCAGCCAGTTCTTTCAGCCGCGCCAAATATGCGTGATGGGTTTTCGTGGCCGGCACTTTTTCCCACGGTAAATGCCATTCCAAAGCGGTGATGAATTGCATCGGCAAAATCACCGCTGCCATTGAAGGGTGCAAATGCGGGTCGATAAAGCCGGGCATGATGACCTTATCGGCAAAGCTGTTGTCAATCTTATGGTCATGGCACGAAAGCCAAGGCTTTAGACTGTCTAGCGTGCCGACTTCCAAAATCTGTCCGTCTCTGACCGCAATGGCCGTGCCCTGCGGGTGCGATGGCTCCATGGTGTGAATGGCTTTGGCGGTAAAAACTGTAATCTCCGACATTTTTCCTCCTAAAATGCCTGTAAAAAACTTGTCAGAGTGTAGCAAAACGCGGCAAGCTTGCGCCATCTATTCACGACTTTCTTGGGAGGAAGAGAAATGGAAGCTTCAAATATTTTACAACCTGTTGTGGCGTTGGGTTTGTGGACCGCGGTGATGATGGTTTGGATGTATGCCACGCGTATCCCGGCCATCGGTAATACCGATATTCCTGATGACCAAATGGGCCATCCGGCCGGTATGCAAATGCTGCCATCAGAGGTGCGGCGCATTGCCGATAATTACAATCATTTGTTCGAGCAGCCGACGCTGTTCTATGCCATCGCCATCACCATTGCCGTGGCCGGTCATGTTGATGCATGGGCGGTCAATTTGGCTTGGGCCTTTGTCGCCCTTCGCGTTGTCCATTCGCTGGTGCAATCAACCGTCAATGTTGTCTTGCTGCGTTTCGGTATTTTCATGGTTAGCTGGCTGGTCTTGATCGCCATGATGGTGCGCGAAGCGCTAGTGATTTTTTAGGCGTTCTAAACATTCACAATGGAAACGGCATTGCTCACGCGGTGCCGTTTTTATTTGAATAGCGTGTAAATGAGGGCTGCTATTTCTCCTTCGAGCGGGAAGGACAACATGCCCATAACCGAATAGCCCATCAGCCACGGCATCACATAAAAGCGCGCCATATAGAAAAACCAAGCCACATAAAGCGGCACCATAGCTGGGAGCAAAAATTGCGGGATAATCGGTTTCCATAGGTGCAAAAGCGGATTGGTCAGTCGAACAAAGGCTTTCATGAAGAAGAAGTCAGAATTTTCCGGTTGGAACAGGTTCATTGCGGAGCGGCCAATCAGCGTCCACATCACAAGGCCGAGCGCATAATCCACCACCAAAACCCATATCGGAAAGGCTGCGCTCATATGTATTTTTCCGCCCTGTTTTGCCGCGCAGCTTTAATGGGTCTGATCCAGGACCGTGTCGCCGCCCGGTATGCGGATGGCATCGACCATAGCTTGTGTCTCTGCATCAGGTTCTTCAGTTGCCAGAGAAACGCCGACCATAGCAACAAGGCTGGCTGCCATGCCGACAATGCCGAAGCGTAAATGGTCAAGCCCCAAAAGCGGCGTGCCGCCGGCAAAGCGCACATGATAGAGGTAGTAAGAGCCGGCTAAAAAACCGATGGCCATACCTGCTATTGCGCCCTGACGGTTAGCGCGTTTCCACCAAACCCCCAAAACCAGCGGGAAGAAAAGGCCGGAACAAGCGAAAGAGAAGGCCCACGCCACTGCCCCAAGAATGCTGGACAATTGCAAGGAAGCGACCAATGCGCCGCCCGCGCCGATAATAAGCAGCAATATGCGCGCCACAATCAGGCGGGTGCGCGTGTCGGCTTCCGGATCTATGATTTTGTAATAAAGGTCATGGCTCAGCGCATTGGCGATGGCAAGCAACAGCCCGTCAGCCGTCGACATGGCAGCAGCCATTCCGCCGGCGGCGACCAAGCCGGAAATAACATAAGGCAGACCGGCGATTTCCGGCGTTGCTAGCACCACAATATCGCCGCGCATGAAGAACTCATTTATTTCCAAAAGGCCATTGCTGTTACTGTCAGAAATGGCCAAGAAGCCGACATTGCTCCATTTTTGAATCCATTCCAGCGATTGCACATCCGCTATTGATTTGCCGATAATGCCGGTCGCTAGATTGGGGTCCATGATTTGCAGCTTTGTGAATGTCGCCAAAGCCGGTGCAGTGAAATATAGCAGGAAAATAAAGAACAGCGAGTAAACCACAGAGCGACGCGCATCGCGCACGCTCGGTGTTGTAAAATAGCGCATGAGAATATGCGGCAGAGATGCAGTGCCGCACATCAACACCATCACCAAAGTAACAAATTGCCAGCTGGCAAAGGCGCCTTCGCTGGCAGCGGCATGCTGCATTGTCAGGGCGCGGAGGCCGACAAAAGACTCGCTCGGCATTAACTGTCCGACGCCGGCGGCGGCTTCCAGCTCACCAATGCGTTCTACTGCACCGCCATAGGAAAATTGCGGTATTAGTCCGAAATCTTGTGCATTGGACATCCAGAAAACCGGTACCAGATAGGCGATGATGAGCACAATATATTGCGCCACTTGTGTCCATGTCACGGCGCGCATGCCGCCCAGCATGGAGCACAGTAAAATGCCCAGAAGACCGAACCATACGCCAACCTCAAACGAGATTTGCAAAGCCCGTGCGGCGATTGTGCCGGTCGCGTTTATTTGTGCGGTCACATAGGTAAAGCTGGCAACCACCAAAACAATGACGGCGAGCAACCGCGCCGTATTGCCACCATATCGCGTACCGATAAAGTCGGGCACAGTGTAGCAGCCAAATTTGCGCAGATAGGGGGCCAATAGTGAATTGACTAACACATAGCCGCCGGTCCAGCCGACGATGAAAGCGAGATAGCCATAACCGCCGAAATAAATACCGCCCGCCATAGCGACAAAACTGGCACCTGACATCCAATCGGCTGCCGTAGCCATGCCGTTATAAAGCGGTGGCACTTCGCGTCCGGCGACGTAGTAAGCGTCAACTTGCATGGTGCGCGATAACCAGCCTATGGCCGCATAAATGGCAATCGTGAATGTTACAAAAAGAATGCCCAACACATCGGCCGGAACGCCGAATTGCTCAAGAATGGCCATTAGGGCAATGAACCCCAAAAAGCCCCCCGTATAGAGGCCGTAAATGCGCGGAAGATTATTGATAAAACCCTTTTCCATCACTTCCTCCTATTCCGCGACGCCGCATTCTTGGTCAATCGCCTCTTGCCGACGGGTTGACCAGAACAGCAAAATGACAAAAGCGATGGGCGAACCTTGCGCGGCCATATAAAATCCGAGGGGAAAGCCCATAAAGGAGACGGTGTTCAGCTCGGCACCGAACCAATGGACAAAAAAGGAAAAGAAAAACCAAATTGCTAGAGTCACAAAAGTAAGATTGCGGGTGCGCTGCCAATGCGTCGCTTTGTTTTGTGATGATGCCATAAAACCCTCCCCGGCTTCGTTACTTCAGGGCCATTTTGTGAGACCCCCAAGGCGCTTTGACTTGAAGTATTGCCAAATTGTGCGGCTCATGTCATGGCTTAAAAAATACACTAAGGACTGTAAGAGAAAAAATGGGAAAAATCCGCGATTATTTCTCTGCCATAGGCAAATCCTTTTTGTTTTGGCGTACCCCCTCGCCATTGACCGATGCCGATGCCCTGGCAGAATTTTGCCTGCAACGCGCCAGCTATGTGGCACAAACTGCCCTTTACGGCTATTTGCGCACCCGCTCCGGATTGCAGTATTTCAACCTGTTCACCGACAAAAAATTTACTGCCGTTCTCAAGCCCGCCCGTACGCGATTGGTGTTGGTTTGTCTCGATGATTTGGTTGTTTACACCGCTGCTATTCTGCCCGAACTATCGGCGCAGCGCCGAGCCGCTTTGGCAGCGCACCTATTTGCGCATGGCATTGCCGGTTTGCCAGATGAGGCGCTGTCTCAAGAAGAATTGCTTGGCGCGCAGAGCGAATTTGAAGGGCGCAGCCATTTGATCGATTGGGCCGCGCGCGCCGCGCCGGATAAGGGTATTGCCGCGTTCCGCAAAAGCGCCAAAGCGCTCATAGAATTGGCACCGATTGTCCATGAGCTGAAAAAATATGATGACGAGATTATCACCAATTCCATGCACTTCAAATGGCACGATGTGCGCTTGCAATTGCGCGAACGTTTGGACGCACACGCGCTGCTTGCCAGCCTTACCTAAAAGCGCCTAAAAAGGTCGCAGATTAAGGGGACGCCTATGGCTTCGTATCAATATGTTTATGTAATGGACCGCCTGTCGAAAACCTATGCCGGTGGCAAGCAGGTTTTGAAAGATGTGCGACTGTCTTTTTTTCTGGGTGCCAAGATTGGCATTGTCGGCGTCAATGGTGCGGGTAAATCGACGCTTTTGAAAATCATGGCCGGTATTGATAAGGAATATCAAGGCGAAGCTTGGGCGGCTGAAGGCGCGAAAGTCGGCTATCTCGAGCAAGAACCGCAGCTCAATGGTGATAAAGATGTGTTCGGCAACGTCATGGAAGGGGTGGCTGAAAAGCAAGCCCTGCTGGAGCGCTATAACGAGTTGGCGATGAATTATTCCGACGAGACGGCGGAAGAAATGGCCTCGCTGCAAGACCAGATTGACGCGCAAAACCTATGGGATTTGGACGCGCAGGTCGAGCAGGCCATGGATGCCTTGCGCTGCCCACCCGGTGACAGCTCTGTGGAGCATTTATCAGGCGGTGAAAAGCGCCGTGTGGCCCTGTGCAAATTACTGCTTGAGAAGCCGGATTTGTTGCTTTTGGATGAGCCGACCAACCATCTCGACGCCGAGACGGTCGCTTGGTTGCAGCACCATTTGGCCGATTTTGCCGGGACTGTTGTTCTGGTGACCCACGACCGCTATTTCCTCGACCAAATTACCGGCTGGATACTTGAATTGGATCGGGGGCAGGGGCTGCCCTATGAGGGCAATTATTCCAACTGGCTGGAACAAAAACAAAAGCGCATGGAACAAGAGGCGCGCGAAGACGACACTAAGAGTCGCACTTTGGCGCGCGAATTGGAGTGGATACGCCAGTCTCCGAAGGCTCGTCAGGCCAAGTCAAAAGCGCGCATTAATGCTTATGAAGAATTGCTGGAAAGCCAGGGCCGCGAAGAGGTCGGGCGGGCGCAAATAACCATTCCGTCGGGGCCTAGGCTGGGCGGCATTGTGCTTGAGGCGGAAAACCTCTGCAAAGGCTTTGGCGATAAGCTGCTGATCGATGATCTATCGTTCAAATTACCGCCCGGCGGCATTGTCGGCGTGATCGGGCCAAACGGCGCGGGTAAAACAACACTTTTCAAAATGTTAACAGGGGCCGAAAAACCCGATGACGGCGCGCTGCGTGTCGGTGACACGGCAGTGATGGGCTATGTCGACCAAAGTCGCGACAGCCTCGATGACAGCAAAAATGTCTGGGAGGAGATTTCCGGCGGCCTGGATATTTTGGAGCTCGGCAAGCGCGAGATGAATTCGCGCGCGTATGTGAGCGCGTTCAACTTCCGTGGCGGTGACCAGCAGAAAAAAGTCGGCCTGTTGTCAGGCGGTGAGCGTAATCGCGTGCATCTCGCCAAAATGCTGAAATCTGGCTCCAATTTGCTACTACTCGATGAGCCGACCAATGATTTGGATGTTGAAACCCTTCGGGCGCTGGAAGAGGGCTTGGAAGACTTCGCCGGTTGCGCAGTTATTATTTCGCATGATCGCTGGTTCCTCGACCGCATTGCCACCCATATTCTGGCCTTTGAAGGGGATAGCCATGTCGAGTGGTTCGAAGGCAATTATGCCGATTATGAGGAAGACAGAAAGCGCCGCCTGGGCGCAGATGCCGAAGTGCCTAAACGAATAAAATACAAACAATTTTCAAGATAAATAAAACCCCGGTGCAGGGAGAGGCACCGGGGTTCGTTGCGTAAGTCGTAATTCTGGAGTTTAGAATTTACGGCTCAAGGAAATTTTGGCATTCGTTGGATCACCCACAGATACCTGATGGGTTGCGTGTGAATGCGGATAATAATCCTCGTCGGCGAGGTTTTCGATAATTACCCTTACAGTCGTATCATCAGACATTACATAGGACAGAGACGCATCAATTCGCGTGTAATCTGGCATGTATGGCTGAGGTTCAGGCTTCCGCTTTGTTGACTTTTGAAAGATGATTGATTCATCTTGGTATGTGAGGCCAATGCCATAGCTTAGTCGTTCGCTCGCCTGATGATCAATAAACAGCGAATACATGGTTCCGGGCAACTCGTAGGCGTCTAAGCCGTCGTCTGCTTCACCGTCCATGTCGCTATATCCAAATGATACAGAGGTACGGTCAGAAATTTTGCCATTCACCTGCAACTCAAATCCATCAATGTCTAGTAGCTGGATAAAGCCTACACCTTCTTGTGACGATTCTAGTTCCGCCTCTTGCTCGAACATGCTTGCCGTAACGGTCAATTCATCTGAAACGTCCCACTTAACGCCGTACTCAGTGTTCTCATATTCGTCAGGATCAAGAGCTGCAGCTTTGATTGACTTATACTGCTCGCCTGAACGTGGCAAAAATGTCTCGCTAGAGCTTGCATATAAAGAGA
>Ga0160423_10003308_pt1 | contig 13428 bp, 6 predicted proteins | sample CRUFie14St8metaG_FD_108191 | JGI IMG/M metagenome (GOLD analysis project Ga0160423, IMG submission 108191) | Marine microbial communities from the Costa Rica Dome - CRUD Field 142mm St8 metaG | ecosystem: Environmental > Aquatic > Marine > Oceanic > Photic zone | place: Costa Rica: the Eastern...
AAATGCACAACCTTGACTTGTAGCACAGATGCTTTGTCTACTGCTTTATCCACTGATGCACATAGACAAACATTACCCGATTCGGGAGATAACAATAGTTTCCTAATTCGTTCTATGGATGCCGGAACAAGCGAAGTTGCCGCAGGTGATAATGCTGTTATTGCCGGTATTGTAGAAACAGGGCCAATATTTAGAAGAACAGTAGGTAGTAAAATATGTCCTCCTATTACTCCTTTTGAGGCCACTGATGCTCAACTAGACTTTTATCATAAATTAGATAGGCCAACAGGTTCTACCACATTAACAAAAGAAATTACATATACATTCGATGAACAAGATGGCGATTTGTTGCCGTCTTTTTCATTAGAACAAAACTTATCTAAACTAACAGGAACTAATATTTACAGAACAAACAATTCAGCAGAAGCAGAAGATTTGAACTTTGTTAAAATCGCTAGAGGTTGTAGAGTCAATACTTTGACTATGACCGCTAATGAGAATGAAGAAGTTAAGATGACTTTAGATTTATCAACAAGAAATGTTCATGACCTCGCCCAAGATGAAGTATATGATGCTAGAAGAGGCGTTACCGATGAAAAAGCATTCACTAACTATGAAACTACTATTAACGCAGATGAAACAAGAGAACCGTTTTTCTTTTCCGATGGAACTTTCAAAGTATTAGGAAGCACATTCTTGAAGATTAATACATTGACTTTAACTATGAATAACAACTTACAAGATAGAAGATTTTTAGGCGTTGGTTCAAAAGATGTTCAAGAATCTATACCAGCAGAAAGAACATATGAGATTTCATTTACAGGTCATGTTACTGACGATGCTCTCTACACAGCCCTACTAAACGATTCAGAAAATACTACGCAGATTATTGAATTAGTCTTTACAAAAGCCAATGGAGAAAGCATTACTTTGAAGTTTAATGATTACTTTATTTCTGCAAACAATTTCCCAATACCCGATGATAAAGGGCCGATTGTTGTTGAGGCAACAGTAATGCCGAGAAGATTAGCCAACCAAACCGATGATTCAATGGATGGTTGTGTTGTAAAAACACATTGGATTTTACAGGGGTGATTAAGTGGTATCAAGAGCAGATTTGATTAAATTAACGCAATTAGAGAAGGCTAAAAAGCCAAAGCGTCAGCCAAAAAAGACAACTACGAAAGCCAAGGAGGCAAAACAAGAAACTCCAAAGGCTGAGTAAGCATAAATTCCACCAACACCGTTTGTTTGTTTGTTGGTTTTGAAGGTGGATAACATGGAAAAGAAAATAGTAAGTGATAAGAGTGTGCTTTTTGCACTACAAGAACCTACGCTACATTATATTAAAGTAGCACCCGAAAGTGATGAATACCTAAAAGTGTGGGTAAAAGAACCTACATGGCTAGAAGTAGATAAGGCTATGAATACCTTAATGAAAATAGATGCTAAAAGCCAAGATGTTCAAATTGATATGAACGCTATGTTTAGGTATATGGTTGAGAACTTCATTGTAAAGACAGAACCCAACCTATCAGCAATTGATATTCTAAAATTAACTCCTTATGTTGGCAACCAACTCAAGGATATTCTTCCTAATCCTCTAGAGGACACACAGGAGGATGAACAAAAAAACGATTAATTAGGGAGGCAATAAGAGGTGGGGAATGTTCCCCGCATCTTTCCTCTCAATTAGTTGTATATAGTTTAGCAACAGCATTTTCAATTAGTCCGTTAGAAGTATATCAGATGCCATGTTCTTTGGTTACTGATATGCTTAGAATACATTTTGAAATGAAACGCTTAGAAGCAGAAGAAGTAGACAAACTTGATAAACAGTATCAGACTAAGATGAACAGAAGGTAATAGCATGAGTGAGGTTATTAAAAACTTAGATGCCACTCTAAGTCGTTTAGAACTAACCGTGCTTTCTATCTTAGGAGCATTAGATAACAAACTTTTTACAAAAGTCAGCAAACAGTTAGAAGAACAGATAGATAAAACTCAAAAATTAAACAAAGCAAAAATAGAGCAATTAAAAATAGAAGAGAAACGAAAAAAGATTGCTGATTTTTATGCTAAGAAAGATACTGAAGAAGTAAAAAAAGTAGAGGGATTAACTAGAAGAACCCAAATACTCAATAGAACTCTTACTAAATTAGCAGAAGAACAAGGTCTTGCCAAAAAAGAAAATGTAAAGTTTGGTCTAAGCCTTGAGAATATGAGTAAGTATGTAGATGAAGGAGGAACTAGATTAGAATTTTTAGCACTATTCATGACTTCTGCATCAGAACAAATGCAAATTTTAGGCTTTGAAGCGGTTTCTGTTAGAAGAGTTATGTATGGTTTTCTTCCTAGAGGTGCTTTTAGATTAGTTAATCAACTTGCTACAACCTTTAATGGACTTGGTAGTGTTTTTAGAGGAGTTGGCGAAAATGGTGAAAAGACTTCTGGAATAATAAGTGGCTTAGTAAACATATCAAAGAAAACTCTAGGTTTTAAGTTTGTAGATAAAAAGAAAAAGAAAGAGGAAGATGGTTCCACTGATGATGCCTTTGGTGGATTATTTAGCATGTCTACTAAACAAACTAAACAGGCGATAAAAAATATGAAAAAGGCAGAAAAGATTTCTAGAAAAGAAAAATTAAAGTCTCAGAAATTAGATGCTAAGAATGCTAAGTTTAGATTAAAACAACGAATAAAAGAAGAAAATGAGGCAAGAGATAAAGTAAACGAATACAGAACTGCCGCAGAAAAAGCATTTGTTAAACAATCTGGTAAGTTTGGAGCCTTGGGAGATAATAGAACATTACAAGAATATAAACAACAACGAGAAGAATTTGTTGAAAAAATGCTTAGTGATTTAAGGACAGACCCCGTTCTTGGTGGTGATTTATTAAAGAGAGAATCTGCTCTTAAAAAAGCAAGTGGTAAAGTAAAAGACCAAAAAAAGCAACATGAGCAAGCCGCTAAAGCATTAGAAGACACCCAAAAAAATAGTCCTTTTAGAAAGAGAGCGCAAAAAATACAGAAATTTACTACAAGTATGCTAGGAACAGTTCGGCAAGTATTGATGTCAGCAGGTAAATTCATGTTTATGGGATTATTTGTAATTATGGGAATAATAGTTATTTTGAAAACAATTGGCCCTACTATATTCAAGGCAATCAAAGCGGCTATTGACTTTGCTAAACCAGCGTTTGAATTTATTTTTGAAGCATTTGGAACAATATGGGAAGGACTTACTGAAATATTTGACGGTATATTTGGTGATGGTGGGTTAGATAAAGCACTATCAGGAATAATAAAAGTAGCGTTTGGAATATTGAAAGTTGTTGTTGGTATTCTATATGCTGTTGCTTTGCTCGCTATCGGGTTTATCGGTAATTTCATCGGTGGCCTTTGGTCTTCCTTTACGGGTTGGCTTGCGAAGTTCCTGAATGGTGGAAATAAAATAGCAAGAACAGCAGTTTTAGCAGTCACAATAGCGGCAGGAATAATAGCGGCTATTATGGGTGCGCCCGTTTTAATTATAGCAGGAGTTATGGGTGTAATATTTGCTGCGGCAAAATTCCTATTAAAGAAAATAAAGAAAATACCCGGTTTTTCAACGGGAGGGGTGTCCTCCGGAGGAATGGCTCTTGTTGGAGAAAAAGGCCCGGAATTTGTTTCTTTACCAGCAGGTTCTAGAGTTCATAACAATAGAGAAAGTAGAAATATGGCAAGAAAAGGAACTGTTAATAATTATAACACATTTAACATTCATGTTAATCCTAAAGATTTGAGCGACCAAGAGATGAAAAAGGTAATTGATAGAATAAATAAAGAAATGCGAACAAAATTAGGTGTAAGAACATCACTATGAGGTAATTGAAATGTCTGAATATTATGTGTATCTAAAAACAAATGTCTATTCTGCTAACAATTTAACGGGTAGTAACATTATTCCGTTAAGAGTAAATACGGTAAATATAGGAGTGCAAAAATCAAATCCGAGTTTTAATGTTCCATTTTCCGGTTTAGTTACAGGAGAGTCTGAAACAATAGCACTAGACTTAGGTATGGCTTCTAAAACAGTCCAATTGAGTGGTTTTATCAACGATACTACATTAAAAAGACAATTTAAGGATGACGATACTCCTAGAATTCTAGAGTTTACAGCACAAGAAACTGCACAATTAATTGCTAGTGGTGTAGATTCTACAGGTATTGCAGAATATCAAGCGTTTAGTGAACTGGTCATTTTAATACCTTCTAATGTGGATTCTAATTATGTAATGAGAAGTTCCGGTATTGGCTCTTTGGGTGAACTAATACCGTTTAACTTTGCTTCTAGAGGTGGAGCAAACTCATTAGATAATACTCTAGTTCCTTTGCCTACTTCTACTTTTCCAGATTCACAAAGCCACAAAGGAATTTCTGGTTTTATTAGTTCTTTTGATTTTACTTTAGATGGAGAAACAACAGAAATCGCATTCAATATGACTTTTGAGTTAGCCGCACCGTTAATACCTTGAGGGATAATAATGTATCAAGTTTACACAGGAAAACAAAGAAGTTTGATATTTCCTATTATGTGTAATGGGTTTGCTACATTATCTTATTCCGATAATATCCCCGGAGATGTTAAATTGGGTGTTTGGGATATAGAAGGTTCTTTTACTTTTGAAACTATTGTAACCCCATATGAAATAAACGGCTATCAAAGCGAATCAAATAACGCTCCTCCTTCTATGGAAAACTCACAGAAAATATATCCTAAGACTTTTGCTACAACTTCTGAATCAGAAGGAGAAATATATTTACCAAAAGCAAGCAGAAAAAACCATGAGATGATGATTTTTTATAATGATAACTTTCAAATCAGTTTGGTAAATGATTCTACTATCTTAGAAAATAGTCCAGCAAAATATTTTATTAGAACTAGAATAAAAGTCGCAGCAAATAATATACAAGTAGTAGATACTCCAGTTGTTATTTCTGCATCTACTTCCCACCAATACTCTTTTACTACTACGAATTTGACCGGAGAAAATTTACCTACTGATTTTGCCGCACCGAGTATTGATGCAAATATTAGCGGGTTCAATAGTTTAGGTCAAAAAGAATTTGATTTACTTGCTGTAGCAGATAGTGTAAATACCTCTTTCGGAACAACAACCATAGGTATTATACAAAATAGCGGAAGATGGTCGGGTCAATTCCCTATCACGCAATTATTTGTGGGCCAAGAACTGTTTATAAGAAGTGGAACCACCTATACATCTATAGGAACTGTTGCATCTGTTAGTTCTAGTGATTTTACTATAGTAACGAATACAGAACTACCGTCGCCTTTCTTTGATTTGTTTGTTAGAAGCAGATTAGAACCTACTTACATAAATAATTCATTTCATATTGCTTGCACATATAATGGAATAGAGCATGTTCTTGAATTATATATTAATGGTCTAAATATCAAAAGACAGGAATTAACTGTTGCCGCTTCGTCTGATAGATTTTCTTTTTCCTCAACAGATTGTTTTATTGGTTCTAACGGGACTGGTTCCTATGGGCCTAATTCAGCGACAACAAATAAACAGTTTATGGGGGAACTGCATGAATTAGCAATATCAAATACCTATAAAAATAAAATAAATGGTTTAACTAATTTATTACCAAACCTAGATAGCACAATGCTTTATCTTAGATTTGAAGAGGTGGATGAGTAATGGCTACTGCTATAGGAATTCCAAATGTTGGAAGCAACAATCTTTCTGTTCTTCACCTTCAACCTTCTAATAATGTCCCGACTAATCCCAAGATATTCAATAATACTGGAACTCTTGTTGGTGATAGAATCTTTACTATGGTATATCCGGAAGGAACCACAAATGAAAATGTAGAATATTTTGGGGGTGCAGTAGCAGCATATACTAATTTAGCAAATACAGAAGGATATAAGATAAGTTGTTATGAAGAACAAAACACCACAGGAATTCTAGTTAATCCTACTGACTTTGACACTAGAGATTATTTTGTATTAGTTCATTCAGAAGACCACTTAAGACACCATTTTGCTAAAATTACTCAAATTACTAAAGATGATGTATTAGGGGATTCATTTGAATTTGAGCCAAGACTAGGCGAAGAAATAGCAAGTGGCTCTAGTTTTAGAATATTTAAAGGGCCATTAAAGACATCATCTATTATAGCATGTTCTTTTGGACTAAAAAGAGAAGTTATAACACAAGATACATTGTTTTTATCTAGGCCTCAATTTTATTTCTTTAACGAAAAATTAGATAAAAAGAATGAACTAGACCATGAAACAAAATATTTCTTAAGACAAAGTTACTCTCAAACCGCTACTATTACTTTTAATGTAGCAACATCAAGAAGGGCATTTTTAACCACTGATTCTTTTGGAAAGGCTTTGATAGACCAAAGCAAATTTAGCATGAAGGTTACTCTAACAGATGTCTTAAAAAATAATGATGAAGATTCTTCTACAAGCAACGAGGGCTTTACTTATACAGAAGATAGGGCAGACTATTCTCTATACTTAGCACATGCTAGAAGAGATGCTGATGATAGAGCAAAAAATGGAAATTCATACATCAAAGATAATAATGGGCCTTACCGCTATCTTTCTTATGGTTTTTCACCACAAAAAAATAATCTATTATACAATGTTATCAATTCTTCAACATCATCAGCAATAGGCGGAAGAAGCGGAATAAGTGAAACTCTAATAGCCGATAGTCACAAAATTATATCTAAAAAAGTAAAGTCTCATGTTAGAAAAGAAATTAGACATAGAGTTTTTACAGCAGAACTAGATGAAATGAAAGAACTTCCTCTTACCATTACTTCTCATAGTGTTATAAGTAATAATTTTACATTACTTATAGCAGGAGCAGATGACTATTTCGTAGCGAAAGACCAAATAAAAATAAATGATAATTTTTACATAATTGAAACTATATCTAATACTGCGATTGTTTTACGAAGCACAGATACTTCGGGTAATAATTTATTTGTTAGACCTTCAGGAGAAGGAATTTATGCTTCTGCTATTAGTCCTACCTTTAGTTCCACTGATAAAATATATCGTAGGGCTTTCTCTTCTACTAAAGGCAATTTGATTACGGATTTTAAATTAGTAAATAATAGAGAGAAAAGGATGAAATTAAGATTTAATGGCAATGCCTTTCTTTTATTAGATGCAGATATTACCGCTATAGACCCGATTAAAAAATTAGTAACAGTTAGTTTTAATAAAGAAGGATATGATAGTAATGTTATAAAATATATTGACGGTTCTTATAGTATTGAAATTGTTAGGTTTATTGGAGAGATAGAAGAAATAGATAACTACAAAGAAAACGGTCAAACATTTATGTCTATAAGAGCAAGAGATGAATTTAATAAGTTATTATCACCAATAATTAATAAAAACTACGCTTTGAGTGAAGATATAATTTATTCATCTAAATCTCCTTATAATCGTCTTACTCCTATTTCTACAGGCTCTTTATCAGTGACATGGGCTTTTGGAAATACTTCAATCAATTTGGGAGTTCCGGCTCCGGACATGACAGGAGGAGCAAGTAATTATATTGCTAATATGACAGGAAAGAGACTTTTTAGTGGCACTACTATTGTTGGAACTATAAGTGGTTTTTCTCTTGATGGTAGCAATAATGTAATAGTAAACATAAGCCCTGCTGAATCAACAGGTAATTCTGAAAATTTATATGTAGAACTGACTAAAAACTACATATTTAGCAAAGCACTTAGTAGTAATTATACTGCTAGTTTGAAACCAACATCATTGGAAGGTCTTGCAGGTAAAGGAATAATATTCAATAGTGGATTCACTATTGGTGCTAATGGCTCAGAAGTTTCTTCACTACCAAATACTTCCCAAAATACTAACCCAAAGGCAATTGGTTACGATATTTTTCATCCAAATTCAGTAGGAGAGGATTTTTCTTTCCAAACCCAATTGAAAGATGAACAAGAAAATACTCTATCTAATTTTGACACAATAAATACCTTAATAGATTTTGAAGTATGTAATATTAGTAAAAAAGAAAATGTTACATCTATACAACTAGCACCCTACATACCAGTGACATTAGGAAGAAAAGAACAAAACCATTCCATAGGAACGAACAATACCTTTGTAGAGATAGGAGATATAGAACTAACCAGTAACAACGGCCATACTGATTTAATAACAAGCGGTATTCTTTCTATTCCCTATGGTAATGTTATAATTACCAAAGCCACATCTGCTTTTTCTTTGGAACCCGGAACACCTCTTTTTACAGAAACTAATTCCGGTGGAAAGATTTTCCAAGGATATTTAACGGCTACTCAAAATGAAAGCCTTTTTAGCCCAAGTTCCTTTCAAACAAATCCCCCATCAGTGGATAAGGAAAACCTACTGCTTTTCTTAGATAGAAAAGTCACAGGCCTTGTCGCAGGAGGAACAAATAAATTATTCACCATGACTAAAACACAACATTCTTTATTTTTTACTAACGGTTCACATCTTTGGGGAGGAAAGATACTATCACTAATTCATCCCATGTCTTCCACTTCAGGACTACATCTTTTAAATTACATAAAGGGCGCACAAAACGGAAATGCATCTGTTAGAGATATTGCGAATAAATATGGTCAATATTTATACAAGGTAAATTCTTTAGGAATCGGTTCTTTCAATTATGTATCGAGAATACTTCAATCAACAACATTTGGTGTTGGTAATGAAGAACAAGCAAGAACTATTAACCAATATGACACTGTTTCAGAACTAAATTATATGGCTAATGCGTATAAGATAAAACCTAATATTGCAGAAAAATCAATCCATAATGTAGATTTAATTAATACTAATTCTGAAGATAAACAAATAGACCTTGATTCTAGAGGATTTAATAGGCCTTATGGGGAATACCTAACTGGAAGAAGCAAAATGCTTCCTTCTTTATCAACCGATAAATCTGGAAATCTATATCCTAAAAATTTTCTTTTTAGGAGTTTGGCTCCAATCACTTATGCTTTTAGAAATGTAGATTATTCTTATGCTAGATTATTTTTATATGTTAATAGTGACATTAATCCTTATTCTTCATTAAGAGCAGATAGTCTAATGAAACAAAATAGAGTATTAAAGGACTACAATATATTATTTATAGACAATAAAAGAGTAAGTGAAGGAACTAAATTAGAACAAACATATCTTAGCGATGGAGGACAGTTATTATTAGAAGATAAAAACTTTCAAAAATTAACAATCAATTCTGATTTAGATATATCTACTCTTAAGAGATGTGGAATTATGAGACTTACAGAACTATGTTTTGATTCTCATTATACTATCTTTAATCCAGAAAAAGATGTTATTCCGGTAACTAGAGATTATGACGCAAAAGGCAGATTAAACGGTTTTAGTGAATTTACTCAACTTATGAATTCTGGAAACCCAATAACAATTGACCGAGTTAGTAGTGGATTACCGAATAATTCAAGCCCCAACAGAATACAAGTATCGGTAAATGCTAATCTCACTACTAATGACTTTATTTTTGATTCAAATTTTAACCTGCTAGGAAAATTTGTCGGAAATAGTGGTAGTTACCCGATTATAGATTTAGAGCATCCTGTAGCATATACTAATGGTAAAGACTATCCTGCACATGGAACAGTATTATACAAAGCAACTCTAAAAAGTTCTAGTATGGAGGGGTGGGGAGGAAAGGATATTCTTCAAGTGAATGAACCATATCATCCTCAAAAATATTATGCTGTAAATAAAAGTAATTTAACGCCTAAAAACGGTTCTGCTCCTTCTGACAGTAATAAGTTTGGATTTGATGGAACAGGTTCAATAATAAATGCTGCTTGGTATGAAAAATTTGCGAATGGCGTAAATGGCCAAGGGATGATACCCGATGTAAGCGATAGACACGCTATGTTTATGTTACCCACTCACTTTAATATAGGAACTAATCCTAACAATTGGTTTGGGACTGTAAAATATTCTCCTACTCTTCCTATTGCTTCACATGGAGAAGGGACTCATTTAAAACACACAGTAGGGGTTAATTTGGGAGGATGGACTGTTGGTGGAGCCACCGAAGGATTATCTTTAGCAAAAGGAGCAAATTCACCTGCTGTTTTATCAAGCACTACCTTTGATACTAAACATAATGGAAGTTTCAATGCTACTTCGGGGCCAAAGGAATTTGATAATGTAAGTTTAGTTTCACTATACTGCAAAGGAGTAGGAACAGGAACATTTGACCATAGCCCTATAAGACCATTCGCTTCAATGACCGATTCTGAAAGTCTATCGGGTAGTAGGGCCAATATAGGTAGGGAAAATACAAACGGTGATGTTACAGGAGCGCACTTAGGTTTTAAGCCTAGACTACACATTCCTAATGGAACAACTTCTTTTACAATACCTTCTGTAAATGGTAATTTATTCCAATATACATTAGACCCTACAAACGCTGGCGATTGGCTTAGATATATTGATTTAACCGGATGTTATTTAGTTCACGAAGAGGCAACTAAAACAAACAATGGCGAATCAACTATTAACTATGCTGGCATTGCTAATTATCCAGATGTATTAAATAGCCATGTTGCTAATAGAACCATAAATAATTCTGTATCAAATTTAATATCTTATGTTGTTTCTCATAGAGTAGGAACCAATACAAAAGAGCATCATTTAATAGTAGATACTCAACTTACTGATGTAGGAACAGGGCCAACTACTGCCCAACAAGGAAATTATAGAATATTTCAGCCTAATCAAGTATGTTTTCATGACTTCTCACCAAACGAAATAAAACTATATGAAATGAGCAGTAGATATACTAAGGTAGCAAATGAGAACAGATGTTATGACAGTATTCCTGATTTTATAGGAACAGGAGAGGTTTTTATCAATGATGGGGTAGAAGCAGCAAGAACGGGTATCCCAAACAGCGAAGTGCCTAGAATACCAAGTTTAGGAAAAAATGAGGCTTTCCTATCCATGTATGTTTTAGTGGATACCGATAGGCAACATAGTGGTAATCAAGTTGTTTTGAGAAACCCGACACAGGCACTAGAAGTTTTGCCGGAAAATGAATACTTAATGAATATCAGTGACGGGGATACTAGATATCTCTCTAAGTTTAATGTTACTAGTGGCCAATATAATAATGCAGAAGTTAAATTTGAGACAATCAGAAAACAAAAGGGAGTAGTTTCTATTTCTGAAACATTCACTATAGAATCCCGTGAGGAATTAAATATAGAGCCGAATAGGGCTTGTATTGGTTCTCAAGTAACAATTACTAGAGAATCAGAAGATATAATTAATGATTTATTAGAAAATGAAGATATTGAATTTGAATCTACAGACAGGACATACCCATTATATTATTCTCCCGATTTTAAAGGAGTAGATTTATTTGCAGCGATTAACAATATTCTAGAAAAGAAAGACCTTTCTATTAAGAGAGAAGATGGAAAATTCAAGATATTCCCCGACAATGATTCACAGATATTCACCAATATAGTTATTTCAGATAATATTTCTGAAGATTCTGTTAAAATATTAGAATACGAAAAGATGACAACAATATTTGAGTTTTATAATGAAATAATCGTTTATGGTTCTTCTCACAAATCTAATAGAAAGGACATAAAAAGTGTAAATGATGTTGGTAGAAAAACATTAGAAATATTTGAGCCGTTATTGACAACTCAAGAGCAGGTAGATAAAAGAGCCACAGAACTACTACTATTACATTCTAGATTAAATGAAAAAATAAAGGTAAAGGTAAACCATACAAATTTAACCCTGATTAATGCAGGAGATATCATTTCTATGGAAATAAGTAAAGAAAATATACCTATGAATCAATATATTGTTTTAGAGATTTTACACGAAATGCAGGGCTTTATTACTCTTACTTTAGGAAAATACTCTATTAATTTAGAAGACAGACTTGCTGAACTGTTAATTAGCAGCAAAAGAAATAGTTCTCAAATTAGAAATAAATCATTTAATGTTCAAGAAGAATCATTTAATTTTATTGAGGATTTAGATGTTAAGATGTCTAAACTATTGATAAGAACTAGAGAAAATACAGGAGCGACAAACACTCTAGGATTCCTTGGACTAACACTAAATACTAACACTACGCCATTTGGATTCGGGTCTATTGTAATAACCGACTTGTTGGAGGAAGAATTTTGATAACAGATAAAGCAAAAGAATTGATGTCAGACTATTTTGTAAAATTAATATCGGGCGGAACCACCCTAAGTAATGTGAACCTTTCTGCGGGAAGTGGAAAGATAGGGACAGGAGGAAACAATACCTCTCCTTTAGCAACTACGCTAGATATAGATTTAGCATCTGCTACAGTTAGCGCAATAGCAACTTCTAGCAATACCTTTGAAGTCAAATTATCGGTAGCAGGAAGCAACATAACAGGTAAGGTTATTAGAGAGGCTGGAATATTTGACTCCAACAACAACTTACTAGCAAGGGTAAATTTTAATGGAGTCGGCCCGTTTACAGCATCACAAACATTAGAGATATTTTTGATTATGGAGGTAGAATAATATGAATAATCCAAATAGATTTGCACAATTAACAACCCTAAGCAATCCTTTAGAAATAGAAGATAGTGTAGATTTTCCCCACACTGGTTTAATCAAAGCCTTAAGTTCCGCTAATACGGGAAAATACCCAATAAATGGATTTAATATCACAAGTATAACCAGCAACACCTTTGTTGTAGCAAGTGGAAATATATTCAAAGATAATGCCTTACAAGCAGTAGCGGGTAGAACATTTAACGGTGGAGGAGGAAATGGGGCAGTCATACCGGGAACTTACTCGATAGGATATCACTTATTAGTTGTTGATTCTAGTAATGTATTACAGCATAGAAACCCTAGTGCCGCTAACAAGGTAGCCACTTATCAAGATGGAGATACTATTATTGCCGTAATTGCTTTTGAAACGGGGCAGAATCTAAAAATACAATACTTAACTAATTTTAAAACAAGCAACTCCCTAAGTGTTGGATATGACAATTCGGGATATACCGAAGCCATGTCAGTAGAAGGAAATGCAACAAGAACTACTTTTCATAATAAAATAGCAGATGCAGATGTTAGATTTGTATTAGGTGATAATACGGCAGATGAGAGGTTTGAGATAGTAACTGATGATGATGCTGATGGGGATTTAACTGATACATTAACGGAGGTATTTTCTGTTGATGGAACAGGAGATACAAAGGTCAAATCACTGAGTCTAGGTAGTGCGGCTGAACTTACGATAACAGAATCTAGTGATGATATTACCATAAAAAATACAGTATCAGATAAAGATATAAAATTTAATGTCAATGAAGG
>Ga0160423_10003309_pt1 | contig 13427 bp, 11 predicted proteins | sample CRUFie14St8metaG_FD_108191 | JGI IMG/M metagenome (GOLD analysis project Ga0160423, IMG submission 108191) | Marine microbial communities from the Costa Rica Dome - CRUD Field 142mm St8 metaG | ecosystem: Environmental > Aquatic > Marine > Oceanic > Photic zone | place: Costa Rica: the Eastern...
AAGTTTGTGACTGTCTCACAGTTGCTGAGTCAGAAGGCCCGGTATGAGTGATCTTTTGCGCCTCTAGTCGGTGCGCGCAGACCTTAAGCCGTTGCAGGGGTGGTAGCCCAGAGGGCCTGCCCGTACAATGAAAAAGCCGGGAGAGGTTCTCCCGGCTTGATGGTTTTAGAGGATATCAAGATGTTGGTGCTCAAGCATCCGGCTTCTTGCCGCCTGGCTTCTTACCACCTGGGCGGCCACCTTCGGGACGACCACCTTCTGGACGGCGCCCTTGAGGCCTGCCACCGCGACGACCCTTCATCGCTTCCTTGCGCTCCTCTTCATTGAGCTCACCATCTCCATCCTTGTCATACTTCTTGATGAATTCCGCCCTGCGAGCACGTATGGCTTCCTTGCGCTCGTCTTCATCAAGTTTTCCATCGCCGTTCTTGTCAAACTTCTCAAGCATTTCCTTTGGAATCTGACGAGGTCCACCGCGGCGCTGGCCACGGCGTTCGCCTTCGCCCTGGCCTCGCTCACTGCGCTCGGCGCGTGGAGGTTTCTTTCTGTCGGTTTCCTCTTCAGCGATGGAGGTCATTGATCCTGCCGCCATAAGGCCGAGAATCACTGTGCATGTTTGGAGTGTCTTTTTCATTTTCTATTCGATTGGTTCACGGGATTTTCCGTGCTGCATTATGAAACTGGCAATTCGAACCATAGTTGCGCATTATTTTTGAGATCTAGCCAGTCCCGGGGTTTTGGCATTGCGCGGGCCAGAGCGAGGCGGTTTGATGCCATCAAACCATGGTGTCCGCAACTAGTAATGGCTCCTCGCGCGCTGCATCCTTCCGGGCGCGGCTGCTAAGCACGATTCTTCTCTGGGGCTTCGTGGCTTTTGTTTTTGCCAGCGGTAAATTGTGGCTGATGGGTGTCATGGTGGCTGTCTTTACCCTGGTTGGTAGTTTCGAGTTCCTTGCATTGACCCGGGAAGCGTCCGGACGGGAGTGCCGCTATTGGGGGTTTATCGTGTGTGCAGGATTTCTCCTGTATATTCTATCTCAAGCCCTTGGCTCCCGGGGTTCCTTCGAGATCGATGGTTTTCTTCCTGAAGTTGCCGGGGTGCTGCTGGTCACCATGGGCTCCTTCTGCTTGCGATTGCGCTTTCCTATCGAGGGGGATTCTTCGGTAAAAGCGGTCAGCCTTGCGCTTCTGGGTTTTGTTTATGTCCCAGTGCTGTTTGGTGGATTTATCATTCGGCTGGTTCTCTACCCCCCGGAGGTAACCTCAGGATTCTGGCTAATCCTTCTCGTCGTGGTGGTCGCAAAGTTTACCGATATGGGGGCTTACCTTGTCGGGACTCTGATTGGCAGGCATAAAGCCATTCCCCACATCAGCCCAGCCAAGTCATGGGAAGGATACATTGGCTCTCTTTTCTTCGCGGTAGGAGGGGCGTTCGCCATTCACGCTTTGAGTGGCGAGGGGCTTTCGTGGCTGGCTTGGCCCCATATTCTTGGATTGGGTCTCGTTGTTGCGATCGCTGCGATGGTAGGTGACTTGGCCGAGTCTATTCTCAAGCGTAGTCTGCAGGTTAAGGACTCTGGCCAGATCTTGCCGGGTATTGGGGGCATTCTTGATTTGATAGACAGTCTCTGCTTCGCGCTCCCTGCTGCATTCTTCTATCTGTATCTGCAAAGTTTGTAGGTGAGATTGTAGCTCTACTCCTGACATCATGGAAACCAAGGCCGTCAAACCCAAGAAAGTTGTTATCCTCGGTTCCACGGGATCTATAGGCACGAGTGCTCTTAAAGTCGCGCGCGAGATTCCGGATTATATGGAAGTTGTTGGGCTCGCCGCGGGCTCGCAGGGAGAGGCTCTTGGTGCGCAGGCCCGGGAGTTCGGTGTGAAGTATCTCTCGATTGCAGATGAAACGCAGCGCGAGACGGTGTTAGCCTCTGCTCCTTCGGGGAGTGAGGTGTATGTTGGAGAGCAAGGGCTCAGAGAGCTAGCCTGTCTGCCCGAGGCAGATATGGTTCTGATCTCAATCGTGGGAACGGCTGGGCTTCAACCGGCTCTCGACGCAATCGCGGCAGGTAAAGATCTTGCTGTCGCGAGTAAGGAAATTCTTGTCATGGCTGGCGAGATTGTGATGTCCGCCGCAGCGGAGGCAGGGGTGAATGTTCTTCCGGTGGATAGCGAGCATAATGCCATTTTCCAATGTCTTGAGGGAAATGCTGCTGGAGCTGAGGCAGTGCGTCGTCTTCTGCTCACTGCGTCGGGGGGGCCATTTCGTAGGGCGAGTCCTGATGTCCTAGATCAGGTCACTCCGGAGCAGGCGCTCAAGCATCCCACCTGGGAGATGGGCCGGAAGATCTCCATCGATTCTGCGACGATGTTCAACAAAGGGCTCGAGATGATTGAGGCTCGATGGCTGTTTGGGGTGGGTATGGACCGGGTTGAGGTCGTGGTTCACCCTCAGAGTATCGTGCATTCTATGGTTGAATTTGTTGATGGCAGCGTAATGGCTCAAGTTAGCACAACAGATATGTGTTTTCCTATTCAGTATGCAGTGACCTGGCCGCATCGTATTGCTCATTCGCTTGCGCCTCTCGACTTTGCAGCCCTGGCTCGTCTGGATTTTGAAGCGCCCCGTGAGGAGGTTTTTCCCGCCTTACGGCTTGCGCGGGAGGCGGGGACGGTTTGTGGGACGCTGCCTGCGGTAATGAATGCTGCGAATGAAGTAGCTGTAGAGGCCTTTCTTAATGAGGTCATACCATTCCCGAAAATCTGGGGTCTCGTCGAGGAGGTCATGGGGCAGCATTCGGTTGTGCAGAGCCCATCCTTGGAGGCTCTGATAGAGGCAGATAATGAGGCGCGCCAGATGGTCCAATCGAGCCTCTGAAGAGAGGCTGGGTAGATTCCAAGGCAAGAGTAGTGCGGTTCCAGGTGGAAGAATCGCTTCATCTGGTGTAGAGTCAGGGATGCCTATTGTCCTGGGGTAGTCCTGAAGCCGATCACTTAAATTCTAGTCATGCAGCCGACCAAGGAACTTTCGATTGTACTCGCTGCCGGGTTCACGCTCCTTTTTGGGGTTTGCCAACTTCATGGTATTGTGTTCTTCGAAACTGGCGATCCAAGCTATCACCGGGAGACGGCTCCGACGGGCCTCTACGAGGGGGCGGGCTGGTGCTATCAGGGTGAGTATAAGGAGTTTCTTGGAACGGTGATTTCTCCCAGCCACTTCATTACAGCAGTTCACCTTGGGAAGGGTTCGGAAACCTTTATCCAGAGATCGTGGTTTACAGGTGAGGAGGCTGATCGTGTGTATTTTATTAATCCCAATTTTAATGAAGGTAACGGGTCTCTGGATATTCCGGGAACAGACTTGAGAATTTTCGAGGTTTTTGGGGAGTTCCCTGCCTACGCGGAACTGTATACGACGTCTGATGAGGCAGGAAGGGAGGTCGTGATGATGGGGCGGGGCCGTTCCCGGGGGGAGGAGGTAAGGCGGTTCGGTCAGAGGCGAGGGTGGACTTGGGCGCCCGAAGATCAGCGTGCCCGCTGGGGAAGGAATACTGTCGATGGGTTCTCCGAGGCCGGTGTGAGGGGTCCAATGCTGGTCACCGATTTTGATGATGTCCTTGGGCGTGACGAATGCCAGGCGACTTTTGGAGATTCCGGCGGGGGGGTCTTTATCCGTAAAGGAGGTGACTGGAAGCTGGCAGGCATTCTCTTTGGAGCTGATTCAACTTATGACACGAATGCGATCTGTGAGGATGGTTCGGAGTTTTTGGCCTCTCTGTTTGACGGAGCCGGTTTTTATGTTGGTCGGGATGATAGCTCCTGTGAGGACTGGACTTTGGTGAGTGCGGTCAATGACCTTGATGAGAGTCGATCCTTCGCAAGCCGGATCAGTAGAAGCGCTCCGGCAATCCAAGCGGTGATTCAGCCGGCGATTGATGGTCAGGCCAAGACCCCTTTAGAACGTTTTGATGAATGGTTAAGGGAATTTGGAATCGAGGCAGGAGGTAAGGATACGGAATCAGATGGCAGGCCCGATTTGCTGGAATACTTTTCGGGGCTCAACCCTATTTCCCCGGAGGATCTGGGAATCCCGTTCTTGGTTGAAGGCAGAGGAGGCGACCTTCGCTTCAGGATCAGGGTTCGACTGGATGCTCCTGAGCGCGGTTTGAGCTGGGAAATTCAAGGAGCTCCCGACCTGAAGGCCAAGGAGTTCCAGAGGGTCAGTGGCCTGAGAAAGGTAGAGCAGAATATTGCTCTTTCTGAGGGGGTGCAGATTGTGGACTTTGAACTGAATCATCCGAATCAGAATCTGATGTTTTACCGGCTTAAGGTGACCCTTGGGGAAGAAAACCTGGCCCAAGAAGCGGAGAGATGAATCTCACTAGAAGCCTGCCTTAAGATTAGAACGACGTGCTCGGAGGCTTGCCACTCAGCCTGCCATGGTGTCCCATCCGGGCATGCGCTCAGAGAAGAATGCCGGGAAGGAGGGTTCACGTAGGCGTGTCCCTGCGCTGGCTTTCTATGGGTATTTGAATCGCTACCGAACGGTTTTCGTCCCCTCATTGATTGCCTTGTTCGTGACTGCGGGTCTTTCCCTGGCTTTTCCATACTATCTCAGCAAGCTCATTGGCAGTCCGACTGGATCTCCCCTCGAGATGCTGAACTCAACGGCCTCTCCGGATGTCTCTGTCATCCGCTCGAATATCAATCAGACTGTTATCACGCTTCTCGCAATTCTCGCTCTGCAGGCATTTATCGCCTATTGGAGAGTGCGCGGATTTATCAAGGCAGGTGAAAGTGCCCTCAATGATATCCGGGTGGATGTTTTCAGTCGTCTGGTACGGCTTCCCCTCGAGTTTTTCCAGGGGCACCGGGCGGGAGAATTAAGCAACAGGGTCTCGGCAGATCTTGCGGTGTTAAGAGAGACGTTACTCACTACGGTGCCTCAGCTAGCGCGACAGTCGGTGATTCTGGTCGGAGGGCTGATCTTCATTTTCGTCATGAGCTGGAAGCTTTCTCTTTTCATGCTGGCCATGATTCCGGTGGTGATTCTTGCGGTTGCATTATTCGGGCGCCGGGTTCGCGCGTATTCCAATCAAGCCCAGGATAGTCTGGCAGCCAGTGGCGTTGTGCTCGAAGAGAGCACTCAGGGGATTGCAGAACTCAAGGCCTACAGTAACGAATCCCATGAAAGGCGCCGTTATAGTGACGCTCTGGAGGATTACCTTTTGGTTGTGAACCGGGGAGCCCGGGTTCGGGCTCTGTTCGTTTCGTTTATTATCTTTGTCCTCCTCGGCAGCATCTCAGTAGTAGCCTGGTTTGGAGCGGGAATGCTGGTGCGAGAAGAAATCACCCCATTTGAATTTACGGCGTTTATCCTTTTCAGTGTTTTTGTAGGAGCGTCTCTCGGGGCGTTCCCCGAGATCGTAAGTCAGATCCAGAAAGCCAACGGAGCGACTGAGCGGCTGCGCGAAATCATGGCGGAGGATCCCGAGGAAGAAGGGACTGGTGACGTTCCATTTGAAGTGTTGGGAACAGTTGAGGCGCAGAACCTCAGTTTTGCCTATCCTTCGCGTCCCGAGAAGGTGGTGCTCGACGGGGTTTCCTTCAAGGTGGAGAACGGAGAGCGTATCGCCTTCGTTGGCTCAAGTGGCGCTGGTAAGTCCACTCTATTTTCTCTCCTGCTACGTTTCTACGAGCCGCAGGATGGAGCGGTTTTAATAGACGGAGACCCAGCGGCCGAGCTGCCCCTTGCTGCTCTGCGCGGTGCGATGGCACTGGTGCCACAGGATGTGCTGCTTTTTGGAGGGTCCGTGGGAGAAAACATCAGGTATGGTAGCTGGGATGCCAGCCAAGAACAGGTTGAGGAGGCCGCGCGGAAGGCTCATGCTCACGAGTTCATCACCGAGTTTCCCGAAGGTTATAACACCATGGTTGGTCCACGGGGAGTCAAGCTTAGCGGGGGTCAGCGTCAACGAATTGCGATTGCCCGTGCGATTCTTGCTGACCCAAAGATTCTCCTGCTGGACGAGGCCACGAGCTCACTCGACTCAGAGAGTGAACGGCTCGTTCAGGAGGCGCTGGATGAACTCATGAAAGGCAGGACGAGTCTTATCATAGCGCACCGTCTAGGCACGGTGAGAGACGCTGACCGTATTCATGTTCTCCAAGGTGGCAGAATTGTGGAGACTGGGACACACGGCGAACTGATCGATGCCGGAGGAACCTACCGGCTTCTTGCTGAGACGCAGTTCCTCTAGAAGGGACCAGAAAAACCCAGCATCATTTCGCTGGATGAGGGATGAATTTCCATGCCGTTTCCTGACCGGACCCCTGAAGGTAAAAGGTTTGCTCATGAAGAGCCCAGTGCCCGCTGATCAGGGTAGGGAGGTCTACCTTAGTTCGCATTTTAGTGCCTTCGAAGAAGCTCTGTGAAGTAGTCTTATCCTCTATAAGTTTGATCTCAATCTTCCGCATTTTGGGGTTCTTTCCGTCGACGATCTGGAGGATCTCGTATTCCTGAGTTCCATCTACCGATACAGAAAGAGTTACCGAGCGCTCTCCGCGGGTTGTCGTGCTATCCATTTTCCATTTCTCCCACGCGGCGGTGAGCTTGGTGAGGTCCGGACTCACGGAGACGGTGTATTTGCCGGTAATCTTACCGAGCTTGAAACTTGCGTCCTTACCCACTGTTTTCTGAAATTGCCTGACGAGAGTCTCTTTGAGGTTTTCTTCCTGTGAAATCCAATCGCCGGACAGGTCTTTCTTCGGGGAGCTGTTTGAGGGAAGGATAAGTGCGGGTTCCTCAGGTTTTTGGGCTTCCCGCTGTGCTCGGGCCCGATCCCGCGCTTTCTTGCGTGCCTCGGCAATCTGCTTCCGGCGTGCCTCGAGGCTTTTCTCAATCTTATCGATGGGGTCGAAGCCTGGTTTCTTTGTCCCGCTACTCTTTTTTTGACCGTCCTGTGATCTGGACAGGGGCTGAGTCGGATCGGTAGTTGCTGGAGGTAGTTGTATGGGAGAGGTCTCCTGTCCGTGCGCTTGAGCAAAGAGAGATAGGAGGCATAGGATGAGTAGTTGCTTCATCTGTTGGGAGAGCCTTACAGGACAGATGGACTCTCGCGAGAAAAAGGTGAACGGCCGCGGGCAGCAAAAACCCATAAAAGCTACCCGGCAGCCGTTCACTTTGAAAAGTGTGTCTCCTCTTTAAACGTCGACAAAGGGGAGTTTATTCTCACAAACGCTCACTAAATTTATGCCTCTGGGAAAAGCGGTTATAACGGCGATTCAGGCGTTCTAACCGGTATTCTGGTAGCTCAAGGCAGGGTCATGTTACCGCATGTGGGTTATTTGGAGCTGGGGGACGGGCGGGGGAAAGCTCTGGACAGAGAGGGCCTTGTCCCGTGGTGTTACCGAGCATGAGCTTCACTGAAGGGCAGCCAATGAACTCCGCGCAGGAGACCTTGATCTCCCGGCGCTCGATTTTCTCATTCAGGGATCATCCTGTGGATAGGAATATTCTTGAGGAAGCCTTCGAGGCAGCTCGGCATGCGCCGTGTCACAAGCATACTCATCCATGGAAGTTCTATCTTATGGGGGAGGCGACCAGATTGCAGCTCATCCCTGGTGTGGACCAGATTGTGAGACTCAAGAATCCGGAAGCGACATCAAACCTCTTTGAGAAGGCCAGACGGAAGATTCTGGAACCGCCAGAGCTGATAGCGGTTAGTTCGAGAAAGTCGCCAGATGATCCCTTCAGAGAGGAGGAGGACTATGCCGCAACTGTTTGCGCTCTTCATAATCTTGTTCTTTCTCTCTGGTCTCGAGGCGTCGGGGCACAGTGGACTACTGGGGCAATCACGCGGGATCCGGTAGTGTATGACGCTCTAGGTGTCTCAGAGCATGAGGAAAGGGTAATTGGTTTCGTCAAGGTTGGTTACCCTGAGGAAGTTCCTCGGACGAAAAAGAAGGCGTTGGACGAAATACGATTCTATCTGCCGTAGCCGCTGGAAGCGGGTGAGGCTTGGGTTGGTGAAAATATCGATAGGAAGAAAGAATTGACGGCTCATGGGCTGCCTCGCAGGGTTCCGTGAAATTTGAGAACCATGGTTAATATTAACCCGATCCGCCGTTGCCTTGTTCCTGTTGACTCAGGTGCCGCCCAGCGACTTTGCAGTCCAAATTATGATGAGTTTCAGAGCGATCGCGAGATCTGGGAGCTTTTACAGGTGCAGCCAGAGAGTGTTCTGCGTGTGACCATGCCGCACTGTAATGCGGTGAGCGCTGACGAAATCCTTAAGGACGGATCTCCCGAGGCGCTAGAGGACGGGGCAGTGAAAATGGCGCAGATGGTAGAAAGCGATTCGACCAGGGTAGTAGAAAATGCTCTTTTCCTTTACGAGATAGCGGATCCTGAGCGTCCAGGAGTTCGCCAGATTGGGTTGGGAGGCATGGCTCCTACGGATGATATACGGACGGACCAGACACCCGAAGGTGTCATTATCCGTAATGAGGGGATTCGAGAAGAGAAGGCCAAGGGGCGCGCAGATCTAATTGAGGCTACAAGCGCGATCATTGGAACGGTGAATCTTTCTGTCGATGACCGAGATGGTAAGTTTCTCGGCAGGTTGAAAAGCTATACCGAGCAGAGACCCTGTGACTTTGAGGCTCTCGATAATGAGGATGGAAGCGCGCATCGGATCTGGATGGTTACAGATTCCGTTGAAATAGATTCTCTCCGTGAGGTGCTCGCAGCTGAGCCGCATGCGTATGTTGCTGATGGTAACCATCGAAGCGCAGCGGCTGCGATGCGGGGGACTGGAGGGTTCCTCACTGTATTTTTTCCTGCGCACACCATGGGGCTGGCGCCCTACAACCGACTTGTCACAGCTCCTGAGATTACTTTGGACACTTTGACAAACGGGTTGTCCGAGGCCTTCGACATAGAGAGGCTGGAGGCCTCGATCTACCAACCCGGGAGGGTTCATGACATCGGAGTGTATATAGATGGAGGCTGGCTAAAGCTCACGCCACGATCGGGAGCGTATGACGCCTCGAACGCGGCTCAGGCAATCGATTCTGATATCGTTCAACGCCATATATTTGCCGGTATTCTGGGAATTGAGGACCCTCGTGCGAAAGAGCTGACGTTCGTTGGAGGAAATCGGGACGCGGGTTATCTGAAGTCTGAGGTCGACGCGGGGCGTCATGATTTGGCTGTGACCCTCGCTCCGGTTACGATTGATCAGTTTATTGAGGTTTGCCGTCAAAACCGGATCATGCCCCCGAAGTCTACGTGGTTTCAGCCCAAGATTCGTAGTGGTCTAGTAATGGCTCTCCTCGGGTAGGGGGCCATGCTGGAGGGTAGGTTGGACCGCTCGACGCTGGATTCCTTGCTTCCGGATAAAAATTCCCTTGTCACAGGCCCGGAAGAACCCCATTTTCCGCGCCTCCCAAGCGGGTAAAAAAAGCGGAGATAGCTCAGTTGGTAGAGCAGTTGGCTTTTAACCAATTGGTCCTGGGTTCGAGTCCCAGTCTCCGTACTTCTTCTCCCTAGTCCGGGGGGTGTTCTATACCGCGATCGACACTAAACTTGAGGCTACGAAACCCTTTCGCACTCTCGTGCTGGGCTTCTGATAACAAGACCAGCCGGCTTCTGGTTGGGGGTGAAGATCGTCGCTTCCCCGTAAAAAAAGAGGGGAGGCGCTGCACTGGTGTTGCAACGCCGCCCCCCTCAATAGGGTTTTACTTGGTTTTACTTCGTGGATGCCATGACGCGATCCAAAGCTCTGCGCATGGTCCAAGCACGGGTGGTGTCGCACTGACTGTTCTGGCTCGCCTTCAGAGCGGTCATAAGAACAGCCTTCGTGTCGGAGCTCAGCTCTTTGCTGTCCATTTTCAGTCCCGCGAGAGCAGCCACCTCATAGACATCAGCGCAGGCGCCGTGTTGCCCGTGATTGAACAGCTTCACACCTTTTTCGATGGCAGCAGCCATAAGGTCTTCGGTCACGTTCTTGCCTGTCTTTTCACCAGCAGAAGGAATCAGGACGGAATCAATCACGTGGATAATGCCGTTTGAACACTTAATGTCGGCCTTAACGACCTTTGAAGAGTTCAGGTAGAGAGACCCATCCTTCACCTCAAGGCTGATGGATTTTTTGTTCAACGCCTTGGCGGTATCAAGCTTGACGGCTTTCTTGGACGCCACCTTGCCGCTGATGACGTGGTAGGTAAGAATGTCTACGAGCTTGTCTTTGTTCTCGGGCTTCAGGAGTGTTTCCACCGTGCCTTTCGGCAACTTTGCGAAAGCTTCGTCGGTTGGGGCAAAGACAGTGAAAGGACCGTCCCCTTTCAGAGCGTCGACGAGGCCGCCCGCCTTGAGGGCCGCTGCGAGGGTATTAAAGGAGCCAGCTGCTACGGCCGTATCAACGATGTCCTTTTTTGCACTTTTCTCCGCAGATGCGATCGGGGCAAAAGCGAGCATTCCAATTAGTGATGTTGTTAGTAGTTTCATATATTTCGTTTGTTGTGGGATTGTCTGTTGTTTGTTTGTGCTAATTTCAGGTGATCTTTGCGCGCGAAGCGCGGAGTTACCTCCTCCGCAACGCTCGTGTCTAAAACAGTTTCAAAGAGGAGAGCCCTCCGTCTGCCTTGATGACGTTTCCGGTCATAAAGAGGGATTGGTCCCCGAGAAGAAATTGCACCAGCCCGGCAATCTCTTTTGGATCCCCGATTCTATTCAGGGGATGCCTCTTGGCGGAGCTGGCCCTCTTCTCGTCGCTGCTCACCAAGGACGCTGCGAGCGTGGTGTCGGTGAGTGAGGGGGCGATACAATTCACGCGGACCCGAGGCGCCAGCTCTGCAGCGAGAGAACGCGTGAGACCCTCTACGGCCCCTTTTGCTGCCGAGATGCTGGCGTGGAAGGGCAGGCCGGTCTGGACGGCAACGGTCGAGAAAAAAACTGCGGCGGCATTTTCGCCCTTCATGAGGGAAGGAAGAGCTTTTTGGAGGAGGCCGACTGCTCCGAGCAAATTTACCTGCAAATCGTGGAGAAAGTCCTCGGCGGTTAATCTGCCAAATGGCTTTAGCGTGATAGTGCCCGGAAAGTAAACGAACCCGTCGAGTGTTTCGGGAAGAGCGAGAGCCTGGGACGGATCGGCGGCGTTAAATGATAGCCCGTGAACGTGGGGATCCTTAGGGAGCTTCTCGGGAGAGCGGCAGGCGCAATAGATCTCATGGCCGTCTTGCTTCAGCAGCGTGAGGGTCTCAGATCCTATTCCGGAAGTCCCTCCAGCGATTAGTATACGTTTGGTCATCGGCAAGAATGTGTAAAAAGAGGCGGCGAGTCAGACCCTCTGTAAGGAAAAGATTTCTACCTCTACACCAGGGGAGAAACACGTATGGTGAGGAGGTCCCGACACCGGGCTCTGACGGTTCCAAGCGATAGGAGTAGTAGAATAACTTTCTATTTCCGCGTTGTGTAATTGGTAGGGGCTGTGATGGACCCTTCCTCTCCACAGTTGGGACCCATGTTTGGAGCTGGAGTACAACGCGTATCTCTCGGTCAGGAAAAAATCTAGGCTTCCCGGCTGGGCGATGCGGCCCGAACCCGTGCTCCGATAGCGAAATGCAGCGTCGGCCGAGGAGCCGTTTCGGGTAGCTCGAAAATTAATCCAGTCTCCCTCGGAAGCTTGGATTTTAGCATTGCGATAATTTAGGTTGAAAAGCCTGCGGCCAAGGGAGCACGCGATTCCATTGTTGGCATCCAAAGAGAAAAACCACACTCCGGGCGTGCCACTTGCATCATAGACGTAGGTCCTTACATTCAGCTCGAGGAAATTAGACAGACCCGGAACACTCGGGAGAAATGCGGGTCGTACCCTCCTCATGGAGAATGGAACGATACCAAGCCAGGCTTTCCCCTCATAGGTATCGACGTGAAGACCGGGTGGAAGGAGAGGTTGTAATTGTTCTGCTGACACTTCCCAATGAAGGAATAGCAGATTTTTCCACGCTTGGTGCATTACTGCACCTTTTGCGGGACGCTCTCTCGCAGCAAGACGGTCTCCTGCGGCCGGTGGACGGAACACCACTCGGGAGGCCATTCGTGGCTTGAAGGTGTCTGGGCTTGCGACAGCGTTCACAGAGGGGCAGGAGGGTGTATTCGGAGGGGACCGAGCCTCTCTTTGAAAGTGACCGAAGCTTAGGAGGGAAGAGACGGCGAATCCGCAGTTCCGTTTCCTAGCGAGTCGGAGTTACAATCCCAAGGAGTGGGCCTCTGGAGGACGGCGCTTAAGAGATTCAAATACGCTGCCTGCTCAGAGGTTTTCCGTCCAAGGTCAGCGAGAGTTGAACGTCCTGTGAGAGAATTGTGTGAATTTAGAGAGATTGCGTTATTCATTTGTAGATGTTTGATGCGAATTAACTTACTCAAAATTTAATCAGAAGCAACACACTGGCAACACAAATTCCGATCAAGCTCACGATTAGCTCTTTTCGTTCATTTTTTGTATACATTTGTCGCGGTCCAGGTAAGGTAAAGCCGCTATGAAGAACTCAAATCAGGGGGTTTACGGTATTGGAGCAGTTGTGAAGAGGACTGGACTCGCCGCGCCCACAATACGGATCTGGGAAAAGCGCTATGGGGCGGTGAAGCCCGGACGGACTGAAACAAACCGCAGGCTCTACAGCGGGGAGGATGTGACGCGGTTAGGTTTACTGCGATCACTTACCGAGAGGGGGCATTCCATCCGCAATATCGCCAACCTCGAACTTCCACAGCTCCAGAAGCAGCTCGCGGAGGATGACGAGGCTGGCACGATGGTTTCGACTGACTCGGTAAGCCCATCGCGCCGGGGTCGTCTGCTCATCGCAGGTGAAACAGCAGCCACTGCTCTTTCAGATGAGGAGGTGCTGGGTTCAATGATCGTAGGTCGGTTTGACACTGTCACCGCATTAATCCAGCAAGAGGCGCCTCCGACAGCCGACCTTCTTTTTATCGAAGCGGAAACCCTGCACCCCGAAACTGTGGCGTCCGTAAGAGAAGTGGTGAACCGCACCAGAGCAGCGCGAACGATCCTTTTGTACCGCTTCAGCTCCTCTAAAACTGCAACCGCTCTCGCTAAAGCTATCCCCGGGCTCAAGCTGCTTTCTGCGCCATTGGAAAGTCGCCAGATCAGGCGGGAGGTGTTAGCGCAACTCGGATCGCTTTTTCCAGCCTCAGAGAATCCTCCTGTCGTGCCTGAGGATATACCCGAGCGAATCTACACGAAAGATCAACTGTTGAAGTTTGCCCGTGTTTCCACGTCAGTAGAATGCGAATGTCCGCAGCACCTTGCGGGCCTCCTTCAGGGTCTTGCAGCGTTTGAAAAATACAGCAGCGAATGTGAGGATCGAAATCCGAAGGATGCGGCGCTACACTCTTTTTTGCA
>Ga0160423_10003310_pt1 | contig 13426 bp, 3 predicted proteins | sample CRUFie14St8metaG_FD_108191 | JGI IMG/M metagenome (GOLD analysis project Ga0160423, IMG submission 108191) | Marine microbial communities from the Costa Rica Dome - CRUD Field 142mm St8 metaG | ecosystem: Environmental > Aquatic > Marine > Oceanic > Photic zone | place: Costa Rica: the Eastern...
AACGTGTAACCCGGCATTATACTTACTCGTCCACTTAGCATCCAGTCTCTGTCTGCAGTTAACGTAGTATCATTATATATTCTACCTGTTAAATTGTCAGTAATTATTTGTATTGGCTCTGGCTTAGTGCAACTACCTAGTGACAACAAAGCAATTAGTAATTTTTTCATACATTACCTATCACGCTATTGTCACTATATTTCCTTAAGATAAAGTTAAGTAATTGCTAATAAAAAAGGGAGACCTTGCGATCTCCCTTGGGTTACAGGAACTTTTGGGTATGGTGCCCAGTTTTTTCTTGTTCCTACTTAATTTTTATAACTTGCTTTTTTACTTTAATACCTCCTACTTTAGTACTAGTATCTTTCTTTTTATCTTTTTCTTTTTTAGTTTCTAATTGCCATTGAGGCCAACCTAAAAGCATAGCTATTCTTTCCCACACTTCATTATCTTCACTCATAGCTCCTTCTAAATTATCTATTTTGTACAACACCCTGTCTAAAGGTACATTTGTTACTGCTGATATTACTTTAGCAAATGCTTCATACGCTGGATTATCTAAAGAAAAACCTTCATCAAACATTTTTTGTCTACGTTTTTTACTATCAAAATGCCATGCTGCTTGTTTAAGTTTAGATATTTTAGAATTAATAGGTGGAGAAAACTGAGTTAGCTTCCAAACAGAATCTATATATTCAGGTCTTGATCTACCTGATCTTTCGTATATGTCTAGCAAAAAGTTTTTAGCAACTGACACTGCTTGACCTCCTATACCTATACCTCTTAATAATGAGTCTAACATACCGTTAGCTATTCTCATATATTTCTTTTCTTTTTCTTCGTCTTCTTCATCATCTCCAAAACCTAACGCGAATATAGCTTGTTGCAATGCGTTGAATATTAAGTTTTGTACAACTCCGTAGTATATAACTTTGCTCATATTAGACTTCCAATCACCTCTATTATTTAATAAATCTTGAATAGCTCTCTTCTGTAATCTAGCATACTGCATTGGAGTGTTAGCAAATGCTAAAACAATACGCCCTAAATCACTTGCTTGTTGTTGGGATATTTTACTAGGATCAGAAGACTGCTGTGACTCTTCAGCTATTTGTCTCCACTCTAACAACGCTTGTTTCTCTGCTTCTTTTATTTCAACACCTTCATTAGTTAGTTGTTTTATTTTATTTCTATACCATGTAGCGCCACCTGAAGCTATAGCGAAACTATCAGCGTACTGCGTAGGTAAATAACCTTTTTCAAGTATATAAGATATTACTGCTTTAGCTTTGTTCTTACTAGTAGCAGCCGCATCTGCTATTTCACTTTCAGATATATTTAATCTTAAACCATTACGTCTATCTCTTAAATAATCAGAGTTCATTAGCGTCATAAAGTCTTTCCAATATTGTTTTTGATTTGCAAATGCTTTTCCAGCTTGATAAGGATTATTAAAACTCCAGTTTATAAAGTTTATAGAAGATATAGTTTGAAGTACAGCTGATCTAGTATTAAAGAACATTATAGTTCCTATAGATCCATTTATATAATCTAATACTCTATTACTTAATCTATTACCTGCGAACATTCTATTTCTACCAGACTTCATTCTAGATAATATATTTTCTAAAGCTTCTCTATATTTACTACCATATAATGCTTCTAGTTTATTTAAGTTTGCTTCATTATATATGGCATTAACATTATCTGTATAACCAGAATCTTGAAGATACTTAGCTCTTTTTACTTTATTAAGTAGATCAATTAAATCTGTAGTAATAGTACCAGCTAACCAATTAGCATCTGGTTTAGCATAGCCATCTCCTTTAGTTATACTTAATATTTGCTCTGCAAAAGTTTTAAGTTTAGGATCATTTAATATAACATCATTAAGTTCTTTTAAATCTCTTTTTGATAGACCTGGTATTTCATAACCCATTGTAGTATACAAATAAACTCTTACAGCTTGCTCATTTGTAAAACCACTTTCATTTGTTTTACGTAAATCTTTAGGAACGTCTAATGATTTTTTTAATTGTTTAAAATCATTCATTAGATTAACTCTAGCTGCAGATAAACTTTCCATTGCAGACATGTATGGATTTAGTAGATTCTTTTTATACCAAGCCATTTGCTTGTCTCCTAAAGCACCTCTGCCTAATGTAGGATATATCAAACCTAATAAATCTTCCGCTGAATAAGGTATGAAAAATTTAAACTTACCTTTGCTAGCACCAATTGTTTTAGCTTTAGCTGGCGAATATTCTTTATAAAACTCTGTGCCTGTGCTTTGTTCTAAAAGTTTATTAAAGTCTTCGCTTAAACTATTACTTAATCTAACTTTCGCTTGTTGCACTCTAGATTTAACGTCAATAACACTTAATGCATCTCTAACTGCTTTTACATTTTGATAAGCGTCATCAGCAAAATAAAAATCATTATAACCTTCTGCTGCTTTATTTATTATCCAGTTAGCTTTTGCTTCACCTTTAGAGTTACCTAAACCTACTATATTTTCTAATTTAAATTCTAAACCTTCAGCTTTTAAAAATTCATATATAGCATATTGAGCTTCTGGTGCTCTAGCTGTTAACACAAACAGGTCTTCATTACCTTTAGCTGCTTTTATTTTTTTAGCTAAATTAAATAGTGGTCCACGTTTTCCTTGACTAACTTTATTAAATTCTGAAAAATCAAACTCATAACCTTGTTCTCTTAAATCAGCGCCTTGTTTAGCAAATTGTTCTGCATTTAATTTACCTGTAGTGCCATCAGGCGCAGTGTACAGTACATCGCTTTTAGTAAATGCTAGTGTATCATCAAAGTCAAATATTCTAATTTTCTTAATAGGTTGATCTAATTTATTAGCGTATTTTAAAGCAGCATCAATACCTAAAGCTTTACCTAGTATTTCTTCCATAGTAAGATCTTCATTTACGCTTAATACTTTTGAATTACTGAGCATTGATATATCTTCTTTACTAGCTTTAGCTTGTTCTTGTAACGCTGGTAATGCAGCATCCATTTGTTTTCTAGCAAACTCTTTTGTTATTTGCTTTTTAGCTATCTGAACTATTAAATCATTTTGAAAAGCTATTAACTCAGGAAAACTTTTAACATTTACTTTTACATTGTAATATTCTGTTAACAAAGAAACATTACCATTTTCATCTAAATATTCTATAGTATTTAAATCAAAATCTGGTACAGAAGCATATCGAACAACCCAATCATTAACTCCCATTAAAGTAAGATATAAATCTTCTTTTTTAGGACCAGTCTTCATGCCGTAAAGTTTCCTATTTACTTTATTATCATCAACTTTTGATATAGGCCCTTGCACATAGTTTTTAACAATGCCTGCAAAGTTAGCATTTACCAAACCTCCATTAGCTAAAAATAAACCTTGTTTAGCTACTAAGCTAGCTCCGAGAGCGTGCTCTTCTGTAATAGCACCAGACGGTAAATTTTCTAATCCTAACTGCCTAAAAGTTATTGGAGCTATTTTTCTCATAAAATGAGCTTGCTCTAAACTAGTAGTTTTTAACATACCTACTGCTGCTGAAGTTATATTTCCTTCTGCATTTTGTATTCTTGTAAATATCTCTTGTAATACTTTATCTTTTATTATATTGTTTTCAATATTTTCTGAGCTGCCAAAATATTTTGTATTAAACTTAGCAGATTTTTGCCCTTGCTTTTTTAAAGCTATTTTAAGATTTTCAATGGGTGGACCGTAGTCTTTGTCTTCAAAGTTTTCATTAAGATAATTTTCAAAATATTGTCTATGATTACCATTTACTTCGTCTTTAAATGGAAAACCTCTTCTTCCAAAAAACGCTCCACAATTTAATAGAAAATCTTTAGGAAATATTTTTACTAATTTAGGAAACTCTTTTTCTTTCCACTCTTGTAAATCTTTTTCATTATTAAAATCATAATACCTACCACCTTCTTCTTTAGCTAACTTCTTCCAATAAAATTGATCTGTCAAATAATCTTCATAAACTATTTGATTAGATCCACTGTTTATTATAGTGTTTTCAGAAACAGAGTTAGAGAACATAGCTCTTGGATCACGCTGTAATTTTCTAGATATTTTAGAAAGCTCTTGAGGCTTTGTGCTTTTTCTAAATACAGGTGGAACCATATCTTTACCTAGTTCAGCAGCTATAGATTTAGCTACAGACTTTTTAACATTACCTCTAGCACCGCTACGCTTGCCAGTTTTAGGATTTATTAATGGTGGAAATACTGCATCAACAATATCTTTATCAGTAAAGTTTTTAAATTCATATAAGTTAACACCTTGTGCTGTGTTCTCTACAAATACATCATCACGTAACTGTGCTGCATCTATGTCTCTTTGTTTAGTAAGTCTACGCGGAGGTTTAGTAAACTTTCTATTTTCAGGTTTAGTTTGTGACTCTAATTTTACAAAAAACTGAGCAGGCATTTCTCTAAGCTTAGGCGCAAAAGATTTTATAAATGACTCATAATTCTTACCAGTTCCAAACTTTTGTAATATAGTAGGTGTTATTTTTTCTTCTAATACTTCTTTTACAAATGATCTAAAGTTTTTATCATCAACACCAGGTCTTACACCTGCTTCAAGTTCTTGTACAGCTTTTTCAATAGCTTCTTCTACTTCTTTTGTAACAAGCTCTGGAGCTGCCTGTTTAAGTCTAGACCTAGGTACTTCAACTTGGCCTTCATCTATTTGTTCTTCAATGTTAACGCTAGTATCTTGTATTTCTCTAGGTCTAGCTGTATCATCAGCTGTTTGATCTATAGATGTTGTAGGAACTGCTTTAGCATACTGTTTCTTTACATCTAAGAGAGCTTTTTGTGCTATACCACCTAAACCGCCTTGTTCTTTTTTTCCGTACAAATAACTGAATAAACTTCTTTTATTACCATCAAGTACTGGTGAAAAGTTTTTTAACACACGAAGTTGTAATTCTTCTTTTATTTTTCTATTTACTTCTTGTTTTATGTTATCAGGTAAACTCTGTAAGTTATTATCTCTGTTTATTAATTGATTTATATAGCTATTAAACTGATCATTATCGTTAATTTCATTGTATGCTACTAAAGCAGCTTCGCTATTTTTAAAGTCAGTATTATTTTTTAAGTCATTAGTTATCGCTGCGTCAAACGCATTTGACATTTCACTAACAGATCTTGAAGCTGCCATAGCTGGTTGAACTTGATCTGTCATTTCTACAACTTGAGTTTCTCTTGTAGTAGGCGTTTGCGTTTCTACAACCTCTTTTATTTCTGGAGTGAACTGTTGTCTTTTACCTTCTATTCTCTCTCTTGTTTGTACAGAATAATCTTTTATAAAATTATATACACCTCTAGCACTATCCCAGTTTAAATCTTTTTCAGATCCAAATAATCTTTTAAAACCAGGTACGTTTTCTATTAACCATCTACCTATTTGATCAAATATAGTTTCATTATATTTAATATCTCCTCTTACTACAGCATCGTGAAAAGCATTAAACCATTCTTCTGTTGTAGCTTGATTTACATTTGGATAATCTTTTTTAAGTCTTGCTATTACAGCGTTATATTCGTTTGTAGATAACTCATTTTGAAAATCTTTAATGAGTATTTGTTTTTGATCTTCAGATAAACCTTGCAGCTCTTGTGCTGTAATATCATGTAATATTTCATGTGTCTCAGCAGATATAGAAAACAAGTCTTTCATAGCTTTTTTGTTTACTATAATCTTACCATTACCTTTAACATACAACGCATCTTCTTTACCAGATATTTCTATGCCAGCGTCTTGAGCAGCTTTAATAAAGTCTTGTTCGTTTTCAACTTCTTGTATGTCTCTTCCTGTTTCTTTACCTATTTTTTGTTGAGCTTCAATAGCCTGTTCTGCTGTAGCATTAACCATTAAATTGCTAGGATCTGTTTCGATAGCATCTATTTGACTTTGTATTTCAGATATAGCATCTTTAATACCTTTTACATCATACTTATTTTGGCCTTCTAATTTAGCTTCTAATGCTTGTTTTTCCATGTATAACTCAGCTACTTGTGTTTGTGCTATACCACTTAAGTTTTGATTTATACCAGAGTATATATCATAAAGTTGCTGAGCTTTTAATATCTTCGCTTTTCTATTAGGATCGTTTTGAGGTATGTTAGCTATAGCAGCATTTAATTGATCTTTGCTTCTTAATATATTAGCTCTTTCTCTAGTATATAATTCTACAGTAGCTCTTTGTTCTCCCTTTAATAAGTCAACGCCTGATAATACTTTAGGTGCTTGTATACTTGCTTGATAAACACCACCAACACCACCTGTTAAAAATGCAACTGTGCCGATATGTTTTAATTGATTTAAGTAATCATCACTAGTTACATCAGGAAGATCTAAAGTTATACCTCTCCCTAACGCATCTGCAAAACCTTTTTGAACAGCAACATCTCCTAGCTCTTGTATTATCTCTGTCAATGCTTCATCAAAGCCAGTTCCTGCAACTTTTCCTACTCTAGAAGCTGCTTTAGAAACTACACTACCAACTAAAAGTTGCGCTTCTCTCTGTAGAGTTTTAACAGTTACATTACCTGTTAATCTACTTAAAACGCCGTTCATAAGCTTATTAGTAACGCTTCTAGTAATTTTAAACTGACCGCCTAATATCTTACCACTTAAATATTCTAAAGATCCCTCTAATGTAGCTCTTAAATATTTCCTAGCAAAGTTTACATCTTTTTTAAACTCTTTATCAAACATCCTACTAGCTTGAGCATTAGTCAAATTAGGATCTTTAGCCATTGCGTCTTTGATAAAAGTATCTCTTATCATTTGATCTTCTTCAGTACTTCTCATTAACGAGCTAAAAAAGAAACCTCCAAATAAACCACTAACAGGAGTTCCCATAGAAGCACCTAACATTTCACCTAAAGCTTTAACAACTCCACCAGCCGTGCTTTCTTCATAAGCTTTAGTATAAAACCTATCGATACCTTCTATTTTAAAAACAGAAGCTGCACCTGCTATCTCTGACGATAAACTTTTTCTCTGAGCTTCTAATATTCCTTTTTGATATTTATATTCACCTTCGGAAGTAATGTTAAGCGCGTAGCCTAATTCATTAAATAAACCAGCTACATCCTGAAGCATAGACACTTTACCACCAGCAGTTCTAAAGTATTGTTCTGTTATTTTGTTAACACTTTCGCTTATAAAAGATCCTTCACCTTCAGCATATTCTTCTATATCGTTTATTAATTTACTAGTGTAATCTGCTTCAAATTGTAATCTAGATAAAGTCATGTTTGAAACATTAGCAACTTGAAGTAGTTGATCAACTTTATTAGCTGTTACATCAAGCTTTTTTCTTTCTTTGTCATAAGACTCATAAAGATCTCTATAAGATTTGTTTTTGTCTATAAAATCTTTTTGATAACTGTCATCTAATCCTTGTATAAGTAAGTTTATATCATTAAATTCTTTTATTTTATTATCTACATTTTGCTTGTACTCACTATAATATTTATTAAACTCTTGCTTTAAATTTTCAAATTTACTAGGATTTACTTTTATTTCTCTTTCAATTCTAGTTTTTTCGTTTTGTAATTGAGTTGTTAAATTTTCAATATCAGAATTTATAACTTCTTGTCTTTTTGTATAAGACAAAGCTTTTTCTTTTGTTACTTTATTTAATTCTAATATATTATTTTCTGCAGCACTAACTTCTTTTTGCTGTTCAAATAAATTATTAAAATCTTCAAGATATTTATTTTCTAAACTTTGTACTTTTTGTATAGCTGCATCTCTTTCTTTAGAAGCTTGTTTAGCTATTTTTTGATTTTCATAATCTATTCTTTCACCAGCAAATCTATCTATAGATTTTAACTCACTATTTGGCCTGTATTTTCCTTTATTTTGATCAATAAAATTTAATAAATTTACTATTTCTGGCTTATAATTATTATCCCAGTACTCGTTGTTTTGACCAAAGAAATCTGTAAAAGAAGCACCGCCTATACCTCCTAATCCAACTGTCATTTGAGCCGCTAAACCTTTTTCTAATAAAAGATTTTTAGCTGCATCTTCTATAGAGGTAAATTTAGCTCCTAATTGTTCTTCTCTTTTCTTTACAGCTTCAATTTCTTCCATAGTTATGCCGTTAGCTTTTGCAGTAGACAATATATCTAGTCTACCTACTAAACCAGAGTCTTCGCCTGCTGATTCTTTAGTATAAAAAGACGGATTTTTAGCTACAAAAACTTCATCTCCATAAAAGTCAGATCCTAAACCATAGTTAACATAAAACTTGTTTATACTTTTTACTATTGGTTCAGCTTCTTTTTTAGCTATATAAACAACATGACTTCTTCGTATATCTATTTTACCTTCTTTATCTCTAAAGCCAGCGCCATTAACATTTAATATTTTATCCACTTTAGTGCCAGTTAATTCTTCAGTTCTTTTGTCTTGAAGGTATTTAAACTTATATGGATCTTCATACATTTTTTTAAATAAATCCATAGAGTTATTACTTAATAAACTTAAATTTTCGTTTATTCTAGCATTTAATATATCTTTTTGGCCTTGATCAGTTGTAGTAGCTAATTCATTTATATCTTTATCTAAAGCATTTAAGTTTTGTTGCTCTTGTAAACTTAACTCTTCAAACTCTGGATAGCTTTCATACTTAAAAAGTAACTTCTTCTTAGGATCTTCAGCTACTACCTCGAACTCTTCTATTTCTTTACCTCCACTACCAGTTCTTAGAAACTCTAATTTAGAGTCTACTATTCTTATTGGAGATCCTTCTACTAAATCTCCATTTTCATTTAAATATGTAGGTATATAATAAGCAGCATCAACTACGTCTTGTAATCCTTTACCCCCTAAGTCATCGGTGTCAAACTCTCTAGTAGTAAATCCACTAGCAAGATCTGTACCTTGCATACGCTGAAGATACATTAGCTTATTAGTTTCATCATCTGCTATGGTTCCAATATCAAGAGTATTTCCTTTGTAATATGGCTGCCATATTTGATCATTTTGTTTCAAAGAGTTTATTACTTCTCTGTCTTCGTCTGTTAAAAGCTTAGTTCTTTCATCTAGTTTATATTCTTTTTCTCCGTCCCCTAAATCTTTTGTTACTACTTTTTTACTTTCTATTTTAACATCTTCAATTTCAGGTTTTTCTTCAGGCATTTCTAAACTAGGAGACGTAGAATCTTTAGGAGTATTTATTATTTGTTGTACATCTATAGGTTCAATTTGTGAAGGAGTATCCAAAGAAATGCTTTCCGACTCTAATTCCGTACTCTCTGGTGCTGCAGGATCTGGTACTACATCCGCACCCTCTGCAGTACCCTGTGGCTTTTCCACGTTTTCTTTTTTCTTTTTTTTGTCATCGCCTTCTTTTACGATATCTGGATTATTAGCCAGTAATTCGTCAAATGTATAACCTTTAATTTCAGCTATTTCATTTAGTTGATCTTCGGTATATATCTTATCTTTAAATACGTACATATTATTTTATTTAATTAAGCAAAATCACTTATAATATCATCATTAATTTCTTCCACCTTTACCACATCTACATCTTTCAAAGCCTCTCTTATTTTATCTTTACTACCAGTTGTTTGACCTCCTCTAGCTATTTCTTTAAGTATTAAAGCCTCTAGCGCTGCGTAACTATTTAAATTATCTTTAATAGGTTCATAACTACCTCCTGATTTAGTATATATTCTGCTTGGATCTACACTGTCGTCTTGATCAGCTATTTCTGCACCATCATAAAATTGTGGTGTACCTTTATCTACTAATGCTAAACTATTTAAGAAAGCAACTAGTTTAGATTGATCAGACATTAATTTAGTATAATGTGTTTTAACATCTTCTAAATCAAATGAAGTTGCGTCATCTTCTAGCTCTAATATATCTCTTATAGTATTCATTTGTGCTTCTGCACCTTTACCATAGCCAGCAAATTGTATACCATCTTTCAATGCTACTTGCAATGCTCTAGCTTCATTATCTTTCAACTTTCCTCTTTTATATTCACTATTAGTAATACCAAATTTAGTTACTACTGTTTCGCTTCCATAATCTCTTTTAACAGCTTCATATAAATTATCTATCAACTGCTTTTCTTGTTCGGGGCTACCATCATAAAATCCATTTCCACCAGACATCTGCCATACATTTTGTAAATAATTATAACCTGGTATAGCATTTTTTTGATTATATTGATGACCGCCTATGCCTCCTTGTTTTACAAAATCAGTAATATCTTGAAGTAACAATGCATTAGCATCATCGTATGATTTTATAGTTTGAGTTATAGTCTTTTTTCTATCTTCACCAGCTGCTTGAGAGTCTTTAATATTTTTAGTTACAACTACATTGTCATATCTATTTTTACTCATCTCCCATATAGACTTTTTAATTTCATCATAAGGTGCTCTATTTGTAACACCTACTAAACCTCCACCTTCTTCTACTAATTTTTTATACTCATTATAGCTTATTCTTAAATTACCAAGCGTAGGGCTTTTATATAATATATAAGAACCTCCTTCTTTAAATTTACCATCATCATTTCCAACAGACTCATAGCTAAATCTTCCTTGTTTAGTGCCAAATATTATATGCTGAGCAGCTTCTTTTCTTAATTCAAAGTGAGGCTTACCATCATCTAGTAGTAATCCTTCTATATTAGCAGCATTTGGCTTTAACGTACCATCTTTATTAAAAGCGCTAGATACTCCATTAGTAGTTTCATTTACTAATCCTACTAAAACAGGCGCTTCATCTAATACTTGATTTAGCCTAGCTTTTGTTTCGGCATATTCAATACTGTTAACGTCTAACTCACCTAATTTGTTATATAAAAAATTAACGTCTGCTTCTATAGAAAACTGTATACCACCAACATCATCATCATCTATATCTAAAATATTTAAGTTTAAAGTAGGATCATAAATTTCTGTTTCCTCACCAGTTATAGGATCTGTAGTAGTTATAAACGGTGACGGACCTAAGTTATCTGCTCGTGCTTGTTGTTGTTTTTTAGTTAAATCTTCTGACCTTACTCGTATAACATTATTATCTTTATCCCTTACATTTACATAACCTTCTTCTTCAGGGCCTATACTATGTTCTATTGTTAGATTAGCGGCTCTTCTCTTCTCATCTATTTTTGAAAGATCGTTTACTCTTTTTATTTCATCTAGTTTTTTTTGCTTTAGTAGTTTTTGGTTTTCTTTTTCTTTTGCTAATAAAGCTTTTTTATTTGCTCTAAGTTGCTCAGAAACACTACTGTAAATTCCTTCTATACCTTTATTTATGGTAGAGTGAGATGTATCTAAAACTTGACTTGGTTGCTTATATGATCCCATTTATTATTTATTATTTAGTTTTTTTAGACACAGTAGGTTGTCCACTCATACCAATTGCTAAGTCTGTTAATCCTGTTGCAACACCTGTAAAAGCAGCTGTAGCATCAGATTGATACTGCAATTGTTGAGCTAATTGATTGTCATAAAGAGCTTGTGCTCTGTCTAATTGAGCTAGCTCTCTAGTTTCTTGCTGTTGAAACATAAACTGCTTGCTAGCCGCATCTAATCCTTGCATTCTAATCTTTTCACTCATTATCTGCTGTTGCAATGCAGACTCACCTTGGGCTCTTAACCTTTCGTTATTAGCTTCTTGTTTTTGTATATCAGCAGATATTCCTTGTTTACTTCTAGCAGCTGCTTGAGCAAGAGCTGTTGCGCCACCTGCTCCAGTTCCTGTAGCTATTAATGTATCTAATGTATTTGCTAAAGATATATCAGCTTGCTCGGCTTGCATTTCAGCTGCTTGAGTAGCAACACCTAAATTAGCGTAAGGATTACTAAGCATACTAGATAAGTCTTCTGAATTTTCATATGGATTTATAATAGGTTGTCTATTATTTTCAAGTTTAGTTATATCGTCTTTTAAATTATTAGCGTCTGTCTTAGCTTTATTTGCTCTTCCTTGTGCTACTATTCCGTTGACGAGTTGTAATCCAGCACCTACTGCTGCTATTGCTATTAATGCCATAATTTATTTTTAAGATGATTTTATAAACTTTGTACCTACAGACCAAATTTCTTTTAAACCTCCTACATCTGTAAAGTTATCATTTGATATTTTAACTCTTGCGAAGTATCCTTTAATACCACTTATTGATGATCCAAAAATAACTTCATCAGGTCGTACAGTACTATTATTTATTAAGTTTGCGACATATAAATTTTCTTTTCTATCAAACCCAGCTCTTTTAGGCTGCTGTGTTATAGTATCTGTATATAATCCTTGATCATAACTATAAACTTGAACTGTAGTATCTTGATAACTATTATTACTATTATATGTAACAGGTGAAGTAAGTGGTATATCAGGATCTGTTTGTTGGAAATCTGATTTAAAGTGATTTATTTGAAACCCATTATCTCCTTCATAACTTACTGTTTGAAAAACTTTCTTAATTGAAGGAGAAGCATTAAATATAAAATCAACATAAGAGTTATTATAAGTATTATAAAAAGTACCTCTATTATTAATCACACTTTCATCGTAATGTTTCCATAATCTACCATTAAAAGTAGTATAATAAGATTTTTTTAAGCTAAAAGAGTTAGAAGGATTATAAGTATAAAAGCTAGTCCAACCTTTTACAGATTCATCAAAAGACAACGTTTGATATAGCATTTTTTCACTTGGGCTTTGAGGTTTAATTTGCATAGAAATATTATATTGCCTATCGTATATATCCCATCCGCCTACTATTTTATCTTTTACTCTTGTTACAAATCTTAAATTACTTACACCAGCTAAAGTAACATTTTGAGATAATGTTATTGTAAAAGGAGCTGTGTAAGAAACGTTAGTAACGTAAGAATTAGTTTGTAAATTATTTACTTCAATATTCATTCCTATTTGAATATCTGTAGGATTACTAACAACTACTAGAGAGTTTACATTACCAGTTGTATTAGTAGTATTTTCTACTACATACGGCTTTAAAGTATTAGATATTTTTTTTAATTCATCTCTAAAATAATCTGACATGCCATTTTGAGAAATTTCTGTTAATCCATCTCTAGACAGTCTTAATATAGAGCCTCTATAAGGATCTGCAAAATATCTTCTCATACCAAAATCTGCAAAACTTTCTGGATTATTTCCTATACCAAACTCCCCAACATAAGGTATAGTTTGACCTAAAACAGTGCCAGGTGGATTAGTTATAGTTCCATCTTCTGATGTATATATAGTATCTTTATCTATTAAACTTTGACTAACTTTATTTTCTTGAAATATAATTAAATTAGTATCGTAAGCTTGAGTTCTTTTTATTTCTCCATAATAAGGATCTATAGATTTGCTTATATTTTCAGCAACGCTAAA
>Ga0160423_10003311_pt1 | contig 13425 bp, 17 predicted proteins | sample CRUFie14St8metaG_FD_108191 | JGI IMG/M metagenome (GOLD analysis project Ga0160423, IMG submission 108191) | Marine microbial communities from the Costa Rica Dome - CRUD Field 142mm St8 metaG | ecosystem: Environmental > Aquatic > Marine > Oceanic > Photic zone | place: Costa Rica: the Eastern...
AGCGATTGGGTCAGTCATATGAGAGAAAGCAGGATCTTCGTTTGAGATATTAATTGCGCTCGCAATGTTCGGAGATCCATCGGCACCGTCAGCGCCATCGGCGCCATCCGCACCAGTCTCACCTTGTGGCCCCTGAGGGCCTTGTGGTCCAGTCTCACCCTGCGGTCCAGTAGCGCCATCCGCACCAGTCTCACCCTGCGGTCCAGTAGCTCCATCTGCTCCGTCAGCACCCGCAGGACCTTGTGGTCCAGTAGGACCCTGTGGCCCAGTAGCACCCGCAGGACCCGCACCAATCGCGCCAGCAATAGAGATATTATTGGCAGCAGCAGTCGTGAGAGAAACCACTTTGGTTTCCTCAGAGGCGACAACAGAGATGTTTATTACTTCTCCGTTAGAGCTTGATACAGCAATCTTTGATGGTTGGGATACACTTATTGGCATGGCACATCTTTACGATACTAATGTTTCAGAAACATCTTCATTCACCTTAAGTGTACCATAAATTAAAGTAGCGATTACTCCCGATGAGGTTTCGTGTTCGATATCATAAACATAAAGACCAGAGGGCATCGTCTTCATTGTCGCAGCAGACAGAGTAAAGTCAACTGTTCCTGTGTCTGTATCCGCTGGGTTGCTGGAATCAGAGTCATCTACCACCACTTCAATTTGAAAATCAACACTCGAAGTGTTCGCAACTAAAGAGCCAGTATCCGAATCTCTTGCCTCCATTAGGAAGGTGTCCCCATTGGCAAATCCTGCATCACCGTTAGCGTCTGTCACGGTAAGTCTTAAAGAAAAAGTATCACCCTTTCGGCAAGTGATGTCCACTCTTTGCGATGTATCTAAGTTGATTTTTGTAGCCATATTATCCTAATAGTTGTTCAAGTGAATCTGCCTGACGTTCCTGTAGCTCTCCTCTTTGCCCTTGTCTTTGAGAAATTAATTTGCTTTGCTCGATGCTTTGCTTTTCTACTCTTTCGTCCTTTCTGTCTTCTTTCAAAGTCTCTAGCTTCTCTTTGAAGTCTTGGTCGTCAGAGCGCACACCAAGCAAAGCCTGGGCTTTGATCATCTCAATCTCTCTTCTAAATCCGTGCTTCACCTGCTCTAGCTGTGCATCAATCTGAGCCTGGAGTTGAAGGTGCTGGGCTTTAAGTTGAGCTTCAACTTGCATCTCTTGTTGCTTCATCTGAGAGGCAGCCATTGCTGACTGTTGTTGGACCTGAGCCTGCTGCTGTGAGTTCTGCATAGCTCGCTGTTGATTAGCAGCCATTCGCTTTTTCCTTCGAACAACCAACAGCCTCTCTGCTTGATTGAGGTCTCTAAGCTGTCTGACTGCGATGGCGTCTTCAAGGTCGATTTCTTTTTGGGCAAGGGCCACCTGAATATTCTGCTCAAGGTATTGGCGCTCGCTTTCCTCCATGTCCTTTACAACCCTGACCCCGAAGTTGTACATCGGTAGGTTTTTAAATGTGGTGAGAACCTCCATGTTTGTCTTGCCGATTGCGTTCTCATATATACTATAGAGAATAGACTGTGGGTGAATGACCTGAACACACTTTACAATATCGCTGCAAACCTTCTTGTAAAGGATCATAGAAGAATTAGTGATGTCGTATATAGCGTTGTTGGCCGCAGCCAAGGCTTGTTGTCTAACGCCAACTAAAGCATCGGATTTTGGAGAACTAGCGTCCATCACCTCGTTGATTCCCGTGGCGTCACGAATCATACGGAGGTAGTGATTGTACAAACCAATCAACTCATTGATGTTTCGAATACTGTTGCCAATCTCTCTGATTGGCGGGTTCTGGAATCCACCCTCTGGGTTTTTACTTCTGTAGTAAAAGACACCCGTTTGTTCGTAGATATCATGCAGCTCAAGCGGCTGAAGCTCTCCTCCCTTTCCAAGCTGTACGTTCTCAAGACCCTCGATATCAATGATGATTCCGTCGGGCTTTGCCTTGGCTACTGCCTGCTGAATCTTTAAGTGAGTAAGCTGCAACTGATCTGCAAAACCGATGCAGCTGTCAACCATAGACTTAGGCATCATGTCCAACAGATTCGTTGCGCAAACCGAGTAAGACAAATTGGCCCTGGAGATATCGTATACGTTCTTAGGAATGTTTCTTTTCTTGTCGTAGTTGAACAACATGTCACAACCAAGAACGAAACACCCACCGTATACGTTTGCAGTCTCAAGCTTCGTCACCTCCCTGTTGAACACGGAGTTCTGGGGTGCCCTGTAGTTTTCACCCTTTGGGTAGAAACCTACATTTCCATACCTGCTTTCCTTTGATTCAAAGTACTCACAGTCCGTGGAGATGAACTCGAAGTCCAGGACTTGAACCATGTACTCATCGTACCCAAATCTAGTAGAATTGTTTACTCTATCGTAAGAGGATTGAGAAAGCTTGCCAGAATCGTATCCGTACTTCTTCTGAGCCTTCATTGCAATCTCCTTGTACTGCTCTTCAGTAAACTGATCGCCAGCAATTCTTTTCAGTTCCTGGATGGGCATATACCTTACATGCCCAGCATACACTAGGTCTGAAAATTGTGGGTCTTCAGTGAAGCTATGAATGAAGGTCGCGGGGTCAATGTAACTAGTCTTGATACCGTGTTCTGGATCGTTGTCTCTTTTGACAACTGCCATGCCTAGAATAGCTAGGTCATTTACACAGCGACGAAGAGTAGAATCATTGAAGTCATTCCAATCAAGAGTAAGCTGAGTAGCAATCTGAGCCGCAATCTCTGAATTGGACTTGATGTTATTCTCTACAAAGATCTCTGCCTCCTCAAGGCTTTCTGGGATATCACTAGAAGGCCCCATAACCTGAACCCCTAGTTTCTTTTCGATACCCTCAAGAGAACTTTTAGCCTTGACGGACAGCTCTACCTTTTTTCTCTTCAGGTCTTTCTCTGAAGAAGAGATAGGGTCAATAGCCTCAAGGTTTGGATACGGAGACAGCGAGAGGATCTTGTTTACTACGATCCTTACGAACTTAGGGAGAATAGGAACTGGTGTGAAATCCAGATTAAGCATGCTTCCATCACCATTATTAGGATCAAGAGAAGTAAGAAGCGACCTATAGATAGCTGTGTCTTGGGTGCCGTTCGCGTATCGTCTGTTCTTTTCAAATGTACGCTTCCTGTTTCCGTAAGCAGAGTTCTGCTGATCTATCTTTCCCCACTGCTGGTAAATCGCCTTCGCGTATTTCAGACCATACTCCTTCGATCTCTTCGTTTCAGAAGAAGCTAGAGGGTCTGGAAAGTTAGAAGATTTTTTATTGTTACTATACATCTGCAATGGTGGAGTTATTTTAACTCATTGCAAATATAGTAAAACTAGAAGTGCCAAGCTTTTGGCTTATATGTCCTAAAAAACTTTTTGTCATTGAAGTCCGCTCTGGACTTTTCTTTCTTCTTAGCTTTTTGAGATGCAAGCAGTGCTAAGCCTGAGCTGATGGTCAAGTCAAACTTGGTTCTTTTGTCAATCTTGTATCCAATCCAGTCCTCCAAAGTTCTGTTGAAATACATCTTGCCAAGCTCCGCTGTCTCTGGATTTATCCCAACATGATCGTGAATGTAGGCCTCAATGGATTGAGCGTGAGATTGAATCACATCCTGTGAGTTAGAAGGAATGCCTTTCGTCCTTACGTTTGACGAGGAATTAGGGTTCTTGAGAAAGTCTGGACGATCCATTAAGTAGCCGTCATAACCCCTTGATTCAAAGTATCTTGCAATCCCATACTTATTGTTTTCTATAAGTAGGGGATACCCGTAGAAGAATGCACACATTAATACGTCTTCATAGAAGATACTAGCCAGGTCTGGACGGGAGGCATACTCTACCACGAACATGTTTGACGGCACATCCATGTTGAACTTGTTGTACATGTGGAGCGCACCCTTAGAGCCTCTACCGTCTACCGTAGCGTCGAGGTCATAGGAGTCAACACCTCCAACTCCGATGTGAGAGTTTGGCGCTATGCGCTTACCACGTTCGTCTGCCTTGTTGTTTCTAAGATGGTCTGGTGGCAGCCACGTCACACGGAACCTACCGTTAGGATCTGGGGAAAACACTACCTCTTCGTCTTTTTTCCTCCAGACAAAGTTTCCTTGAACCACGGGGCTGGGGTACAAGTTATTGTTGTGTTCTATCTGCTGATAGATCTTGCCTATGTTGAACAGGCTCCCCTCAATGCTGTCCCTGAACGCTTCGTCTTCGGTAAAAGGAAACTGCCTGATAATCTCATTGAGTTCAGAAGGGTCATCCTTAAATGAGTGTCTTTCATTTTTTAGATACACCCTACTCCCTTGGTCTACGGGGTCGCCGTCTAAGCCCTCTATTTCTTTCTCTGGATTATCTACAACAGGGTTGCCGTACTTATCAAAGAATCCTTCTAGCGCATCGTAAGCTGGGATGAAGATTCGGTACAGGCCAGATCTGGTTCTACCGTTATTGTTTCTTTCATTTGGATCGGAGTCTTCCCACAAGCCCCTGTACTCGTCTCCGCCTTTATTCATTGGGTTTACTGTGCTACCCACAAGTGCGTTGCCCACTATACGCTTACCCACTATGAGACATGTTCGCTCGATTCGCCATGCCTCTCGGATGTCGGTAGGCTTCTCCCACTTGCCCGCCTCGTCCAGGTACAACATGTGTAACTTCTCACCATCGTATGCGTTGTTCGTGGTATTCTTCCAGTTGATAACGGTGTTCAATGCGTCACCACGCTGTGAGGTCTTGTTGTTCTTGGTGATCCGCTTCGATGGCTCACGGAAGGCTAGCTCCATACGGGGGTTTGTGGTACCGTCCTGTATAGGCTTGAAGAAGAAGGGGTAGCTGCGAAAGATCGCAACTACCTTTTTCATGAAAATATTTTCTTGCGCGTCTTTACCAGTCTTTGACTGAATGCCCAACAGCTTCTCTTTAACTTGACTAGCCTCGTCAACAAGGACAGCAGAGCATACATTAGTGTAGCCAGAACGACGACACTTAGTATATAGCTGACCGAAACAACGGGGATCAGCTTCGCAAGCAGCCATGTGGAGAAGGATTTCTCTTTGGAAAGCGAGGTATGATGGGTATCCGATATCAATTTTAGACCATTGAAGAAACATATAGTGTCTCCCTGTAATATACGTAGGGACCCCATTATTGTAAAACCACACACCGTTGCGCCTACGCTGAAACTCTTGTTCGATGTAAGAACGAAACTTCTTTCGAAACTCGGCAGGTTTTTCGAGCCACTCATCCATACTGCGAATCCTTTGCAGTTCTTCGGGCATAGCAATGCGTTGCCACATCTGCATTGCCTTTGGCTTTTCATGGAAGAGAATCTCCGATCGCTTTGGTTTCTTTGGGAGTACAACGAGTAGCCCATGGAGCTCCATGATCTCTCCCTCTGTACCGTTAGGGTCGATCTTAATCCCTTTAGTTTCATAACCGTCTATGTCGAGAAGCGCAGACATTAATAGCTTCTACCAAACCTTCCCATTCTTTTAAAGCCTGGCGCTCCTGTCTTAGGGTTGGTAAGCTCCATCTGAGATCCACATTCGCACTGACCCTCTACGTAGTAGGTCTTTCCGTCTTTTACTTTCATAGTGAGGTTTCTCTCAAAGCGCTCCGCACCACATTCTGGGCAATGTAAGTCTGGCATGTTTTTAATTTAATTCGTACACCCGACAGGACTCGAACCTGTGACCGTCTGCTTAGAAGGCAGATGCTCTATCCAGCTGAGCTACGGGTGCATATGTTTATCTTTAAGTAATCTGTTGTGCTGTCCTGATTGTCAAAGTCATAGTCATCCCAGTAGATCAATCCACTAGCGTTATTTTGAGAAACGTTCTGCGAATCCTCCTGAGTAGTCTTTTTCTTTTTCGATTGATCCATTGTCTTGTAGCTCTTTAACCATTTGTTCTAAACGCTGACGCTCTATCAGCAACTCCTTACAGTCAATAGCTGTTTGTTTAATGGATTGCAATTCTGCTTTCCTTGCGGACCCACCAGCTTCTGGGTCCACAGGTTTTTTTACTTCTTCAATCATGTTATTGATAGCAACCTCCATGCTTGCCATCAACCTCTTGGATGCGCTAATCGTAGTGAACTTAGACATCTTCTTGAATATCGTAAACAAAGATAGGCGTCTTCTCTCCGACGTAAGACCCAGCGATGTTGTACTCAAAGTGCTCAATAGCATCTGAGAAAGACATCTCATCCTCTTCCATAAGGATGTCGATCATCTTCTTGACACTATATACGGTTATCATGTTTGCACCAAACGTAATACCTATGATTGCTTCATCAAATCCGTTGGCGATCAGGGCCTCCTCGTCTTCAAGGAGCGCAAAGGTTTCTTCCTTACTAAACATACTAAATTTCTTTATACATCAGGTCTTCTGCGCGGACCCGATAGTATTCTTTTTCTTCAATTGTAATCCTGTAGTCCATGTTCTTTCGAAACCCAACTACATCTCCTACTTCGAGCCCTAGCTCTTCCACCCAAGGCGGAGTAAAAGAGACCTTCCCTTTCGTGACAGGGCTGTCCTTGAGTTTAACAACGTCGATAATATCAGACTGTTTCTCTTCTCTTTCTTCCACTCGTTCGAGAAGTGACCAGCCCGCCAACGGATGTACGTCCCCAGTCTTTGCAGACTTGTAAGCAATAGCCTGGTTGTTAACGGTGTGATCAGGATCGAAGCGTACAAGATAGTGATCATCCTCACCAGTAAGAGGCTGACCATCGTTAATAACAACGAGATGGTGGAAGTACAAAGTGTCACCCACTTCGACTCCAGTATCGTACTTAAACGGGACCGCCACGACGGGCGCTTCTGTGGTTCTGTTTTGGAATTCATTAAATCTGTTGTCTATGTAGAGCTCTAAGCCGCCCTCGGTTTTCATGGTGTCGTTTATCCGTTTGTTGATCTCAACAACGAACAAGTCAAACGTTTTCATTAATTAAAAATTTAAATCGAATTCTAGCATACAAGGCATTTCGTCTACACTTTTCCAGAGAAGAGTTCCTTCTTCATTCTCAATATAGATGAGATATCTTTTCTTGCCAAATTTATGAAGATGGTAGTCATCTTCCAAAATAGCAGACACTTCTCCTTTGCCTGCTCGCATACCAATATAGTATGCCATGCCGTCCTTCGGCTCTTTGCCGATGACGATCTTTCTAATAAGTCCTTCCATTAGTTTAACGATATACCCAATTCACCCAACAGGTCATCGAGGTCGATATCGTCTTCGTCTTTGTATGCATTGTCCATGACGTCCTTGACAGCTTCTAGCTCTGCTCTGCTTTGCAGGTTGAAGCTGTACATGGTTTTCATTTCGGCTTCTGTGTCGCCGTGTTCAATTTCATCGAAGTCGATAACTCCCACGACGATAGAGGCTAGAGTCTGATCCTTCATTCCGAAGTCGTCGATCACCTCCTCCATCTTCTTGACGAGCGAGTACATTTCGGCAAAGAAGAGGGTGGTATTGGAGTCCATGATGTAAATTTGTTTACATCAAATATACGACAGAATAGAAATGCCGAGATCTACTGTTAGAAAAACTAGATTATTTCGTGATTTCTCTAAACTACCAGAGAAGTACGTAAAGCATAATCACCTCAAAAATCTGAGATCGGCGACTAATGAGTTTCTGGATTCCAATGTCGATCTCACCAAGTCGTATTTACATCTGTTGTTATTCTTATACGACTTAGAATTTTTTACGATCGACTATGTAGCTTCTGAGTACGGAATGAACAAGAAGAACCTAGCTGACAGGATGATCTATCCGCTGGTTCTGTCTGGGTATTTGTACAAGCACTTTGACAAGCTTACGCCCTCTCAGACTCTAGAGGATCATCTGTTTCGCGACGAGACAAAAATGAATTATAGAGTTCGGTACGCGATGTCGCAGAAAGGTAGGTTAGCGGTACAGCGTTTCTACAACTCGCTTTAGCGGCCTTGACCTCTGTAAGCCTTCTTGTAGTTTTTACTGCTCTTGCTGCTTGACGTCTTGGTCTTGGCGTGGACCCCTGGTCGGCTTACATTGTTTTGCTCTGGGGCAAAGTTGTTTACGTTCTTAGCCATTCTCTACAGTATAGTACACTCTGTTCTTTTCGTCCCTATGGGCACGTCGGAGTTGCTTCCGATTGGGGCCGTTCTTCTTATACGACACATGCACCCAGTTGGGTTCATCGTCGCTACCAAACTCCCAAATCATCTGGTCCCACTCAAGGTTGTCTTTGATGTAGTTGTAGATAGCTCGGTTCGTGATCTTCCCGTAGATATCCGCGTCGATATCCAGGGCCTCGCCTACCATATGCTGAGAGTACTTGCTACCCCCTACGGCTTTGTTTAACTCCTTACATCTGTACCCAGAGCTAATCCCGATGGGTACACCGAAGTGATCGCGCAGGGGTTGGAATACATTTTCGGCTATGGCCTTGAGGTTCTCTAGTTCCCACGGCTCGGACCAGGTATTATGTATACCTAGGCGGAGTGCCGTATTGGATTTTACCACCTCGTTGACGGATAGGTTTTTGCTTAACTTCATTTTTATTTGCCACCCAGCTAGGGTTGATTCGTTTTAATTTAGGGTTGAAGTAATTCTTACTTCCCACCCAGCTGCTTCAACACCTCTTTGGCGCCAGAACCATAGAGTCTTCTTCCTCTGTCGAACTCTCTATTGAGTAGAGTTTGCGCTGGGTCACGATCTGTATCTCTACGTCTTCGACGACGATTCTCTTTGCGCATAGCCTGTCTCTCCGCCTTCTCTCTTTCCTTGGCTGCTTTTACACCAGCTTTGGCTCCAGCCTTAGCTCCCCTGATGGCAGCTCGACCCATACGGCGAGCTTCTTTTTTAGTGGGTTTTTCTTCAGCCATCAGTACGATGATTTAGTTTTTGTCTTTTTCTTCTTCTTTGTTTTTACTGCTCTGTATCCCATGATAAAAGTGTTTTAGTTTCCGTATCTGTTCATGCCTCCAGCTGGCTGAGCCTTTTGCTGGCTTACCAAAGATGTAAGGGTGCTAGGGGGAGTGTCCTGCATATCGCAGCCACACTTACCTTTTGCTTTCTTTTTCTTTCCGCAGCCGCATCCTTTCATAACTCTAGGCATAGCTTATCGTCTCATTGGTCGCATGCCACGGTTAGCTGGAGCTGGAGCTCCACCTTGGCCGCGCATAGAGTTTAACATTTCCATCAGGTCACCCATCCTGGATTCTCCAGGCCCGCCTTTCAATCCAGAAGCCATCATAGCTTCTCTATCTCCGCGATCGTACTGCTCTGGGTTAACCATCTTATCTTCCATGGCCTCTACGTCAAGAGCGTAGGTTCCGTCCCCAAGAGAGTAAATAATGAAGTCTTCGTCGGCGATAATTCGCTCACGGTTATTGTCCATGACTGGATTACCGTATGTCTCCCAGTCACCAAAGACTGGCACTACCTCGCCTTTAACGTCCATCTGAACGTACTGCTTGCCGTCGGGCATAACTTTGATCGGGCTTCTTGCGTTTTGCCCAGCTACAATAAATGGTTTACTCTCCATGTCGCAAATATAACAATTATCAGGGGATCGGATTATACAGTGTATTTACTGTAAATGGGTCATAGGTAGGCCCAGAGGGATTGGCTATAGGAGCAGCTTGCGGGTCGATTCCTGCTTCGTTCTGAATGATGTCGTTGCCTTTAGTGAGTAATCCAGCCAAACCCTGTTTGTTAAACCTCCTTACTAAATCGCCTAAAGCTGTTGTGCCTCTCTGGTAGTTTGCATCAGCGATTTTGAACCGCTCTTCTCTTCGGGATAACAGGTTGCCCATCCTGTCCATCCTTCCTTGAAAGGCTGACCCATCGCCACCAGCGGCAATGTCGTCAAGGTAATTTGCTTGCGCTGTATCAAAAGCTTCTCTAGCGCTGTTAAGCCTGCTTGCTTCTTTTACAGACCTGTTTGCAAGAAGGGCTTTTTCACCTTGAGCTAAGATCTGACCACCATACATATTGATCGCATCCCCACCAATAGATTTTGCAAAGGCCATGCCCCCGTCCCCTCCAGACTGTGAGGCATCCATCCCACTAATGCCAGCATTAATCACAGCGCCTGGTATTCCACCAACTAAAGCTGAGGTGGTTTGCAGCGCAGCCTTAGCTGCCTTGTTAATATTATCAGTTATAACTCTCTCACCAGCGTCAGCTTGTCGAGCTAGCTCCCTTTCGTTAGCCATGCTTCCGTCTGGACCCACCTGATATTCTAAGGCGTTTCCTTTCTTGGAGAGTGTGTTTCCTTCGTCGGCACTAAGAGCACTCTTATATCGCATAGCGAGCTGAGAGGCGTCATAGTTTCCTTGACGCTTCATCTGCCGCTTCATCTTTCTGAAAAGCTTCTTCCTGCCTTTCTCAATGTCCATAGCAGATTTCTGCTCTTCGGTTCTGCGATCCATACTCAAAAGAGTTTTCGCGGGATCAAGAAACTTCAATAAAGCTTTGCTGTGGGTTTTGCCCGCTTCTTTTAGAGTGCTCTCCGCCGCTGATGTAGCGATCGATGGATCTTTTACTAGCTCGGAAGCAAGCTGCGCCTCTATTCCTGTTATGGTAGCCATGATTTATTTCTTTTCGCCGTTTTGGTTCTTCTTCTTTTTCTTTCTCTTGAGGAACTTAGCGATACGATCAACAGCGGTTACATTAGGGTTTTCATCCGCCCCATGAATTACGCTCTGCATGCCTAAGCTATTTCTTGATGCTCTCATGTCTTATTGGTTTATTCCTTTGTTATAATCATCCAGATACTGTTCTGGTGTTTTGTTTACGCCTGGTACACTAAACTCTGTGCCATCTCTCAGAGAAGCAAAGTACTCTCTAGTTCCTTGTCTACCCAAGAAGTGAGTCAAAGCAGCTACCTCGTCGGGACGGAACTTCCACATGTCCCCAAGCTGAGGCTTGTACTCACGCTCCAAGTCAACAGCATTCTTAGAAAGACTAGGACCACCGATACCTTCGTTGATCCTTCTGTCCATAATCAGTTCCTGCAAGGATGGGTTCCTAGTTAGGCTGTCCCTGCTCACCCCTTGCATCTCTGGTTGGTCCTTAATAAGGTTGTAAAGGATCTGGTACTTACCCGTAGCCGAACTAGTAGGGTTCATAGCAGCAGGGTTGTTCCTGCTCTCTACATAACCTAACCCCTTCTTTAGTTTCTTGGGGTCGATGGGGTCTCCGTTTCTTAATGTTCTCATCAGAAGCTTGCTCTAATCATTGGTTGTCCTTTTCTTTCTTCGTCTACTGGACGCATCTGGTACTTCTTTAGCTCGTTATCCCAGTAGTATTCTCTATCAAGTACCTGTCCGTACCTGGCATTCTTTCTGTCCTGCGCCACTTTACCTATCTGAACTGTCGGACGGCCCGTAGGTATCCTGGTAGATGGCTCTTTAATCCCAGGCTCAGAGTAGTTGGTTTCGATTCTTCTTGCAGGCAAAGACCTAACAGGATTCATCTTCTCTCTCTTCTTCTTTAAAACTTTAACTGGTTCTAGCCTTGTTAGTTTGCCTTCACCAACCTTTTGCTCTGTGTCAGCAGGTTTGGGTTCTTCTGTTCCAGCGGCTTTCTTCATCTCTGGGCTGTCGTAAAGATACACGTCAACCAAGTCTTTCAGAGCTGGGTTCCAATAAGTGACCTTATTAGCAGGAGTGATCCCTTCTCTAAACAAAGATGGTGGTACTTCTTCATTAACCACCCTGTCCATCTCTCTATCCGTGTAGAACCCACCGCCCTGATCTTCATAGAATTTTGTTTGCTCTCTTTCGAATGGGCGGCTTGTTGTGTATGGCTTGACATTGGGATATAATTGAACCTCACCTATTCTGCCTTCAGGTACATCAAACCTTTCTACGCTGTCGTTGGTTATCGTTTGGACCCCTCTGTCTCCCATGTCTACGGTCTGAGTATCTGAGGTCAGCCTATTAAAAATGTCTACACCTATATTGCCTAGTTTGGCTAAGCCTCTACTAAGGTCCGTCCTATATCTAACCGCTTGTTGCCCGAACTCGTATCCTTCGTTTTCAAGCTGTTCAATCTTTTCTAGGTCTGCACCACCAGCAAGCGCCAGAGCTCTAGGAGCCTGGGTAGCATACTCCATCCCTCTTACTACAGTTCTGTAATCATCGACTGCTTTTGAAATAAACTGTGGAACAGCTTCTCCTTTTCTTTCTGCTTCGTCAGTTGCGTAAGTGATAAATTTCTTCAAACGAGAGTTAAGCCTGTCTAAGTTTCTATCAAACTCTCCAAAGTCTTCGTTAGAAGACTTAAGAAGACGCATAAAATCAGCAGTGATCTCTTCCCTTAAGTATCTAAGGTCTTGAGGTAGGTTATTGTTTATGAAATCAACAAAAGGCTTGAGACCCCCTGCAATTTTTTTTTGTTGTTCCTGTGAAAATTCATACCCGCTACGAGATCCATACCCATCTCTAGGTAAAAGGCCAGCTATGTCTTGCGCAAGCCAAGGATAGTTTACCATCCCCTTAATCACATCATCCACGTCAACGTACTCTTCGTCTGCGATTTTGAATCGTTTATCAATCTCAAGAACTGGACTTCTTTCAGACTCAACGTAACCAGCATCAATAAGGGCCTTGACGAGATCGTCAGAGTAATTCACCAGCCTCGTGGTGTCCGCCTTAGTAGGGTCTCCGTTTCTTTTAGGTCGCGCCATAGCACAAAGATAATAAAACAGTCTTTGCGCCTCTCACAGCTTCATATGTTTGAATGACGCTTCGTAGTGTCTGTTTGTTTGCGCTTGCAAACCCCTCTAGAAGCTCCGTAGAATCAAAACAGCTTCGAAGCTTTATCGCTAACATAGCTTTGGCGAAGTTACAGCTTTTTTTTTAGAAAGTCAAATCCTAGAATCCGCTTGAAGTAACACATATAAGACTCTGAGCAACAGCATCTTAACCAGATTTACAGGCGGGTTTTGTGGATATCGCGTTAGTAACCCGACTTCGGGAAAAAGCTGCGTAATACAGATCGTGGGGATTATGTATATCTTTTGAGTGCTCGGTGCTACGCACCGAAACGGCTTGGTCAGCCCCCGTCCCTCACAACTCCATAGAGTTGTGGCATACTTTTCAGCTTTTAGTACAGTGCTATTGCACTGATACTAAGGGTTTTCCAACCTTTGGTTGAACCTCAACAGCAACCAACGGTTCTTAAACCGTTGAGAATGAGGAAGGGACAATCCCCCACCTAATCCCTTGGATTAGCAAACTACCCTCAATACTGAGGGTAAACTACTGGGTTAAGTAACCCAGTAAACCACACTGAAAATCAGTCAGTTGCCCCAAACGCGCTGAAGCATCTTCGATGCTCATATGTTTGGCTACCAAACCGCAGGAGTATCAGCTTGCTGATACCGAAGGAGTTTGGAGAAAGTAGATATAGAG
>Ga0160423_10003313_pt1 | contig 13420 bp, 10 predicted proteins | sample CRUFie14St8metaG_FD_108191 | JGI IMG/M metagenome (GOLD analysis project Ga0160423, IMG submission 108191) | Marine microbial communities from the Costa Rica Dome - CRUD Field 142mm St8 metaG | ecosystem: Environmental > Aquatic > Marine > Oceanic > Photic zone | place: Costa Rica: the Eastern...
CGCGCCCGCGGTGCAGGACTTTTAGGTCTCAAATCGCTCCGAGTGATCACTCAGCGTCATCAGATCGACGCCTCGAAAGGGCTTATTCTCCTTCATAACCACATAGGAATTGATCGTGACCTGATAGCGACTGTTTCCGACCAGCTGCTCGTTGATTTCAACGTAGCGCTTCATGTCCGCGCAGATAATCTTCATGAGGAAGTCGGACTCGCCGCTCACGGTATAGCATTCCACTACTTCGGGGATAGATTCGATCAGGGTCTCAAACGCGTTGAATTCCTCCTGGGTGTGGTTCTTCACCGAAACCGTCGCCAGGCAAATGATGTGGCGGGCGATACTGCCGAGATTGAGGTGAGCCTGATACGAAGAGATGACACCTGCCTGTTCCAGCCTCCGCACTCTCTGGAGGCAAGAACTTGGCGACAAGTTGACCCGTTCCGCCAGATTCTGGTTGGTAATGCGCCCGTCTTTCTGCAAAGTCTGCAGAATGCGCAGGTCGATTTTGTCTAACTTGGTACTCTTCACTCTGAGCAGCCCCACGGTAGGTGACAATGGCACGACGCCGGATGTGAATGCCGAATTTTATTCGGTTTAAAACCAGAATGAAAACAGCTTATTTATCATGACATAAAAACACCATATCTCTTTCGGTTGGGGGTCTGATACGCTATAGACCTCAGGAAATTCTACGGAGAGTCAACCATGCAAGCTGCGACGCAAAGTAATTTCAGGACCGGTGCGACATTCAATGAGCGTGATGCGCTGTGGCCGAACTACAGTCCACCGCAGGATCTGGTCTTTACGCACGGCCTGGGCACTGAGCTTTACAGTGAAAGTGGCGAAACATACCTCGACTTTTTAAGTGGCATCGCAGTAACGGCCTTTGGCCATTCCCACCCGCATTTGATTGACGCACTCTGTGCACAGTCGAAGAAGCTCTGGCATGTGTCAAACGTCTTTCGCATCCCCGAAGCAGAGAAATTGGCCAGGAGACTGGCGGAAGCCAGCTTTGCCGATCGTATATTTTTTGCTAACTCAGGCACTGAAGCAATTGAAGCAAGTATCAAGGCAGTGAGGGGATACCAGGCTGCTGTCGGCAGGCCCGAGCGGCACCGAATAATTGGCATGAGTGACAGTTTTCATGGTCGGACTATTGCCGCAGTTGCGGCTTCCGGTAATCCCTCGTATGTGCAGAACTTTGCGCCGACTGATCATGGATTCGACCACATAGCGTGGGGAGATATGGCGGCTCTGGATGTCGCCATTACTGACAACACGGCGGGGGTCATTGTCGAAACCGTGCAGGGTGAAGGTGGTATTCGGCCGCTGACCGCTGAGATGCTGAGCCATATCAGACAGGTTTGCGATGCTCGGGGTCTGCTACTGATATTGGATGAGGTGCAGTGCGGAGTAGGGCGCAGTGGAAAGCTGTTTGCCTATGAGGCTTTCGGCATCGTGCCCGACATCTTGGCTTCTGCCAAGGGTCTGGGCGGAGGTTTCCCTATAGGGGCCTGTCTGGTTTCGGAAAAAGTCGGACAGCATATGGTGGTCGGCACGCACGGCAGCACGTTTGGCGGAAACCCGCTGGCGGCGGCAGTGGGCAATGCAGTGTTGGATCTGGTCTTTGAGCCGGGCCTTCTAGACAATGTGCAGAAGCAGGCCGACACCCTACGTGTCGGCTTGGAAGAGCTGGTAAGCGAGTGTCCTACGGTACTCTCGAAGGTGAGCGGGCTGGGGCTGATGATCGGGGCTCGATGTGAAATTCCCAACGTTGAATTGATGACAGCTCTGCGTCAGAACAAGCTGCTGGTTGGCCGGGCCGGCGACAATATGATTCGGTTACTGCCGCCGCTGAATGTTTCTGACGAACATGTGGCTCAAGCACTCGATATTCTCAGACAGGAAGTAAGGGGACTGCAGCAGTCCTGAAGTGCAGCATTATCACTGAGGTCTGAGTATCCTGACGATGTTAATTCGTAGCGCTAAAGCTGATGATCTGAACGAATTGCTGCAGCTCTCGGCTGTGCTTCCGCTGGGTATGACTTCCATGCCCTTTGAAAAAAGCACTTGGGTCAAAAAGCTGGAAGCTGTGGAGGCAAGCCTGACGGAGTCGCCGGACTCGACGCAAGAGCGTGTCTATCTGCTGGTCATGGAGGATCAGAATTCCGGACGCATCGTGGGTACAGCAGGCGTTGTAGCTGGTGTGGGACTGACCCGTCCCTTCTACAATTACAAATTGAGCAAAGACTTCAAAGTATCCGAGGCGCTGGGCATTAAGGTCACCAACAACCTGTTGAACCTTGTTAACGACTTTACGGGTGAGACTGAACTGGTTTCGCTGTTCCTGTTGCCTGAATTTCGCACTCAATACGCCGGGCAGATGCTCTCCCGTTGTCGGTTTCTGTTCATGAGTGATTTTCCGGAACGCTTCAGTTCGGTAGTGTTTGCGGAAATTCGGGGCTGGTTGGATGAATCAGAGAAATCGCCGTTCTGGGAGCACCTCGGAAGAAAGTTTTTCAACCTGCCATTTGCCAGGGCGGATTTCATCAGCGCGGTCAACGGATCACAGTTTATCTCCGACTTGATGCCACGATTTCCGGTTTACCTTGAATTACTGCCTGAGCACGCGGTATCCGTGCTCGGTAAACCTCATGATGAAGCAGCGCCGGCCAAACGGCTGCTGGAAAAGGAAGGCTTCAAATATAACGGGACGATCGATATTTTTGATGCAGGTCCGGTGATGGAATGTCGTCGGGAAGATATCGCTTCAATGCGCAACAGCCGCAGCCTGGAAGTGCTGTCCCTGAGCCCGGTCGAGCTTCCCAATGAGAATGCAGATGCGTTTTGTTTGGTGAGCAACTGTAAGCTAGCGAACTATCGATTGACTCTCGCTCCGGTCAAACTGCCCGAAGGCGGGGGAGTTGTGCTGCCCCCTTCTGCGGCAAATTTGATTGAAATAGAGCCGGGTGATTATGTCCGAATTCTTGAAATCAGGATGAGCAAAGATGACGCTTGAGCAGAAACACCTCTTGGATGGCCAGTGGGTAGATGGCGGGACGCATGTGTTCGAATCGGTGAGCCCGATTACTGGCCGGGCGTTATGGCGGGGGCCCGCTGCAGGGCCGAATCAGATTTCTGAGGCAATGAAAGCGGCCCGCCGAGCGTTTTCTGACTGGCGTCGTTTGGGCTTCGCTGAAAGAGAATCCTATGTGCACCGTTTCATCGATCAGGTTGAAGCGCAGCGCGATGAACTGGCGGGCGTCATTCATGAAGAGACAGGCAAACCGCTCTGGGAGAGTAAAACAGAAATCACTACGATGATTGCCAAGGCGGCGGTATCGAAAAAAGCCTATGAAGAGCGCACTGGCCAGCGTGATGGTGAAACGGGAGGCGTCCAACTTGCTTTGACTCACCGGCCTATTGGCGTGTTTGCTGTCTTGGGTCCGTATAATTTTCCCGGACATCTGCCAAATGGTCATATTATCCCCGCCTTGCTGGCAGGTAATTCTATTGTGTTTAAACCATCGGAATTGACGCCGCTGTTCGGCGAGCGAATGGTCCAGTGCTGGGTTGACGCGGGACTGCCGGCAGGCGTCGTTAATCTGGTTCAGGGTGAGGCGGGCGCCGGACAACTGCTGGCCAGCGCCGATGACTTAGACGGGCTGCTGTTTACCGGCAGTTCGCGCACGGGGCACGCGATCCACAAAACCTTTGGCGGCCATCCTGAGAAGATGCTGGCTCTGGAGATGGGCGGTAATAATCCGCTGATTGTCGATCACATCGCCAATGTGAGAGCAGCGGTCTACGCCATTATTCAATCGGCTTATATTTCTGCGGGGCAGCGCTGTACCTGCGCACGACGTCTGATTGTTCTGCGCTCGCCTGAAAATGAAGCGCTGGTATCTGCTCTGGTGTCGGCGATTGGAAAGATTAAGGTTGGCTATGATGATGACTGCTTTATGGGACCAGTTGTCTGTAACAAGGCGGCTGAGAAAGTGATGTCTTTCGCTGCGGAGCTTGAGCAAGCCGGTGCAAAAGTGCTGAAGCCAGTTGAGCGTCCTGATGCAGCCAAGGCTTTGCTGAAGCCGGGTCTGATGGATATTACAGAAATGCAAACACGCAACGATGAGGAATGCTTTGGTCCACTGCTGCAACTTGAGTGGGTGGACACGCTTGAAGACGCAATAAACAGCGCTAACAATACGCGCTATGGCCTTTCCGCCGGTCTTCTTAGTGATGACAGCGAAGCGTGGGGAGTTTTTATGACCGGCATTAGGGCCGGGATCGTCAATCTTAACCGGCCACTTACCGGCGCGAGTGGAGCGGCTCCGTTTGGCGGTGTGGGCGCCAGTGGTAACTACCGACCCGGAGCCTATTACGCGGCAGATTATTGTGCGTACCCTATGGCCAGTATGTGTAGTGAGCTTATCGCTCTGCCAGATTCTCTTTCGCCGGGTATTGAACTGTAACCATGCTGCCCAGTAACGTCCAAGCGGACGCGTTCGAGGTAAATTTCGACGGTATTGTGGGTCCGACCCACAACTATGCGGGCTTGTCATTCGGCAACGTCGCATCGACCGAGCATGGAGGACGAGTCTCCTCACCCAGACATGCAGCCCTGCAGGGCCTTGAGAAAGCCTGGGCGCTTCATGAAATGGGTCTTAAGCAGGGTGTTATCCCGTCTCAGGAACGTCCACATATCCCCACGCTCAGGACACTCGGGTTCTGTGGGTCGGATTCTGAGATCCTACGCCAGAGTGCGCGGCGGGCACCGCAGCTGCTGGCAGCGGTGAGTTCCGCGTCCAGTATGTGGGTGGCAAATGCTTGCACAGTGTCCCCCTATGCCGATACAGCAGACGGTAAAACCCACCTCACACCGGCGAATTTACTCTCCATGTTTCATCGCTCGATTGAGGCACCAACCACTGGTCGGGTGCTCAAAGCGATTTTCAGCGCAAACAGTTTTGTACATCACCAGCCTTTACCCGCTGCGCCGAGTTTCTCCGATGAGGGCGCGGCTAACCACACCCGTTTGTGTGCAGATTACTCTCAAGCCGGCGTAGAGCTGTTTGTGTATGGTGATGATCTATCAAATAAAGCCGCCGGGCCCAAAAAATATCCTGCGCGCCAGACACTTCCGGCCAGTCAGGCAATCGCTCGCAGTCATGGACTCAACCCTGACAAGGTTGTGTTTGCCCGGCAAAACCCGGATGCTATCGATCAGGGCGTCTTCCACAACGACGTCATCGCAGTGGGCAATCAGAATCTGTTGTTCCACCACGATATGGCATTTGCAGATACCCAGTCAGTCTACAGTCAGCTCAACACGGCGCTGGATTCGGGATTGCAGGCCATCGCGGTGCCGGCTGACGCCGTCTCCCTGGAAGATGCCGTTCGTTCCTACCTGTTCAATTCTCAGTTGCTCACTGTCCCCGGTCAGCAGGGAGCGCTCCTTGTTGTTCCGGTTGAATGTCGAGAAGTGAGATCGGTACATGAATATCTGATGGCTCTGGAGAGCGAGTCTCCGCTGATCGAGGAGGTGCGGTTTTTTGATTTACGTCAGAGTATGAATAATGGAGGCGGCCCTGCTTGTCTGCGCCTGCGGGTTGTCATGAGCAAGCAGCAGATTGCGGAGACTGATGCCAATGTCCTGCTGAGCACATCACTTTACCGGCAGTTGCGTCACTGGATAGAAACTCATTATCGTGATCGTCTCACCATGAATGATCTTCAGGATCCCAATTTACTCGATGAATGTCGAACCGCGCTGGACGAACTCACCCAACTGCTGAAGATAGGTTCGGTTTACGATTTTCAGCGCATATGAATTAGCGCTGTTCCAGCTGACTTGCTTCCATCATAACGTGGAAGATGACGTTCTGCTCCATGACGCCCCGGATCAGATCTGAGCCGGGACCGATTGCATAGATCGCGACATCCTCTCCGCCGTGGGTTTCCGAGCCCATGGGTACTGTGACCTCAGAATGAAACCCCGGATCGGTCGTGTCGATATCAGTCAGGTCTGCTCTTCGTGAGAAGTTGATTGCCTGTCCGTTAATTACATCAGCGGAATTTGAATCCGGCAGTTGGTGGAAGCCACGACCGTTCGCGTAACCCAGCGTTGTGTAAGGTAAGTCATCCGCGGCGAGCCCGGGTTCGGCGCGCGGTTCACCGCTGCTGTCATTGCCCACTGACTTGCCAAGGATCGGGTTCCCCCGGGTTGCATATCCCGCAATGGTGAATACGTGGCTGTGGTCAGCGGTGACGATAATCAGGGTTTCACTCAGATCTACCTTGTCCATCGCAGTGCGCACTGCGTGAGACAGTTCAATGGTATCGAGGAGGGCGCGAAACGGGTTGGTTGCATGGTGGGCGTGATCAATTCGTCCCGATTCAACCTGAAGGAAGAAGCCTTTGTCGTTTCTGCTCAGAATGTCTATCGCTTTTGCCGTCATTTGACTCAAGCTGGGTTCGCCGGCCTTGTCAACCGGGCGATCGTGGTCATAGTGCATATGTGAAGGTTCGAACAGCCCAAGAAGGTGATCGGTCGTGTCGGGGTCTACGGCGTCAAACTGCCCCTGGTTCCAGACATAAGCGCTGTTTGCGTGTGAGTTTACCCACTCAGCGGTCAAATTGCGGCCATCTAATCTGGCACCGCGGCTGCCATACTCGGGGTCTGTCGCGCTTTGCGGGATAAAGCTCCTGCGTCCGCCTCCCATAGCGACTTCCAGACCATCGCTATCGGTACTGTTTCTAGCAAACTCGATAAGCTGGCGCGCAATATCGGAACACTCACCGGCATTACTGACCTGATTGCTGTCCCCATCGTCTTCGTAATTGCGTTCCATGCTGTGAGCATAATTGGCCGCGGGAGTGGCATGGGTGATTCGTGCCGTTGTGACGACACCCGTCGCAAGGCCGTGGTTCTCCGCCCTTTCCAGAAAGGTCAGCAGATGGTTCCCTGATTGACTTTGACAATCCCCACGAATCGCCTGCTGATTCACGCTGATGACCCCTGCCTTGGTTTTTACACCAGTGGCCATGGCCGTCATGGTGCCAGCGGAATCTGCGATTTGCTGATTTGTGTTGTAGGTTTTGGACAGAGCAAGGTTAGGAAACTGCTCGAAACTCAGCGTGTGCTCCTCGCCGGTTCCGCCGAGAAGTTGACCTTCCATGATGCGCGCTGCAGTGACGGTAGAAACCCCCATGCCGTCACCAACAAAGAGGATCACATTTCGGGCAGTACCGTGACTAGCAGCGCGCAGCTCCAAATTCCGTGCCACGGCAGCCTGTCCGCTCGCATACCAGGTCTCTTCAGACTCCTGTGCTCCCACAAAGGAGCACAGAGCAACAGCGATAAGCTGCAGTAGGAGTTGAGCAGTGGATTTCTTGCGGGTCGTGGGTGAAGCTGTCATCTTGTCTACCTGGGCCAGTTGAGCTGTTATAATTCCGTTCCAATGTTACAGGAAAGTCGCCTGATCCCTAAAGTCGCAACACGAATATAAAGTCATCGGGCCGAAGTCGGGTAAAACGGAGTAGAAATGTACATTGTGATTACCTACTGTACGGCCTGAAATTACGGGCCAGCAGCGGACCGTGTGTCTGATGAAGTTTTGAAAATGGGTGGCCATCAGGTGAATCTTGTCGCCGGCAGTGGCGGAGTGTTTGAGGTGACCGCCGAAGGCCGTACCCTATTCTCCAAAGCAGACAGCAACCGCTTTCCTGAGCCGGGAGAGATAGCGGGCCTTCTGGCGAGCGAATAACTCACTCTGAGCACAGTGCTACTTCCAGAGCGAAATACATACAGCAGGGCGCCAATTGATTACCAAGCTTATCGCGATAACCGGCGCATCTGGGTCAGGTAAGACCTATCTGGCCAACGCTTTCAGGCAAGCTCTGGCAGAGCAGATTCCGTCGGATACGATTGGGTTGATTTCCGAGGATTCCTACTATCGGAACCAGGACCATCTGCCTATGGTGGAGCGGGAGCGGGTGAATTACGATCATCCAGACGCTTTTGAGCACGACCTTTTGCTCGGACATCTAAAACAACTTAGATCGGGGCTGACAACAGAGATTCCCTGTTATGACTATGCTGTGCACACCAGATCGCATCAGTGTCAAATCACAGAGCCCTCGCCCATCCTGATTCTTGAAGGTATATTACTGTTGCACGACGGCCGATTGCGTGATCACTATGATCTGAGTGTGTTCGTCGATACGCCACTTGACGTCTGTCTGTCGAGAAGGATGCGGCGAGATGTTCAAACACGAGGACGTAGCCGCGAGTCTGTGATCAGACAATTTGAACAGACGGTCAAGCCAATGTACCGGAGGTTTATTGAGCCGACGCGGGCTTTTGCCGATCTGATCGTATCCGGTGAAGAAGAGGCCACTGATCTGGTGCGTAAACTGACCGACCGGATGAGTCTGGAAAAGCAAGCCACACCTCGCGTACAACAAGGACACCATTTCTGATGGATACTCTGATCAGTCTGTTAGGCATCGGTATTTTGTTCGGGCTCGGTGTTCTGTTGTCGTCCGGGCGCCATCAGATCAATTGGCGCACCGTAGGATTCGCCCTTTTGCTGCAAATCGCGCTGGGGGGCATTGCGCTCTATTTTCCGCTCGGCGTTGCGGTTCTGGAGGCGGTGTCCAATGCGGTGTCCAGCGTGCTGAATAACGCGCAGGACGGCATCGATTTTGTTTTTGGCAGTATCGGCGCATTCGAGATGGGGTTCATCTTTGCTTTTCATGTGCTGCCGGTGATTGTGTTCTTCTCTTCCCTAGTCTCAGTGCTCTATCACTTAGGCATCATGGGCTGGCTTATACGTATAATAGGCGGTGCACTTCAGCGTTTACTTACAACGAGTAAGGCGGAATCGATGTCGGCTACCGCAAATATTTTTGTCGGGCAGACTGAGGCACCGCTGATTGTGAAGCCCTACATTGCCAACATGACCCGGTCCGAACTGTTTGCCATCATGGTCGGTGGGATGTCTACAGTGGCGGGCTCGGTGCTGGCTGGCTATGTGCTGCTCGGCGTCGAAATACAGTATCTGCTGGCTGCCAGCTTCATGGCCGCGCCGGGTGGATTTCTGATGGCAAAACTGTTGCTTCCCGAAGCGGGAAAAATAGTGGGCGAAGAGAAAGAGCTTAGGCTGGAATTCGAAAGTCATGTCAATGTAATAGACGCCGCTGCATCAGGTGCCAGTAGCGGCATGTCACTGGCTTTGAATGTGGGTGCTATGGTGCTAGCTTTCGTCGGTTTAATTGCGCTGGTCAATACGCTGTTGGACTCGCTGGGCGCAATGGTTGGTTTTGCTGATTTGTCTCTGCAGCTTCTACTCGGCTATGCGTTTCAACCCCTGGCCTTCATCGTTGGCATTCCGTGGGAGGAAACCAGATTGGCGGGGAGTCTGATTGGCCAAAAGCTGGTGTTCAACGAGTTTGTGGCGTTTGTTTCCTTTACTGACCAGATGACGCTTATGAGCGTTCGTTCTCAAGCCATCGTCACCTTCGCCCTTTGCGGATTTGCCAACTTTTCTTCCATCGGCATTGTGCTCGGAGGGATAGGGATGATGGCGCCCAATCGCCGTAAGGACATCGCCGAATTGGGACTTCGTGCCGTTCTCGCCGGTTTCATGGCGAATCTGATGAGCGCGGCCATCGCGGGATTTTTCCTGTCTATCGGTTAGCCAACAGAGCCGAAGGGCCAAGTATCAGGATTTTGTCAGGCCGATTTCTATCAGGCGCTGTTCCAGTAATTCACCGGCGGTGATCGGCTGGTATTTTGAACCTTCCGGGCCGACACATTGCGGCAGACATTCAAGACTCGCCTTGCTGTGAGGGTGGAGAAAGAAAGGCATTGAATAGCGGGACCTCTCCTGGTTAATCGGGTTTACTACCCGATGAACGGTGGCAGGCAGGACATCATTTGTCAGTCGGGACATCATATCTCCCGTATCCAGAACGATCTCTTCTTCGCTGCTGACAACCGGTTTCCAGTCGCCGCTCTGACTCAGCAGTTCCAGCCCCGAATCTGTTGCCCCAACCAGCAGGGTCAGCAGATTAATGTCTGCATGGGCTGCCGCTCTCTCAGAATGTTGCGTATCGAGGTGCTTGGTAGCCGGATAGTGCAGTAGGCGACAAATCGAATTGCCATCTGTCACCATGTTCCGGAAGAAATTCGGTTCAAGATTCATTGCTTCACCGATGGCTTCCAAAATTTTTTTTCCAAGTGCCTCGAGGTCTCTGTAAAAAGATTTGAAGAAAGTCTCAAATTCAGGGATTTCCTCAGGCCAGACATTGTCGGGATAACCTTTGACGCGTCCGCTTTCCCGAGACAATTCTTGTCCGACGTGCCAGAACTCCTTGAGATCTGCATGGGGACTTCCCTTGGCGTTTTCCCGGCCAAAGGCGGTGTATCCCCGTCTGCCACCATCACCGCAATCGTATTTCAACTTGGTTTCGACCGGTAGAGAGAACAGCCTCTCGAGTAGTTGATAGGCGTGATCAAGTCTCTGGCGATCAATGGCATGGTCACGAAGTACCACAAACCCGTATTCCTGAAGCCCGGTGAACAGCTCACTCAGAAAGCTTTCTCGATTCTTTTCGAGATCTTTCATGCTGAGTCTTTTGATTGCGTTGCTCATAAGTACTGCACAGTTCTGAAGAGGCCACTTACCGGCCAACCGGGGCCGAAAATATAACCAAGGCGCTGTTCCGGTGAAATGTAGCTTGTCTGGTCAGGCGGGTTCTTCTTTGATGTGATGTCGTGGATCGACCGGTTTCATGAGTGCATTGCTGACTAAGGCGATAGCCAGTAACAGGGCCATGAGGATCATAGTCGAGTTGTAGAGGCTGCTAGTGGGATCGCTGGTGCCGGGTGGCGCTATTTCCATTAATCTGGCAATGGTGACTGAATTTTGTGCAACCAGCGCATCCAGCTGTGAGAGGGGGGCGCCGAAATGTTCGGCGAAGCGCTGGGGATCGGTGGTGGACACCAGATCATTTATCGCGCTGGTGACTGAGTTTTGCCGCAATGAAGTGATTGCTAAAGGCCCCAGCACGCCGGCGGTGCTCCAGGCGGTCAGCAGGCGACCATGGATGCCACCCACATAGCGTGCGCCGAAAATATCTGCCAAGTACGCAGGTATCGTGGCAAATCCACCGCCATACATGGTGAAAATCACCATCGTGGCGGCGTAGAAGTAGACCAGCCATATGATTGACGGGCTGACACTGACTTGCTGCGCCGTGAAGGGGATAGACAGGTAGAGGGCTATCCCCAGCAAAAAGAAGATCCAGTAGGTGTTGCGCCGACCTAGGTAATCAGAGGCACTCGCCCAGATGAAGCGCCCCACCATATTGAAGGCGCTAATCATCACAACATAGGTCGCGGCGAATGCCGTATCGACTGTCTGTGGCAAGGTGGTGCCAAAAATCTCCGTGATCATGGTGCGCGCGACCCCCAGAACACCGATTCCGGCAGTCACGTTAAGGCATAATACGATCCACAGCTGATAGAATTGTGGCGTCCGCAGTGCCTGATCAATATCCACATTCGCCGTCGTGATCAGCTTGTCGCGAACGCCCTCATCGGGTTCCTGCCAGCCATCAGGCAGCCACCCCTGCGGGGGTAAGCGGTAGGAGAATGAGGCAATCAGCATGATAGCCAGATAGATCAGACCAATCAGAATGAAAGCTTCGGCGACGCCAGTGGCGCCGCTGCCGACAACATAAACCCCTTCGGGGCCGGGCATTGTCATATCGCGGGCCTCGGTGGTGCCGACAATGACGATTTCGCGCATCACGCCGCTGACCTCAGCAAATCGTCGTCCGGCTTCGGTCACGAGCTCGACCTGTGATTGTGTCCCGAGATACTCTGGAGCCCGGTAGAACAGACGAATGAAATATTCTTTCATCGGCGTTCCGATCATGGCGCCGCCACCGAAACCCATAATGGCCATGCCGGCTGCCATCCCCCGCCGGTCCGGAAACCAGCGAATCAAAGTGCTCACCGGAGACACATAGCCAAGTCCGAGACCGCAGCCGCCGATTACCCCGTAGCCCAGATAAAGTAACCAGAGCTGATGAGTCATGATGCCTGCCGCGCCGACAAGATAGCCGCCGCCCCAGCAGCAGGCTGAGACTACGCCAACCATTCGTGGGCCGACCTGTTCCAGCCATTTGCCTGCGAACGCTGCAGCCAGACCCAGAAAAACGATAGCAACGGTGAATACCCAGACGACTTCACTCAGGCTCCAGTCATCTCCGGCGCTGGTGACCACGCCATTTATTCGTGTGAGGTGGGGGTTGTAAATACTCCAGGCATACACAGAGCCGATGCAGAGGTGAATCAGTATTGAGGCAATGGGTACGCGCCATCGATTGTAGCCGGGTGCTGCAATAATTCGATCCTTAGCCAGCAGTCCAATCATAGGTCCGTTCCCTTGTGCTTTACCGTACTTTATTCTGATATTTGGCGCTGTACCTAGTCGGCTTGGTGATTCAGAAATTCAGGGTGCTTGCGCTTATTGGATATGGCTTTGGTCGATGAAGCCTTCCTCATTGGGCATGCGCACCTGAGGAAGCGTTTGCGCATTCATGATTTCGTCTTCGGCAACCAGACCGTTGAGGTAAAGCACGTAGGCCGCCACCTGATAAGTCTCTTCGTCGGTCAGCGATTTCGGGGCATTGGCAGGCATAGCGCGACGGATGAAATCGAACACCGTACTGGCGTAGGGCCAGTAACTCCCCACCGTCCTGAGCGGGGAGTCCGTCGATTGCATGTTGCCGCCGACCAGCACTGTGGCAGCGGAGTTACCCTCCCCATTGCTTCCGTGGCAGAGCGCACAGCGGTTCTCAAAAATCGTCCTGCCTTGTTTCGCGGTCCCGCTGCCGGACGGAAAGCCGATTCCGCCGGGTTCAGCAATCAAATCGAATTCCGTCAGACTGGCTTCGGTGATGGTCTGACCAAGCTTCACTTGCTCTTGTGCGGTACTGACCAGCATCGCCACGCCACAGACGGCCAGAGCGCTTGCTTTAAGCAGTTGTCTAAACGTAGACATTGGTCACCTCGCCTGCGGTGTTCACCCCCCAGCTTTGAATGCAGGGATTGTGATAGCGATTAATTGTACCCTTTGCTGCAATCACTGCGTTGCGGGTTGGTTGCACGTTGCCGGCACTGTCGGTTGCCCGACTCTGCAGCACAGCTGGAGCACCGTCCCACCGCCATGGAATACTGAAACGGACCAGCGCTTTATCAAGCTGCTGACTTTCGATTAGGGCGTCGCCCCAGGTTTGTCCGCCATCCGCACTGACCTCGACACGTCTGATGCTGCCCGCGCCAGACCAGGCAATGCCGGTCACCCGATAGATACCTCCCTGAGTTACACGCATTTGCCCCGAAGGTGAC
>Ga0160423_10003315_pt1 | contig 13419 bp, 14 predicted proteins | sample CRUFie14St8metaG_FD_108191 | JGI IMG/M metagenome (GOLD analysis project Ga0160423, IMG submission 108191) | Marine microbial communities from the Costa Rica Dome - CRUD Field 142mm St8 metaG | ecosystem: Environmental > Aquatic > Marine > Oceanic > Photic zone | place: Costa Rica: the Eastern...
ATAAAATTAATTTATTATTCTCTGCAAGAGATATAGCATCAGGTTATAGTATTATTAACTTAATTAATTTTTTTAAGAAAAAAAAAATTTATAATATTTCAGTCATTTCCTCATTTCCTGCATCTAAATTGTTAAGTGCCCATCTATCTAAAGGCATAAGTCACACAGTTATAAAAGAAAATTATACAAATCAAAATAAATTCATTAGATTCTTGACAAAATTTATAGAGAAAAAAAAAAGTAACTTTTTAATAACTGGTCTTTCTGGACCTGACAAAAGTATTGATGAGGCATTAATTTTTATTTGTAAAAAAAAAAATATATATTCCTTCTCTTATCAGGATTTTTGTGGAGATATTAATTTTGGTTATGGCGTTTTGCCAGATTGTTATTTAGTAACTGATCAACTCTCATCCAAAATAACCAAGAAAATATCAAAAAAAAACAAAAAAAAAATAAAAAAAAAAAAAAAAAAAAAGCGACAGCGACCTCGACCTGCCACGAGGGGCGAGGGGCGCAGCGGCGCAGCGGCGAGGGACACTCCGAGGGGGAAGGCAGAGCGCCCGCCCGCTGCAGATCTCGAGGCTTAGGGATGAGGACGTCGAGCCGAAGTGTAACTTAAAAGTCCTCGGAGCTGGTGGGGTGGGGTGGGCCGGCAGCTACAAACATCCACGGGCCTACTCGCTCCGGAGCGAGGCAGGATGACCCGCCGGTATGTGGTCCAGGACGATAGCGCTCTGACGAGGCGGAAGGGCAAGTCCAGGGAAAGGGAACCAAAGTGTGAGCCTAATTTGCTGTTCTTCTCAGACTATGAGTCGGGGAACTTGCTGAGGGTGAAGCCTTTGAACGACGGCATAGAGTATGAAATATCTTTAAGGCCGGACACGCTGGCAGACCAGTACCGGAACTGGTTCTACTTTTCTTGCTTGGGCAGCAAGCCCAACCAGCGCGTCGTCTTCAGCGTCGTCAACTTCAGCAAGCAGAGGAGCCTGTACAGGGACAAGATGACGCCTCTGGTCAGGTGAGTGAAACCGAAACTGTCGAGTCTAGGGGACGCAAGGCCGGAACTTTTCCTGACACGCGATTTTTCCTCCTTCCAATCTCCTTTCTCTCTCTCTCTCTCTCTCCCATGTCCGTCCTGCAAGGTCGAGGAGCAAGCCGCACTTGGGTTGGACGCGGCTGCCCCCTCGGAACTGTTTTTATTACAAGTCGTCGAGACACGGGGGCCAGTATCTGCTGAGCTTCGTGTTCACTTTTGACGGGGGCGAGAACGAGGTGTACGACTTCGCGTACTCCTTCCCTTACCCTTACACCAAGCTGCAAAAGTACCTCGACGGACTGCAAAGGTGAGTCCCCCAAAACAATGACGCGTATCAAGAAAAATGGGAGAATCTGACCGGCATGGTGTCTCTTTGTGTTGCGCAGGGCGTGCTGCTGCGGCAAGCCGGACCAGAGCTTCACGCTGGAGCGGAGCCTCCTTTGTCGCACGAACCAGATGAGGCGTGTTGACCTGGTCGAGATCAGAACAGGGGGGGGCTCCAGGCATCCGTTGGTTCACTTGGGCTCCGGGGCAAAGCCAGCGAGGTCGAAGAGGATTGGGGCGGGGGGCTCCAAGTCTGCGGCTGCCGCCAGGTCCTCGAAGGGGCGCCAAGAGAGGCCCGTCGTGGCGGTGACGGGGAGGGTCCACCCGGGGGAGACCCCCGCCAGCTTTGTCATCCAGGGCCTGTTGGACTTTTGCACGAGCGACCATGAGGACGCCAAGCACCTGAGGCAGTGCGCGGACATCGTGGTGGTGCCCATGCTGAACCCGGACGGGGTCTTCCTCGGAAACTACAGGTAGGGATGAAGCAGACTTTGGGAAGAATTGCGGCCGGCCATCTGGGGCAAGCCTCTGACCCCACTCTCTTTCTTCTCCAACAACAGGACGGATTCTACGGGAGTGGATCTGAACAGGCGATGGGACTGCCCGAGCAAGGAGATGGAGCCCTCGCTGTACTGGACCAAGGAGCTGCTGAGGAAGATCGACGGGGAGGATGGGAGGAGGCTGGACATCTTCATTGACGTCCATGCCCACTCCACGTGCAAGCGCTCGTTCATGTTCTGCAACCCGCCCAAGAGCCTAGAAATTTCTGCGCTGGGGTCAGAGCCTGAGATGCGCGAGCGCGAGCGGGACTACAAGACCATGGACGCCCTTCGGAAGGTCCTTATCTTCCTCGAGTTTCTGGACATGTACATGCTCGAGTTCTCGCTCCAGGTGAGGAAGAATTTAGAGGGAATGAATGGAAGAAAGGAATCATTGACTCACCCTGACCCCTCCTAGACCTGCCGCTGGGACATCGATTCGCACAAGGTGGGGAGCGCGAGGAGGGCGCTGGAGAAGACCCTCCCCGAGACCCTTTGCTACACTTTTGAGGCCAGCTTCTTCTACGACATTGCGGGGTTCTCTCAGGCGGACGCCTCGGGGCAACACGAGCAGGCAACCCAGGGCGCGGTGAACACGGAGAAGGGGTACATTAGGATGGGAGAGCAGCTGGGCAGGGCCCTGTCGCACTACTACAGGAGCCTGGAGCGGTTCTGACGAGCGAGCACCTCCCCCCCCACACACCCTTTGTATACTGCTTAGCGATTTAGAGACATTCCTGTCCATCTTCCCTCCTCTCTTATGCGGCAAGGCCTCCCAAGGTCTTGAGCTCCGCGAGCCGCGCCTCACACTCGTCCAGCGCGGTGCTCAGCCTGCCGTGAAGCAGCAGGCACGCATGGTTGCCGAGGTGGAGGCGGTGGAGAGAGAGGGTGGAGGCCGTGCCACTCAGCATCTCGCTCGCGCTGACAGCAGAGGCGGCGTGGACCTTTGAGCTGCTGGAGGCCAATGCCGCCGCCCCCTCCCCGACCCTCTCCCCGTGCTCCATCATCCTGGTGATGTGGGCGCCCCTGTCAGAGACGTGCGCTGCCATCTCGCGGATCTCACCGACCCTGCGCTCAGAGCCCTGGAGGAAGGTGGAGGGTTTTGGAGCCACGGCCACCGCCTTGCCCTCCGCGGCGGCGGTGGCGGCAATCGACGGGGCCTCCGAAGGGGCCTGCGTTGAGGGGAAGAGCTCCTTCACGCATGACGGTTTGGCAGGGGCGGGATCGGGGTCCACTGTGGCGGCCGCGGTGGGGGCGGGCGGCAGCGTTGCAGCCGGAGGTGGCTCCTCGGGGACCTGCTTGAGCCTCTTCTTCGGCGGGGGGAGGACACCCGAGGCAGGCGGCCTGGCGAGCGGTGCCTGGAAGGCCTCCCTCTTCTTCGACCCTACCGAGGCATCTGGCGTCACGGCGGGCGTGACGGACTCCTCCTCCCCCTCGGCTCCCAGCTTCCTCAGGTCGCCCGCGTCGGCGTCCTCCATGCACTGCCTCGCGGACTGCGACTTGAGGATCTCGTCCTCGTCTAGATCGAAGTCCAGCATCCAGTCCAGCGGACTGCCGAGCTTGGCGCCCGCACCGACGTCCTTGAGGAGGTAACTTTTGGCCTTCTTCCCGGCCGCCCGTTGCCCCGAAACCTCATCCTCTCCGGAGCCCTTCTGGGCCGACGACACGGCCTCCGCCTCCTTGGCCACCTCCTCGGCGGAGGCCGAAGCTGGAGCGCTCGCCGTCACCGTCGCCACCTTGTTTCCGGACCCACATCGGTCCTCGACGTCGTTGCCGAGCTCGCCGATCACGTCGGAGAACGCGAGGTCGCACCCCTTGCCCACCATCTTCGCCCCGTCCCCCGCCGCGATCGCCTCGATCGCCGCGATCCCTCCGTCTGTAACCGTTTTCCGTCAGGGACGATCGATCGTAATCCAGGTTTTTTTCGATCCGGCTCATCGGGAAGAGAAAGAAAGAAAGAAAGAAAGAAAAAAAACGAGGCGGCGAAAGGCTGCAGTGAGGTGATCGCAGACCGATCGCGCGGGGGGGGGTAGAGGAGAGCGAGAGAGAACGGGCGGACGCAACGACACCATGGTGGTGGAAGGGGACCTCTTCGAGGAGATGATCGCGGGGGTGAAGGGCGAGCTCTCTGCCTTTTTTGAGTCGAAGGCGGCCTCAAACCCGGACGAGAGCGACCCAAGCGCCGTCCTGCTAACCAAGGTGTGCCAGGTCATCCGGGACGTTGGCATGCGCATGGAGATGAGCAGGAGGCTCGACCAGGGCGACTTCGCGGTCCAGCTCGCGCCCTTGTGCGCCCGGGCCAAAACGAACCCCGTCCAGGGAGCCAAGGCCATCGCAGAGGCGCTGCAGGCCTCTCTGGCATCGCTCAGCGCGACGGAGGGCGCCACAAGGCTTGTCAAGGGCGTTGCCGCCGCTGGACCTTACCTGAACGTTTCGCTCAACAGACCGCTCGTGTACAAGCGCGTGGTGGAGGCCGTGGCGTCTCGCGGCGCCGAGTATGGCGTCACGGACCTGTGGAAGGGCAAGAGGGTGATCGTGGAGCACACGAGCTCGAACCCGAACGCCCCGCTCCACATCGGCAACCTTAGGAACGTGATGATCGGCGCTCACGCCGCCAGGCTCATCCAGAGCGTCGGGGCTGAGGTCAAGCAGCACTTTTATGTGAACGACCTCGGCGCCCAGATCGGCCTCACCGCCTTTGGCTACCACCGCGTGTACAACAAGATCAAGCCCACGATGAAGATCGACCATTGGATCGGGTCGATGTACGCCATCATGAACACCCTCGTGGAACTGCAGAAGGTGAGTGAGCCCCGGCGCGGCGCCCCGCGCTCCTCCGGGAATCGCGCAATTTTTCTTCTTCCTTTACCACCACCACCACCACAACCACCACACGTTTTTCTAACTCTATCTACCTCTCATTCGTTATGTACCCTCTCACTAAACCGACCACGTTGTGCAGTTGGAGGTGGATATCGGCAAGCTTGAGGACGCCTGCGAGGCTGGGGACGCAGAGGCGGACGCCATGAGGGACGCCCTGGTCTCCAAGGCGGAGGGCAGCTCTGACAAGCAGAAGGGAATCACGGAGTACATTGGAATCTACCGGGAGTTGAGGGACAGGGACGGGTACGAGGTCCTGTTCAGGACCGTGGTGGCGGAGATGAGGCACGAGCCCGACATCAAGAAGGGCGGTGCCCTGCTGAACTTGGCATATGAGAGGCAGGAGCCCGATGCGATCAAGATCTTCAGGAAGATGGTGATCGACTGCCTGAGTGGGGTCCAGGAGACCCTGGACACCTACAACGTGAGGCACGACGCCTTCGACTTCGAGTCAGAGCTCGGGTGGGAGGGGAGCAACGACCAGTTCTTGGACATCATGAAGTCAGCGTCTTACTTTGTTCCTCAGACCCAGAGCAACGATAAGGGCGTCCCCGAGGGAGCCTACCTCAACATGCAGCAGTTCCTCGTGGATCAGAAGCTGCCGCAGGTGAGACCCCGTATGACCAAACGCGAGACTCCTCTCCTCTCCTCTACCCCGCTTCCTGTACACGCCTGACACCTTTCCTCCGCGCCAATTCTTCCGATTCAAAGGGCAAGAAGGGTTACATGAAGCCCTACCCCAACCTGTACGTTCTCAGGCCAGATGGCTCCACGCTTTACACGTTCAGGGACATCGTGTACAGCTTCAAGAAGGCCCACCAGAGCGACCTGGCGCTGAACGTGATCTGCTCGGAGCAGGACCTCGCACAGCAGAAGGTCGCCCTCGCGATGTACATGATGAACCCGGAGATGGTCGGCAGGCAGTACCACCTGCAGTACGACCTGGTGAAGCTCAAGACGGGAAAGATGAGCGGAAGGAGGGGGAGGTACCTGCTAGCGGACGACCTTTACGCTCAGCTTAAGGACGAGATCACGAAGAAAATGAAAGCCAAGTACGAGCAGAGGGGGGACAACGTGACCCAGGAGTTCTTCGAGGAGGTCACGCACGAGATCTCAACCGCCGCCATGAAGTACGCTCTGCTGTCGTGCTCGTGCCAGACTCAGATCTCCTTCGACATTGCCAAGATTACCGACTTCGAGGACGCGAGCGCGCCATTCATCCTGTACAACTCCACGAGGCTCTCCTCTGTGATCTCCAAGTTCGACGGCTTTGTGGAGACTGGGATGTCCACCGCTTTGCCTGACATTGCGAGCGTGGACTGGAGCCTGGTGGACAACCAGATCGAGTGGGAGATGCTGATGGAGTACGTCATGAAGTTCCCCACCCTGCTGAAGGACGCAGCGTGCCCCAACGGCGGGGCCCTACCAAAGCCCCCCCAAAACCCAGACTTCGGTACCCACAAGGTCTGCGACTTTCTGAACCTCTTCACCAGGAAGCTCTCATCGTATTACGGGCCAAAGGGGGTGAGAATTCTGCCGCACAAGACGCAGACGGAGCTCACGTCGGAGCAGCAGGCCGCGCTGCACGCCAGGATCCACCTGTGCCGCGCCTTCAGGCAGGTTATCGACAACGGGCTGGACAAGCTCTTCATCAAGCCCTTGCGGAAGATGTGATCGAGACCGCCTCTCGTTTCCTTTGTAACCATGCTCTTCTCTCTAAAAAAAAAGAAAAGCAATAAAAAACTACCGTTATTAAAGTACACCCGCCACGCGCCACGCCGAGGGCACTCCCAGCAGAGGGGCAGGGAAGAATCTTGTTTATGTATGCGTTTGCTTCTTTTATACAGGGAGAGGAAGGGTCACCGCTCGACGGGCGACTCGCCCGCTGGAAGCTCCAGGGCCTCGAGCTCCATGTCAAACATCTCCTCCTCCACGGACGACTTCCTTCTGCCCGCCGCAGCCCCGACCATCCTCCGCTCGTACCTCTCCAGCTGCTCCATGAACCCGCTGTTTGGCTTTGCTTTGGGCCTGTTCTTTCTCACCAGCGCCAGCGCCTCCCTCAGGCTGTGTCCCTGGCTCATGAGGTACGCCGCAACCAAAGTCGCGCTTCGGCTTTGGCCAGCGTAGCAGTGGACGTACACCACCCCGCCATCCGCGAGCGCCGACCTAATAAAGTCGTTCGTCCTCGTAAACTCCCGCTCGATGTCCTCCGTGCTCTTGTCATACACGGTCACCAAAAGGTACTCGAACTCATCGTGCGAGACGTGGTGGCACACGGGAGAGCAGTTCACGATGTGGGTCACTCCGTTTTCCAAAAGCCTGTCCAGGCTCTTCGCCCCGCCCACGCCGCCGACGTACACACCCTCGCACACCCTCGCCACCTGGTCGTCCTTGAGGGCTTTCAGCTCGAACCCACCCTCGCCTCCTGAGCTGTCCCTCCTGTTGTCGCCCTGGTGGCTGCCCAGCGAGTTGCTTCTTCTGGGAGAAGAGGATGCCGAACAAGGCACCAAAGTCGTCTTGTCAAAGTCCTTAACCTCTTGCAGCATGCGTGACTGTAATATCATGCTCCCCCGCGGGGGCGTGTTGTCTTTCGAAGTGCGCCGTGACGGCGGCTTTTTTTCTTCCCGATGGACCCGCCTCGCCATGGCGTCCCTTATCGCGTTCCGCTGCCGCTCAAGGCCTGCCCGCCGTGCTCGCCCTTGTGCCTCGGTCCCCCCTCACGCAGGCACCCGGTGCTCGCTCCCCCCCGCGGCTGGATAACTCAGCAAACGGCTTTCCCCTCTCGACTGAAAAATCTCGTTGAGATGGGAATGTTGAGAGATTGTTGAAACATTTCCGAGGGGGGGCTTCGAGATCAAGCCAGCCCAGCCGACCAGCACGTCGTAACCGACCTTGGCATGGCGGCGAAGATGGGAAGGAGCGCGGGGGGTGCCCTTGGGGTGATGATGGTGGCCGCTTCGGTCTCCGGAATCATCGCGCAAGCGAACGACACCGTACCAGAATTCTTCAAGCTGTACGCGACGGAGTCCTCCTCCTGCGAGTCGAGGGGACGAGCTTTGATATACAAAACCAACGAGTGCGTCCTGCATAACGGACTCTGGTTGATGTACAACACAACCTCCATGGAGGTGGGTGCGGTTTTTCAATTGATCTAGGACGCGCTCCCTTCCGTTAGGCACGTGCAAGCGAGGTCTTAGCACGTGATCATCTGACCCACCCCCGCGCGTCCTCTCCACTTGAAACCCTGGACAAACAAACAAAAATATATCATCACAACAACAAACATAAAAGCTACAAGCGTATGAGAGGCAAGCGGAGGGACATCCGGTCGAGAGCGGGTGCAATGGCACGGCGGTCTCCGCGGGAACAACGGCGATAGGAGGGTGCCTTCCCGTAAACGAGGGGGGCCTGATAGCGGCGGAAACCATACGAGCTAATTCATACCAGTTCCTCCCTGAAGAGGTGAGAACCCTACGCCCTGACACCCGACTCCCTGGCCCCACACCCACTGACACACCATCCGTCGCTGTCTCGCTTCCCTTGCCACGTGCGCTTGCCTCAGAACATCATCGCAGGCTTTACGTTCTGCGCGCGTGATGTGGGATACTTTCAGTACGCTATGTTCGAAAATGACCGCTGCTACTCAAACAGTATGGATAAGGTGAGCCAGACGCGAGACTTGAGTTTAGCTCTCAATTCTGACGACTCACCCATCGCTCGCGATCGTAGGACGGCTGGCTCAGCGAGAGGTACACTGCAAACGGAAAAACGGTGTGGAGGACGGATTACAAGGATGTGGAGTGCAACGGGCTGTCCAGGGTCACAGAGTACCCCCTTGGGGTGTGCGCGGTGGCACACGTGAGTCATCCTCTCCTCCTACGCCCTACACCAGTTCTGACTGTCTGTCGTCTCTCCCAATCCTTCCTCCGCCCTAAAAGTTTGTTTACTCCACAAGCAAGGATGCTGCGTACATCTTTGGCGGTGAGCCCAACCCCTTTGCCGTGGACCAGCCGAACGCATGGAGCGGCGAGGCCGGAGACGGCGCCTCAAGCTGGATCAAGGTTCTCGCAATTTTCATGTTTTTGCTTGCACTCATACCTGTCGCGGGAGGCATCGCCTTTTACCTTTACTGGCGAGCGCGCAAGAAGGCGCGCTGCGGGCAGAAGTACGAATTCTTCGAGATGGCGCCGCAGGACATGGCGGCAAGCGATGATGAGGACTTCCCGCCGGAGTACTGAGAATTTTGTCTTTGTTTTTTTGAAGAGTATTTTTTTGGGAACTAAAATACAGTGAGCAGGGACCCATCCCCTTTTTGATTTAGAAATCGTCCAAGCTCTTGTGCACCTTGGACGTCGTCTTGGCGGTCGTGAAACCGGAGCTCTTGTACAGGCCAGGGAACTTGTTGGTAAACGACCCGTTGATTCCGGCAAAGAGGGACGGCATCGTCTGGGGCGTTGGGGCCTTCAGTCCATAATTCGAGTTGGTGGTGGTGAACACTGCATGCTGCTTCACTGGCTTGTGCTGCCAGGTGCTCGTGTCGCAGAACCGCTGCGGCAGGGTGTACTTCTTCTCCTGGGGCTGCACCTGCATCGCCCCGCCAGCTCCCGACTTCCTCAGGGTCACCTCAGAATTTCTCGACGAGGATATCGCGGCATAGTGCTCCTCAAACTCGGTCATGATCTGGTCCGTGTCCAAGGTGGACCTCGCCAGCTCCTGCTTCACGACGTACACAGGGATGATGTGGTTCGTCTGGGTCAGCTTTTTCTCGTACTTGTCGTACATCTCCTTCTTCTTCCTCTCTGTCGCCGAGAACTCCGTCTTGAAGTTCTCCGCCATATTCGTGTCGTTGTGCTTCTGCTTCTGGTCCTCCATCGCTTTGCGGACCTGGCTAGCGTAGAACTTGAAGAAGGAGTCCGCGAACTTGAACTGGTTCAGGGTGTTCAAGCAAAGTACGTGCTTGCACTCGTGAGCGTACACCTTGTGCCCATCAGCGATGCGCTGCCTGAAAAAGTCAACCATGGAGCCGGCGGCAAATCTCGCGGAAATGGAAACGTTCTCACGGTTGTTCGCGGCGGCCACGAGGGCGGACACCGAGTTGGCGTGCACATAGTACACGTTGCCCATCAGGTAAGAGTCCTCCGGGATGTTGTCTGCCTGGCTGGGGCTGACCGCCTCATCAATGGCAAACACCTCGGGGTTGGAGTTGGCGTTGGGATCCACGTGCACAACGACCTTGTCCGTGTTGTTCGTCAGCTTTCCCGCGAGGCTCGTCGGCTTGGGCATCTTGAAGGTGGTGATGGCGTCCGTGTCCCTAATGAAGCTGTGCTCGATGATCCTGGTCAGGTTGAAGTCCGGCGAGAAGCAGCAGTTGCCGTCGATGATGCAAAGGTGAGTGAAGTCCTTGTCAAGCCCCTTCTCGGTCACGAGAGCGGCCACGTCCTGCAGCGTGTTCAGGTACTCGCGGTCGAACTTGGTGGCCTCGTTGCACCACAGCCTCTTCTTGTACTTGTCGTTTGCCCACGCCTCGAACTCGTCGATGTTGTCCTTGTTGGCCACAATGTACAAGTTGTCCTCCAAAGCCTGAAGGCGCTTGGACTGCTGCGCAGTGAGCAGCCAGTAGTCAATCACGGGAACGCCGCCGAGCTGGATCAGCATCGTTGTCACGTGCCGCTTCTCCCCGTCGTTTGAAGTGATAAGGAACTTGTAGTCCCCGTGGTTGTACACATCGTCTGCGAAGACGTTGCCGAAGGAGCTGTTGGTTTGCCAATATCAAGACACAGGGGGGGTAAACACAGAGAGGCAGAATTGTGGTCAGACATCCGATGAGTGCTACGTTCAAGCAACAATCTTTTGTTCCCCAGGGGATAGGTCTTACCTGCCGACCAATATCAGAGCAACCTTGGCGCTCGTCCCGTCTCGTCCAGAGCTCCCTTTTCCCATGATCCTCGAGTCGTCGTCGTCGTCGTCGTCGTCGTCGTCGTCGTCGTGAGAGGCTTTCCAAGAAAGAACGAACCTAGCCTACAATCGTGCTAGCCGTCTCCAATTGCTGCTGCTGGAACACACTCAGTCGACCAACGCGCCTTCTTTCCTCTTCTCTCACTCTCTGAGTTACGCTTCCGGTTGCAGAGGTCCAGGCCGGGAGGGGTGCTTCGCAATCAATCCTCAATTCTTCCTTCCATTTCAAATCCTCAAGCTCGAGCTCTTGATGGCAGGACGCAAGACTGGATTCGTACGTGGGGACCAAAGTGTCAGGTCAACGTTCATTGAGATCACCGGAAATCTTTCCCCCCACCACCTGTTTAGTAAAGGGAATTTTGGTCAGGTCCACTTTCCCTTTTCGCCCTTTTTTTCTAAAAAAATTGCCATAATTTTGCTCCCTCCTCAAAGTCCAGCATCATAGAATCGTACACTCCATCGGGAGAATTCATTCCCGGAGGCCCAGGCAGGTCCAGGCCAGGCAGCACAGCAAGTGGTCGCAGGACGCAGGAAGGCGACCGACTTTCTGGGCGTCCCCTTCGAACCAGGTTTGACTTGAAGCTTGTCAAGCTTCCATCATTATGGACACCGACGAGATCCTGTACACGGTCAGCGAGGCCATACGCCGGTCACGAGAGATACAAGACGAGACGCAGGGTCGGACCCATGGCACCGGCATTGGCATGGCCAAGTTGGCCAAGGATTCACTTGCCTCTTCTTCGGGCAAGGCCGGGGTTAGCGCTGGGGTGCTCGACCCGGCCATCCTGAGAGCGATGTATTTGTCCCCGAGTGAGGCCCTCTGCGCGTTTTTGACTATCACGCTGCACCTGAAGCGTGCTCACGGCCTTCCTGGGCCTTCGTCTCTGGACGAGATGGCTCAAAGTGTGTGCAACAGAGTTCAGTCCGCTTGTGGGCACCTCCAGAAGAAGCATGACAAGAAGAACATGGATGAGGATCACATGCTGGAGACTGTTGCGCTGCAGATAGCCCACTGGGAGAAACAAAGGGAAAACGCGGAAAAGTTGGAGGCCAAGAGAAAACGGAGGGTGGAGACGATATTCACGTTGCAGGAGGAGATCACGAAGACGAAGCTGAACACGCAGGACACCCTGTCGAGCAACGCGGTGTGTGCCAAGGTGTACGATCTGATGGTCAACTTTACGATCGAGGCGGCCGACCTTCACAACTTTGAGAACCGGGGGTTGGACTTGGGAGCCGTCAAGGACGAATTGGAGGAGGAGGAGAGGCAGAGGGAGGCAGAGGCGAAAGTGAGGGCGGAGGTCAGGTCCGCGCTGGAGTCCGTGTTTCCGCTGTATTCCGTGCGAACTTTCTGCCTCGACATCTATGACAACAAGGTCAAACAGCTAGGAGAGCTGTGCAGGCTCGTCGTAGGCATCTTGTGCTTCAACGCCTTTACCGGCAAGAGCAACGCCTTTGGGGACGGAAAGTCGCTCTCCCCGTCGAAGGCGACCCTCCTGGCGTCGCAGCGCGGCGCTTGGCACGTCGTCGTGCTGCTCAAGCACCTCTCGATGGTCAACGCGAACGCCAAGAAGAAGTGGAAGAGGAGGCAGGAGGACCCTGCCGCGGTGAACGCGTTGGCTGACCTGATCTCCCTGGCGGAGCAGTCCATGTGCGTTGCCATGGAGTCCGGCTTGGCATGGAATGCGCTCGGGTGCGACTCGGCGGAGAACAGCGACAGGACTAGCCAGCTCTTGGCAACCCTCAAGTCGATGGTGGAGGGCAAGCAGGCCGTCTCCAAGGACACCGTGTACCCTCTCTTCGATGCCATTGGCCGGCTGTACTTCGAGGGCCTCGACTTTGAGTTCAGGGAGCAGGCCATGCGTGAGTCGTCCTTCATGAGAACGCTGATTGAGGAGGACCTCGGGGTCACGGAGTCCGACCTCGCGGTGTTTATGCAGCCCCCCTTCGTGAGGAGGCTGAAGCAGGCCGAGTCTAGCGGCGGCTTGGAGGACCACGACCTGCTCGACCTGGATGAGGAGTCCGATAATGACCTCGAGTCTCAGGAGAGGGACGAGGTGGTGAAGGACGCCATGCAGGCGTGGCCCTCGCCGCTTGCCAAGGCGAAGGAGGACGCCGCCGCGGAGAGGCCTTACGACCTCTTTGAGTACGGCGGGTACTGCCCCGTCAGCATCGTCGAGGACAAGGTTCTGAGGCGGGGCCTGCCGCAGTGCGGCGTGGTCGTGCTGGAACCCAGCTACTCGAGCCAGCCAAAGCGAGAGGAGGGAGACCAGAGCGCGGAGGCTGGCAAGCCCGCCGACCGGTGGTTTGCCTTTGCGTCCAAGAAGTGCCGGACAAAGTTCCTGAAAACTCCGGGAAAGTACACCGCCCAGGTCACCCTGGAGTGCGTCACTAGGCTGCCGCAGCTGATAAGGCTGCTGAAGCTCTCTCCCGATAGGGCCACGGTTGACTACGCTTGCCAGCTCGTCAACGCGAGCGAGAAGAGCAAGGAGTACGGCACGCAGACCCAGACCCACGTCGTGGAGAGGAGGGTCGACCCGAACTACTGCTGGAACGTGTGGGACCTCAGGAAGCGGGGCTTGCAGGTGAGACACGCAGAGAGATAGAGAGAGAGACGTTTTTTTTTTTTTTTTGGGGGGGGGGGAAAGGCTGACTTTTTTTTTTTTTCCGAACACACCCAAA
>Ga0160423_10003316_pt1 | contig 13418 bp, 10 predicted proteins | sample CRUFie14St8metaG_FD_108191 | JGI IMG/M metagenome (GOLD analysis project Ga0160423, IMG submission 108191) | Marine microbial communities from the Costa Rica Dome - CRUD Field 142mm St8 metaG | ecosystem: Environmental > Aquatic > Marine > Oceanic > Photic zone | place: Costa Rica: the Eastern...
ACTCGTGGCCCTGCGTGGGAGCGTTGTTGACGGTTCGACCGCGAGCGAGACCATGGGGGCAGACCTCAGGAGGAGGCCGGGGGCGGGCCGAGATGCGACGCGAGGGACCTCGACGGCAAGTTCTCGGGCGCCCAGGGGGGTGGCTGCCTCTCGCGTGAAGGCGAGACCGTCGGGCTCCAGAGCGGACCGGATTCTGGGCAGGAGGACTGGGAGGCCACTGGGACGGAGGCCGTTCACGACGAGGGCAAGCGGGGCCCGCGAGGAAGGTGTTCATGGCATCCAAGAGGCCGCTAGCGCTGACGTTTCCGTCATTTACAAACGATTCATCAAGGTACGGGAGACGACGACGATCGCGTGGTTGTTGGGCTGCCTTCTCTCTCTCTCTCTCTCTCTCTCTCTCTCGCTTTGATTTTGCGGAACTTTGCTGACGTGTTGTGTTGCTGCCCCGTCGTCGCACTCGCTCACGGCGCCTGTGCGCCATTCCCGGCCATGAACTCCCCGCTCAGCTCGCTTCTCCGTACTGGACCAAGGAAAAGAACGAGGACGCGCGGCAGGCCCAGATCATGCTGGCAGGTGTTTTCGCCCTCACGCTTGGGTGCACGGGCGTGAGCGTGCTCTTCAACTTTCTGGGGAGGGACTTCTACAACGCCCTCGCGGAGAAAAACGTGGACGGGTTCTGGCACCAGATGCAGGTGTACCTCGCGACCATCCCTTGTGTCATTCCCGTCTTTGTCTTCAGGGACTTTTTTAGCTCCAAGCTCCAGCTGCAGTGGAGAAAGTGGATGACGCAGAACCTGACGAGGGAGTACTTCGACGGGAGGAGGTACTACCAGCTCCAGGGGGAGGGGGTGGTGGACAACCCGGACCAAAGGCTCTCCGCGGACGTCAACGCCTTCACGGACACCGCTCTGGGCTTCTCGCTGACCATCCTGAACTGCGTGGTGGACCTGGTCTCTTTTAGCAACATTTTGTACTCCATCTACCCCCCTCTGTTCGGGGTCCTCATCGTGTATGCCATCGGGGGCACCGTAATCAGCTTGCAGATTGGTAAGCCGCTGGTGGAGATCAACTTCAAGCAGGAGAAGACGGAGGCGGACTTCAGGTACAGCCTGATCCGGATAAGGGACAACGCCGAGAGCATCGCTTTCTTTCGCGGGGAGAGGAAGGAGGTGGAGATGCTCGACAGTCGCTTGCAGGTGGCCCTGGACAACGCCCTGAGGGGAATCCTCAAGTCGAGGGACCTGTCCTTCTTCCAGTCCTTCTACAAGTACATCATTCAGCTCCTTCCGGCCGCGGTGATCGCGCCTTTATTCTTCCGTGGGGAGATCGAGTTCGGCGTCATCAACCAGAGCGCCTCAGCCTTCAGCCACATTCTCACGGACGTCTCGCTCGTGGTCTTCCAGTTCGAGTCCCTCGCGGGCTTCTCCGCGACCATTGATCGTCTCGGCCAGTTCGTGGAGGCCCTGGAGGCCAAGGACGAGGAGCTCGTGGAGGGTGCCAGGGCAAACGTCGGGGGCGGCGCGGAGGCGAAGATAAAGGCCGAGGCCGAGGCGCCAGTGGCGAAGAAGGGATCGATCCGGTACGAGACTGGGGAGGGCTCGGCCGAGGGTGACATCCTCAGCGTGGAAGACCTGTCTCTGCGGACACCGGACGGGGAGAGCAAGCTGACCGAACACCTGAACCTGAGCGTGCAGCGGGGGGATTCGCTGCTGGTGATTGGTCGGTCCGGGGTCGGCAAGACGTCCGTTCTGAGGGCCATCGCGGGGCTATGGAACGTTGGAGAGGGTACTGTCCGCAACTTTCACAGCAAGGCACCCTCCCCTGTGAATGGCAACGGGTCCTCTGCCAACCCCGAGAGCAATGGCGGGGAGGACTACGACATCTTCTTCCTGCCCCAGCGGCCTTACATGGTGCTTGGGACGCTGAGGGACCAGCTCCTGTACCCGTTTGATAGCTCGGAGGCCAAGCCCTCGCGACACAGCGATGACTTTCTCAGCGAGGTCCTCAACCATGTCCTCCTGGGCGACTTGCTAGAGAGGTGCGAGGCGGAGACCGGGTCGTGCGGGCTTGACGCGAATATGGACTGGTCCAGCTGTCTATCGCTTGGTGAGCAGCAGAGGCTCGCCTTCGCTAGGCTCCTTGTGAACAGGCCAAACCTCGCCATTCTGGACGAGTCAACGAGCGCCCTTGATGTTCAGAGCGAGGAGAGGATGTACAGCCTTCTCGGCAGTTTTGGGATCTCCTACCTCAGCGTGGGGCACCGGCCGACCCTGCTGAAATACCACAAGAAGGTCCTGCAGCTGAAGAGGGAGGCGGGCGAGTACTCCGCGGCTTTGATGGAGGCGAGTGAGATGGACATGGAAACGTACTTGCTGAGTTCCTAGAAATGTGGTGTAATAAACAATTTTCTTGGGCCTTGTCGCGCTACTCTCCCGTGTGTCTGACCGGCTTCACCTCCCTCTCAGGATCCCGCGACGGCGAACTTCGCCAGGTCCTTGCTCATCTCGCCATCCTTGAAGGGCTCCCACCTCGTGTCCTTGATGAGCTCTACCAGGTCGTCCACAATCTGGTATGTGGCCTCCGGCCTCCCCAGGGCAAGGGCCCTCTTCCTCATCTTCCTCAGGCCCTTCTTGAACCACCCCAGCACCGTGGAGGCGACCTCGTCCGGCTCGTTGCTGTAGTCCCCGACGCCGTTGTCGATCACCCAAGGGATGTTCCCGGCCTCCTGGCAGGGAATGAAGTTGTTGAGCATGATGGGGAGCCCACACACCAGGGACTCCGCAATTGTCCCCGGCCCGGCTTTCGTGATGATGCAGTCCGACGCGGACATCCACTCATGCATGTTCGACACAAAACCCAACACCAACACATTCGACGCCCACTTCCTCTTCCTCAGCTTGGACGCCAGTCCCTTGTTCCTGCCGCAGATCACCACGATCTGGCCCGCCCCGCCAAACCTGTTGTCCAGCGCGACGCACGTCTCCTCCACGGGTCCCATCCCGTCCCCGCCCCCAACAATGAGAACCGTGCTCAGATTCCTCCTCATCCCAAGCCTCTGCCTCAGCCACGCCTTGTTGTGTGGGAGCTTGGAGAAGGCTGGCCTGATCGGCAGGCCGTGCATCACCAGCTGCTTCTGGCTCAGCCCCCTCCTCTCCCCGAACTCCTTCGTCTCCACGGTCGGTACGAAGCACTTGTCGACGCCCTTGTCGAACCAAGTGGCATGGCAGGTCGTGTAGTCGGTCACCACCGTGGCAAACGGGATTTTCCTCGGCCGGTGCTGCTGCTGCTGGAGCTGCCTGATGGCCGCCAGCGAGGGGACCTGAAGGAGCGGGTGTACCGATACCACCAAGTCGGGCGAGACGTCCAGGAAGAGCTTCTTCAGATTATCTACCAGGCCGACCTTGTACCACGCGAACCCGACCCTCTCACCCCACTTGGTGCTGCTCCACGCGAAGGCCCCCCTCCATAGGAAAGGGTGCTTGACCATGAAGTCATAATACATGTCGCTCTTGTTGAAGGGTGGGGCGCAGAGGGGCAGGACGTCCAGCATTGTCACCTCGATCTTCCTGCCGTAGTTCTCCTCGAAGGCGTCCTTCAGGGCCTGGGCGCTCGCCTTGTGCCCCCCGCCCGTGGTCTTGTATAGCACGAGGACCTTGGTGGGAGCCTCCGCAGAAAAGGGCACGGGCTTCCTGCCGGAGTCCATGAACTCCTGAAGCTCGAAGTGGAGACTGCCCTCGCTCGATCCAATCTGATGGCGGGGAGGCCGGGAGTGGGCGGAGGAGCGCGAAAAAGAAGGATGGTCAGTGGTCAACCGCCTTCGTCGAGGACAGTACAAGTGGGGCATCTCTCACCCCAATCCCAGCACCGAGGCTGAAGGTCGTCCTCTTTCCAAGCCCGGTCCTTCCGAATTGGGTTAGACGGGCAAGGAGGTTCTGCCGGAACCCCGCGCCCAGCGCGGTTGTGGTCTTTTTCGCGGCAGTGCCCGAAAAGGAGCACGCCGAAGTCGTCGCCTCCCCAACCGAGGACTTCGCAGCGCACCGCGCGCCCTGACCGGACGATACGTCGAGGACCATGGCTTGTCTTTTTCTACCTCGGGCGCTCTTAGACTACGACGCTCGCCTCCAGCGCTGCCCCAGCGCTGCCGCTGCAGGGTCGGCTTTGCCGTTCACACTCACTACTACTGGACGACGACCCACCCAGTAGCTGGCGACTCCGCAAATTGGATCAGGTTTGCAATCGGCAGATCGGCCGGATCCTTGAAAATCAAAAACCCACTGAGAGAGAGAGAGAGAGAGAGAGAGAGAGAGAAGAGGACGGAGTCCGCGAAAGGGCCGCGTTACACAGCGTTATATTGCACACAATTGAAAAGAACACACACGCGCGGGGTGCTCGTCATTTATTTTATTTTTTCCCAACCTTTTCAGTCGCCCCCCCAGAGAGGTTGGCGACATTTTTCTTCCCTTCTTTCTTTTTTCACCGCCCTACTCGGTGCCCGAGAACCAGTGCCCCATCTTGTTCACCTTGGTCATGATGTACTTCTTGTTCTCCTTGTTGATCGGAGTCAGGAGCGGGACCCTCTTGGTGATGGTGAGTCCATATCCGCTGAGCCCAGTGTACTTGGCGGGGTTGTTCGTCATCAGCTTCAGGGTGCTCACCCCGACGTCCCTGAGCATGTGGGCTCCGATTCCGTACTCCCTGGAGTCCACGGGGAGCCCCAGGTCGACGTTTGCCTCGACCGTGTCCCTTCCCGCATCCTGTAGGTTGTACGCCCTGAGCTTGTGCCCCAGCCCGATGCCCCTGCCTTCCTGGCCCCGGAGGTAGACCACGACCCCGCAACCAGCCTCCGCGACCTTCTTCAGGGCTAGCTCCAGCTGCGGCCCGCAGTCGCACCTCAGGCTTCCCATGATGTCCCCCGTGAGGCACTCAGAGTGCACCCTGACCAGGACGCCCTCCGGGTCCTCATTCTTCTGCACATCGCCGTAGACCATGGCAATATGCTCCTCGTCATCGATCTTAGACCTGTAGCTGTAGGCCTGGAACACCCCGACCTTGGTGGGCATCCTCGCCACCGCAATGCGCTCGACGAGGGACTCGTAGTAAGACCTGTACCTGATGAGGTCGGAGATGGTGATGGTGAGCAGGCCGTGCTCCTTAGCAAAGGCGATGAGCTGGTCCCTCCTCTTCATGGTGCCGTCTTCGTTCACAATCTCGCACAGGACTCCGGCGGGGAAGCAGCCCGCGAGGCGGGCCAGATCAACGGCGGCCTCCGTGTGCCCGGCGCGCTTTAGCACGCCGCCCTCCCGGTAGCGCAGCGGGAAGACGTGCCCTGGCTTCCTGAAGTCGTCTGGCTTGGACCCGGGGGATGCCAGGGCCTGGATCGTGGCGCACCGGTCCGCGGCGGAGATTCCCGTGCTCGTGCCCTGCTTCAGGTCCACGGAGACGGTGAACGCCGTTCCCATCGCGTCCTGGTTCTTGGCCACCATGGGCGGGAGCTCGAGCCTGTCCAGGTCCTTCCCGTCCATCCCGACGCAGATCAGGCCGCTCGTGTGGTTCACCATGAAGGCCACGTCTTCGTCCGTCATCTTCTCCGCCGCGATGATCAGGTCGCCTTCGTTCTCCCTGTCCTCGTCGTCCAGCACAACCACGAACTTTCCCTTCGCGATGTCGTGGATGGCATCCTGGATGGAGTCGAACCCGGGCGTCGGCCTGAGACGAGGGTAGGGAGGGGAGAGGAGGGGGGAGTCAGCCAAAGAGCGGGAAGCTTCGGGGCAGAAGCGGTAGAGGCCGGGGCGGGGAAGACTCACCTGAAGAGCTGGTTGTCCTCCTGCTCCTGGAAGCTGTCCGAGACGTTCGAGGAGACCTCCTCCTCCAGCGAGGCGCGGCACTTGGGCGCCGCTCCCTCCCTCCGCGAGCCCGCGAGGCCTCTCGCTCCCGCCTCAACCCTCGCGCACCCCGCCCGGCGACCTGCGCAGGTCCTCGCGCACCCGGCCCGCAAGGCGGCCCTCCTGCCGAGGGAGGCCGTCCCTCCCAGCGCGGCCATGTTCTTCTCTTCTCAAGTCAAGCGCCAAGCTCCTCCGCCGCGCGTGCGTGCGTTCCTATTCCCCCCGCCGCTCTCGCCCCTCCCAACGGACAAAACCCTCCGGCTTCTACCTCTTCCACGAAGCGGGCTCGCTGACCTCCCACGTCCGTCGTCCGTCGTCCTGCCGCTTTGGCTCCCCCCGTCGCCCAGCAGCCCAGTATCACATCACACAGCTGATCGAAGGAGATTAGCCGGAATCTCAGAGCCGCGAACTGAGCTTTATCTTTCGCTTTCCATGCTGTGACAACATCGCAGTACCCCTTTTGCACACCGATTCGCGAAATTTCGGAAATGTTGAAGAACGTTTTCTGGCGATCCGACCTCAGCCAGGATGGCGCTGCTGACGGGGAAAGAAAACGTTTTGTTGGTGTGCGGGCAGAGTGCGAAACGTCAGCGCGGTCGGCGACTTTTGCTGGGAAAGCGGAAGGGGGAGGTTCTGAGGTGATCGAGTGGGCGGCGCAGATCCGCGCCTTGGTCGTGGGGGTCGGCTCCTGTCGAGACCGCGGGTGCGGAGCCCCGCACAGGAGTCCTATTTCGGGGGAAAACACGGGGAACAAAAACGGTTTGCTACGCAAGCATGACGCCGTCGTCGTCGTCGTCGTCGTTGTCAAGGGCGGTCCTCGGGTCGAGGGCGGTCGCGGCGCCCCTATGCCGGGCCCATCGCGCCCCGGGAAGGGTCGTGGCGTGCCAACGTCGCGGCGGCGCCAGGTGCCTGGCCGCTGTGGACCTCTCCTCGTCTTCGGGCTCCGCGGAGAAGGGCGACCAGGCCGCCCAGGAGTCGGGACGCGCCCCTGCGCGGTCGTGGGTGGAGGTCGCCAGCCAGGCCTCCGAGGGTGCCGACGATTTCTCGCTTCTGCGCAGGAAGGGTAGGCTGAAGGAGCAGGACCACCTCATCGACTTTATGATCTCTATGCACAAGACGCACACCAGCATGGAGGTTATGACCAAGGTCCAGGGCTGGATCGAGGAGCACAAGAGGGACCGGAAGCACAGCAAGCTGAAGAAGCTCGTTCCGCAGGTCGGGGTCTTCCGCACCGAACTGGACCTCGTCAGGGCGTTGAGGGAGTACGACGGCCACTCCTCGCTGATGGAGAGGCGGTTCGTCCCGCCCAACTTTGCGGAGATCAGGCACATTCTGAACCTCGCCCAGATCCACGCCAGCTCGGGCTCTCTCAAGCTCGCCACCTTCGACGCGGACGGCACGCTGTACGACGATGGGAAGCACTTCACCAGGGACAGCAAGATGATAGACCTGATCCTGGGCTTGCTGAGGAACGAGGTGAACGTCGCGATCATCACCGCCGCGGGGTACCCGGGTCAGGTCGGCAGGTACGAGGAGAGGCTGGAGGGCCTTCTGGAGGTCTTCGAGAAGCTCAGGGTTCCCAAGGAGGTCCTGGACAGGTTCTACGTCATGGGAGGGGAGTGCAACTACCTGCTGAAGATCGACGAGAACTACAAGATGTTCTTCATCCCTAGGACGGAGTGGGCGTCCTGCGGCATGATGTGGGACGACCAAGAGATCCAGGTCCTGCTGGACAAGGCCCAGTCGGTGCTGCTGGAGACGGCGTCCAAGCTCGACGTGGACGTCCACGTCACCAGGAAGGAGAGGGCTGTCGGCGTCAGCCCCAGGACCCCCGCGGTGTACGAGGTCCTCGAGGAGCTCGCCCTCACAGCCCAGTACGAGCTGGAGGGCGTCACCAGCATCCCCTTCTGCGCCTTCAACGGCGGCGCCGACTGCTTCGTGGACGTGGGAAACAAGGGCCTCGGCCTGGAGGCCCTACTGTCCTACGTTGGCTGCAGCTCCGAAAGGGTGCTACACTTTGGGGACAGGTTCACAGACACGGGAAACGACGCCATCACCAAGAGGAGGTTCTCCACCATCTGGGTCGCGAACCCGAGGGAGACGATGTGGTTCATCAAGAGGATCCTCAAGGACCTGGACGAGAGGGCCTGAGCGCCCACACACGACAATTGTTTTTTGTCTTCTTCACATGTTGAGGCTAACACGACGAGTAATTTACAAACACACACACACACACACACAAACACACATGCCCGGGGAATGGGACTTCTCTCTCTCTCTCTCCGCTTCGAAGCTCAGGGGTTGACCCGCAGCCGATCCCACGCCGTTGGCCCGCCCTCCCCCTCGCTCGACCTGGAGAACACCGTCCTCTCGTTCGACTTGAGGCTCAGGTGGTCGACCCGCTCCGGGTCCAGCACGAGGAGGCAGAACTCTTCGAGCGGCGGGAGGTCCGCCGTCACGGGGTCCGGCGAGAAGGCCGAGTCGTCACCCCCGCGCTCGATTCCCGGGAATGGCCACGCGAACTGGCTCCGCGCCCCGTCCGACATCCTCTTCCACGCCTCGCCCCTCGCCCTCAGCATGGCCTCGTCCTCGTCGTCCACCTTCACCACCCTCATCGTTCCCGCGATCCGGTACTGTTCCCTGGTTTGCGGAAAGTACCAACACAGCTCCACGCTCGGGTTCGCCCGTAGCTCCCCGATCTTCTTCGACCTTCTGTCGGTAACGAAGGTGAGCTTCGAGGTGTCCTGCAGGAAGCCCCGGTACACGATAGTACGGTTTGCAGGCCTTCCGTCCTCGCGCACAGTCGCCAGCTGCGCGTATCTCGCGTACGGAAGCCGCGAGTTCTTCTTCAGGGACTTCAGTATCTGCTCCCGCCACGCCATCGAGACCCGGATTGGCTTGGTTCGCTTCGCCTCCCCCTCCACGGCCCGACCTCTCCTGGCCAGGAGAACTCGCGTTATCGAGTTCTCATTTTTGCCAGAGCGCGGGCAACATTTCTTTCTGGAAAACATTTCCAGAACCAAACCAAAAATATGGCCGTTTGGGTTTTTGAATCGGTCTGTCAGAAGAAGGCCGCGCGCGAAGAGACTCGAAGAACGAGCGGGCTACCACGGGACGCCCCGTTGCGCGCGGAAGAGCGGGCGAGACCAGAACTCCGGAGCAGAACCTCTCGTGACCGCGAGGGCAATAGCGGAGGAGAGAGAGAGAGAGAAAGGGAGCCCACGATGAACGGCAACACGAGGAGGCAGACCCTCGGGGGGCTGAGCTCCTCGCAGCTGAACTCGAGGCCGTCGACGGGGGGAGCACTTAGGGTGGAGAACAAAACCAGATCGTCCGTCGCGGGGGTCCCGGGCCACAACGGTCCCAAGACGCCGGGGCGCAAGACCCCGGGGGGCACGAGGAGGCGGTCTTCCATCTTCGGCTGGTCTCAGCAGTCCAAGCTAGACCCCAGGCCCCTGACGGACAAGCAGTACCTGAACGACTGCGTCAGGTCGCTCATCGCGTATCTCACCACGCACGGTTACGACAGCGCCGTGTCCCCCAAGACCTTGACCCACCCGACCTGCAAGGACTTTGTGCACATCGTCACCTTCCTGTTCAAGAAGGTGGACAGCAGCCTGAAGATCGTGGGGAAGATGGAGGAGGAGGTCCCCCAAATCTTCAAGAAGCTCAAGTACCCCTTTCCCATCTCCAGGAGCGCGCTGTACGCCGTCGGAAGCCCACACTCATGGCCGTCTCTGCTCGCCGCGCTCACCTGGCTGGTGGAGCTCCTGAGCTATGAGGAGAAGGCCGCGGAGGTCAGGGAGAAGTCCGTGGACGGCTTCGAGTGCGACACCAGCAGCCGGGACTTCTTTGAGTTCGTGGGCAGGAGCTACAAGAGCTTCCTCGCCGGGGAAGACGGGGAGTGCTTTGCACTGGAGGACGAGCTCAGGTCCAACTTTGAGGAAAGGGACCGCGGGGTGGCGGAGGAGGTGGAGAGGAGCGAGGCAGAGATCGAGGGGCTCAGGTCGTCCATCTCCGGGCTGACGCAGAGGCCCACGCCCCTGGAGGCCCTGCAGCAGAAGAAGGCCGATCTTGAGAGCGACATCAACAAGTTCGAGTCCCTCATCGAGAAGCTCCGGGAGCACAAGGAGGCGGTTGAGCGCAAGTCGTCGGAGAAGCACGATGACCTGCAGCGCGCCGCGGAGGACCTGAGGAGGGTGGAGGAGGAGAACAAGGACCTCGAGGAGGTCGTCTCGAACCAGTCCATCAACAAGGAGGACGTGACGAGGATGGCCCAGCAGCGCTCCAAGCTCAAGGACATCCTGCACTCGCTCACCTCCCAGAAGGACTCCCTGCTCGACGCCGCGCTGGAGGACGAGGCCAAGTTCGAGAAAAAGGTTGAGGAGATCGAGGGCGCGTCCAGGCAGTACCACGCCACAGCGGACAGGCTGCAGCTCATCCCGTCCACCGCGAAGCACGCCGAGGGCGTGGACTTTGAGGTCAGCCTCAAGCCCCACTCCGAGGACGGCTCGTCGGAGAGCCTGGAGGCCTTTGCGTCGACGTGCAAGACCAAGCTGAAGCCCGCTCTGGGCGCGCTACGGGAATCGTACGCGCGGAAGACCAGGCAGGCGGGCGAGGAGATGGCAGAGGCCCAGGAGAAGGCGGACGCCTCGGAGGAGCAGCTCGCGGAGAAGCAGGAGGAGATCGCGTCCCTCGGGCAGGAGAACCAGAGGCTGGAGGAGCAGACCAAGCAGCTCAAGGAGCAGACGGACGCGGACCTGGCGACGAAGAACGCGGAGATCGACAGGATCAGAACAGACATCCAGAGCCTTAAGGAGACGGCGGTGAGGCAGCTCGAGGAGAGTGAGCAGCAGGCCCACGCGCTCAGGTCGGAGTACGACGAGCTGTGCGTGACGACCACGCTGGAGACGGAGATGGTGAACAAGGAGCTCGCCGCGGCGCTCGAGGCGCTCATTGGGCACAAACTCCACATCCAGCAGACCCTGAAGAGGATCGACGAGCAGACGAAGAACTACGTGGAGGACGTCATGGGCGGTTGCGTCGTCTAGCGATCTAGTTTTTGGTTCTATTGCGTCCGCATCGCAAGGAACAGGGGCGATGCGCGGGGATGGACACCGTGGGGGGATGGATCTGTGTGTAGTGTACTTGTTAGTTTTGTCTTGACAACATAACGCCCCCCCTCTATTTCGGCCCAAAGGTTGCCATCTCGAGTTTTCCAAACGGGAAAGTTCGCGGTGTTCTTATCCCCGCCGAATTTTTTCCCCCTGATAGGCGTTTTCTACACAACGGACTCTACAAACGTGTTGGAGATCTCTGATTTTGTTCTCATCCGAGTAGAAATGGCCTTTTGCGAAAATCTCAAGGCTCTCAGGCCTGCCAAATCGGACCGCCACAGCTCGTTTTCGCTTTTCCGTGGCTCGCACGGCCCGGTCTGATCCCAAAAAGCGCAAACCACAAGAAAAAAAAGAACAGGGGGAGACAGAAAGTGCGTTCAAGACCGTGACCAACACGCCGACAACGCAACACCAACACGCGCCGCACTGCCGAGCGCTTGTGTCCTGAAGTCACCGTGAGAACGACCGATATTTCGTGTTGCGAGACGAGACGCCCGCCACGTGAATGAAGAAGAACGCGCCGCTTCTGTTTGCCTCCGCTCCAACCGTCTCGTCGTCGTCCGCTTGAACGACGACTCGGGTTCGAGAACAAGAAGAAGAACAAGAAGAACGACGTTTATACGAGCAGCATGCCCCGCGTCGGCAATTCCGTGCTCAGACACATGGTGTGCGACGCGTGCAAAAAGCTGGACGCGAGCGTGATGGAGCTGCAGACGAACCAGGTGTACTGCACCGCGTGCCACAAGAGATATACGCAGGACAAGAAGAAGAACCACGACAAGAAGGGTGGGAAGTTGGTGAAGACGGAGAGGGCGGCCTCGGACAACACCGCGAACAACAACCAGAGCTCCGGCGGGTCGGACGAGGACAGGCTTTTGGGTTTCGGCCTGGGCGGGTCCTACAGCAGCTACTGCAACAACGCTTTCAACCCCGCGGGCCTGCCGCGCGAGGGCTCCCCGCGCGCCAACAGCAGCAAGAACTCTAGCAGCTCCAACAGCGCCCAGAACAGCTTCGACCAGCACCTGCAGAACGTGCTGTCCAGCATGGGCTACGAGGCCTCTGCGCCCCAGCCCGCCGCGAGGCTGCCGGCGCCGGAGGGAAAGGGCTCCTCCTACAGCGACCCCGTCGGAGACAGGCGGAGGGACAGCAAGCAGGTTCGCTCCGGCCCCCCGTATGCACCCCGGGGGGCGTCCTCCCTCGGCAGCCTTCTCCCGCCCATCTGCGAGTACTCCCAGACCGCCACCGCGGTACGCCACCAGGACGGCACGTACGAGTGGATGAACCCAAAGGGCTGGCCCCGAGGGGACGGCGGGATGAGCTCCGAGGAGAGCCTGGCCTCGGACTCGAGCCGCAAGGTTCAGGCGAGGAGGCGGAAGGAGGCCAGGCTGCGCCGGAAGGGCGCCATCGCGAGGTACAAGGTACGTGCGGGTTCGTGGTAGAATTACAATGCGAGCGGACCGCCTCCGCTTCTGCCTCTCTTAGTTTTATTTCTGGGGCTCTCTCGGCTGACGCAGCACCCTCGCCCTCCAAACGAACGCAGAAAAAGAAGCAGACCCGAAAATTCACCAAGATGATCAGGTACGAGAGCAGGAAGGAGCGGGCGGACAAGCGCGTGCGCATCCGCGGCCGCTTTGCCAAGGTACAGAAGTGACCTTCCCTGCGCGCTCACTGCCGGAGGGCCTTGGCCAGGAGGGCTGGGGCGAACTCGGCCTTCCCGCCGGACCTCTCGCAGTCCTCGCAGTACGACAAGAGCATGGTGTCGATGGCGATCTCGTACGCCTGATAAAATATGGCAGATATGATGTACCCCACGATGACGCTCAGCGCAACGGGCATGACCTGGGAGGACAGGTAGCTGTCGCTCGAGGGGTCCGTGTACGGGGAGATGTTCGACATAGCCAGGGCGGCAACACCGCAAGCTATCGCTATCGAGAGCTTCCCCAGCCAGATAAGAACGTCCGCGATGACGCTGACGGCGGCCACCTGCACGGCATTTTTCATCACAAGCCTCCAAGACCTCATCACAGATGTGCAGTAGCTTGTACCCTTAACCGCAACCAAGATGTACGCGTTTCTATTTGTGAACCTAAGAACTTTTTCGATGAGCCAAAGCCCGCACCTGAGGCAGCAGAACAAGTAGCTCTTCCCCTCCCCCAGCACCGCCTTGACTCTGTTCACGACATACTGCAGCGCCCCCCTCAGGAACTGCACCGAGGCCACGAAGAAGCTGCCAAAGGCGATCGACCCGAGGTGATACCTGAGCGCGGCCCCCGCGCTCTGCTTCACCGGGTTCCTTGGTATCATCTCCACCTCACCCTTGCACCAGTAGTACCTCGCCACCGCCCCCGCGATGGCAACATACCCAAACCCAACGATGAACTGTGAGGCCCAGAACAGGCCGAAGAGATGGTAGATGAAG
>Ga0160423_10003318_pt1 | contig 13411 bp, 22 predicted proteins | sample CRUFie14St8metaG_FD_108191 | JGI IMG/M metagenome (GOLD analysis project Ga0160423, IMG submission 108191) | Marine microbial communities from the Costa Rica Dome - CRUD Field 142mm St8 metaG | ecosystem: Environmental > Aquatic > Marine > Oceanic > Photic zone | place: Costa Rica: the Eastern...
AGGAGCACCGTCCCACTTAACTGTCATAGATAGCTTACGACCAGAGTTGCCTGCAAGCATATCTCGAATGTCACGTAAGAAGTTGATAGCCTTACGTGTGCCATCTACTCCTTCGTTGAAGATCAAGTCTTCAATATGTTCCATGTGAGTGTTTTTTTCTTCACTCAATAACTGTTTGAATGACATTATATTTCTACAGCTCCTCGTCTGCCACTAATAAAATCTATAGGATATATTCCTAATCTTGCGCCCTCAAATCGTCTTCCATCAACCACAAAGCCTCTACCAGCTCTATAGGTAGCTCCAAGAATAGCTTTGAAATCACCTGACTGGAACAATTTAGTTTCACCATTTAGAGCCATGTGGTCATCAAATGACATAGTAAATAAACCATCTTTATCAGTCGGTTTAATAACTGCTTGACCTTGACCAATCAAATTGCAATTTTCCGTACCAAATAAACCTCCATAATCAGGTCCAAAGATAGAAAGGTTTATAAGTTTATCATCCTGTACAACCCGATAAACAGGAACAGTCAGCTTACCATCTTCTATATAAGTACTGACTATTCGCATAAAATCAACAACTTCGGGATGTTGATTTATCTTAGGACCTGCCTTTTCAGTAACACCACTATATTGCTGAAATGCTTTTGCACCACCTTCTTTTTTGTGTGATATAAAGATCTGATTCCTGTTAAACTTATCGTGACAAGCAAAGTCAGCTTTTGGAGTTCCAGCAATAGTCTTTGCACCAGTAATGTTTTTGTATACCTTTCTTTCACCTACAAGCTGAATATCAATTGGATATCCTATATCCTTTATCATACTATCAAGATTTTCCAATGCAATAGTCTCATCCTTCACACTATCAAAACCAGTTGGTTTTCTAATTTTGTTTGTTGGAATCAAACCTTTTGTATTGTTATACTTGACCTGAGCGTACTTTTTACCACCTAGAGATAATTCTTTTTGAGATGTCAAATTAAAGCTATCACCCTCATTCAGAAAAATGTCAGTTGACTTGAGTTTACCAGATACATTTTGCGTGAGGTTGACGTTAGAAATCTTCTTCTCTATTTCCAGAGTCATCGAATCCCATTTCACATTTCGTCCTATGTACTTTTCCCAAGCACTTTCGCCTGAAGTAGTACGCCCGCTAAGCAATGCCATAGTAGCTCCTTTATGGGCTATTTATCTGTCGGGCAGCTATGCCTTTCAGTCACTGTGAAACTAATAATTTCTTTTTCTTTCATAATCTCACGAACGAGTTTGTTCATGCCCTTGAAAGTGTCTCGGCTTGTGATCCACTTATCTCCGTTTTCATAAAGTGATGTAATTTTATAATATTTCATATTATCCTCCAAATTATCCAACAAGAGCCAGCGTACCAGCTTTACCACGATGATAGAAAGCACTTCTCCACTCAGTAGTAGGCACACATGCATACTTACTACGCTGCAGAGGCTTCTTAGCATTCGACACAGGGTGAATAACCATCAGACGGTCAACTTCATCGCTCTCAGCATATCCATCGAACAATGCTTCGTCAGTAAAGTTAGATCCGAGCTTCTTCAACTCAGTCGTTGTACGGTCAGTAATGATATCGAAACCAGCTTGGTTATCAATACCAAAGGTTGAACCTGCATCATAGAAGCAGAAGAAGAACTCACCAGGTCCAACTTGGACGTTGCCAGGCTTGTAATTCATCAGAGTAAACTCCGTAATCTCATACAAAGGATGAGTCAGAATCTCTGTATCAATCAGATCAGCAACATCTACAAGACGACCAGATGTATCGACACCTGCAATCTCATGGTTCTGAACCATATCAAAATATTGAACAACATCGTCAGTATCCATGTCATGCTCAAATGCAGCACCACAAAAGATACCAGTCAGCTCACGAACAAACCAAACGTAGTCTTGAGCTTTCTTCGGATTAGCAAGACCTTCGCGGGTCTGCAAGAACGAATCAACTCGCTGATAAACTGTACCATAATCAATCATAATCATTTCCTCTCTCTTGACTATATCTTATTATCGGACATCCCGACATAAAAGTCAACAGTTTTTTTCAAAACAATTATTTGAATTTGTCATCATTTTCAACGTCCCACCAGACAAGAAGATAAACAATGATAAGGAAACCAACAGGAATCAACCATTCCATAATGAGATAAATCCTATACCAAAAAAGATAAACCAGAATACAATAGCGTCTTTAGTCATATTACAATCCTAACACTCTGTGGGCATCCTCGAAAGCCTTACCAGGAGCCCAATCCTCAGCAAGATACGTCTGCAGCTGCTCGAAATAAAACGCTGCATCTTCCTCACCAGCATGCTCGAGCTGCTCGATACATGACAGCAAGAACGTCTGAAACTTCTTAGGGTCTAAGGTATACGCTTGCGCATCCTTACGATCCAAACCTCCGGCCGAAGCCATATGGGACTTACCTGCTCGTTGAAAAGCCATCTACAATCTCCTTGAACTTATCTACTACACCTTCATTAGTATACGTGAAGCCACTAATATATACAACGACTTGATACATAGGAATGACAAACTCTTTGCCAAGATGCTCAAAGACATTATCCTTAGCATACCTTCCAATGAAGAAGTTGTTCTTAAAAAATCCTTCATCGTCATCTATGGTCTCATTGCCAAGTACATAACCTTTGTACTCACCAATTTTTTCGAATGCTGCTTCACTGATCATTCTGAGCTAACCTCTCAACCATTTCAAAAAACTGATCGAACACTGCTGTGCGTTCGTTCTCACGTACCGAACCTTCTGGCATCGGAATACAAACTGCATCTTCGTATGCAGGGCGGGAGCGAAGAGCTTCCATAGCTTCTTCACAAGTAGACTTGTCCTGATACACAGGTTGCATATTAGACAAAGCAATAGATATCAATATATATTTCATTTAAAACACTCATCATAAACTTGACGCTCAAGAGCATAGGCTTCGATCTCCCAAGGCTGCTCATCATAAGGAGTGTCAGTATGCTCGACACCTTCCCATGTTGAAGACTTGATAAGGCTTACACCTTCATCAGTCGTAGCCATCTTGAGACCATGGTCGATAAGCTGACCAGTAATGATCTGCTTAGCGTGAACCATCTCGTGAGCAAGATTAACCAAAATAGTCTTGAATGAGAGAGGCTCACCTTGAACATGAGTAGCAATCTCAATCTCGACTTCATCCTCGTCGCCGTAGCAAAAACCACCAGCATCTCCATCACACTTCTTAACGAAGCGAATGTCAATGTCTGCATCATAGTGATCTAGATCGAACTTGTTAATGATGTTCTGTACATAGATGTCGACATCATTAATCTTACAATTTTCAATACCAAAAGTAATCATTATGCAGTCTCCTCAACAACGTCCATAGTCAGGAGGGTTTTGTAAACTGAACCCTCAGTCTCGTATGTAGTAATATACTTCACACGATTGACCATATCAATAGCTTTCTGGGGATTCAGAACAATCAGCTCTTGAATGTCAGACAAGTAAGACATAATGATCGTCTCTTTTGTACGTTCAAAAGGACGAGCAGTGATATCCATCTTACGATGATGCTGAACTGCGTCTGCAAATGATTCTGAAACTTCACGTTCCCAAGCAATCTGTTCTTTCAATGTCATGTCAATTTCCTCTCTCTATCTCTTGACTATATCTTATTATCACTCAGGTTGGATAATTAGTCAACAGTTGATTTCACTTCAACTATTGACACGATACGATCATAAGGTGGATATCGTCTGATGACTTTGCTGTATGCACGCTTAGCCATTTTCATTGAAGTATAGTGCCAACCTTCACCAGGCTGGACCCACTTACGCCGAGCTGGCAGCAAGTGCTGCTCATACTCGGTTCCAGGATGTCTAGCAATAACAAACATTAGCTAGCAAGCAGACGACGTTGATTCTCAAGAATCAGCTCAACTTCGAGAACAGCATCCTCGAGTGTATGAAAATGAAGATGCTCATACTCATCAGTTTGACGAATAATATCGTCCAGCTGGTTAAGGCTAATACGACCATCATCCATCTGACGAGCAAGCTCACCAGCTTTAGAAACAACTGTGTTCACAAAATTTTCAAATACATCTAACATAATCTTTCCTCTCTATTTGATTATGCCTTAGCATCACATATTTTTATATAAAGGTCAACAGTTTTTTTCATAAAAAAAGACCCGCGTATGACCGCGGGTCTTAGCAGAAAGTGGGTAGGCGTAACCCCATCCGTTGTAGCCCTACCATTTCCTTCGTCGTTTTAGTCCAATTCTAAGGAATCGACGCACCTCGGACCTATATCGTTTCCTTATCAGGTCCTCACTTTTGCGTTTTATTTATGTCAAAACAACTCCCATTGTGAGCCATGTACACAAGTTATTAACGATTTTTTTTCTGCAAATTCATTTACTGCTTGTATCACACCAGGAAATTCTGTCGAAAAATCATCACCAGTTAGATGTCCTCTGACTTTAGGATACCATGCTTCAATATCTCTCTGTATTCCTCTATAATTGTGATCGCCATCTATATAACACAAATCAATTGTTTGATCTTCAAAAAGCGCTGATGCCTTGACTGAATCAGAGTGATGGATAATCACATCATCTTTGAATTCACCTAGATTAAAAATAAAGTCTTCAAGCTGCTGTCCTTGTTCATGTTCAAAAATATCAACAACATGAATCTCAAATGACTTTCCAATATCTTTCAATTCATTAAGAACATATAAAATAGAGGCACCATACCAACAGCCAACCTCGACCCACACACTTCCTTCTGGTAATTCCTTGATCCAACCATCAAAGAAGTCCATCATATCCTTTGACAATCTAGAATAACTTGAGGCGTCAGGATGACGTATATTTCCAATTAATCGTGTCATCGCAACTTCATAAAGTTTGGCGTGTTGCCATTAAATCCACCACCATTTTGTAAGTTTGTCTGTACTTCTATAGCTTTCCATTTGTTATTTGCTTGATAGATATACTGATTTGTTTTAACCTCAAATATCTTCCATTTTTTACCGTGACGGCGGACTTCATAATTATTCATCAAATAGGCTCCGGAATTTGTCGGCTGTTTCGTCTTCAAAACGCTTGCCAAATGTTGTGTTATCCATGAGCGGTCCATCCAGTATCCCCTCTTGTGCTGATTGTTCGACGTCATATAACCTCATCCTAGCTCTGTCAATACCAATAACAAATCGTTTGTTATGTGTTGGATCATTATAACGATTCTTCAACTGCTTAATCATAATCTGATCCATCTCCGCCAGTTCATCTGTGGAGACCAATGCGAACATAAGGTCCGCTGTGGCCGGCAGACCAAATGACTCTGATGTGTCTTCTAGTCCTGGGTCACTATTAGTATAGCCAGAGCGAGTAGTCTGTGTTGCGCTAACAATTGGTACGCTGCGTTCTACTGCAAGACCTCTCAACTCCTCTGCGATTGCTTTGATTAGTGTATAACTATTTACATTTGCACCATACTTCAAACGTGTGGATGTACAGATGTTCAAGTAGTCAATGTAGATAATATCTGGAATAAAGTTGCGCTTTAGCTTCAGCTCGTTCAGTAGATGTCTGAAGTGTCCAACACCCGCAGATGCTGTTGGATATTCCTTGATGATAAGTTTCCCTGGTGTCTTTGCACGCAATCGATTGATCTTCTCATCATAGATTGGCTTTGGTAACTGTGATACCTCAGCAATAGGAACATTCAGTAGGTTAGCGTCAATACGTTCAGCAATGCGCTCCTCTGCCATTTCCATGGTAATGTATAGTACGTTCTTACCGTCTGTAAGATTATTCGCAGCCATATGGCACATGAACAATGACTTACCTACACCTGTACCAGCAAGACAAATATTAAGTGTTTTATCAGGAAGACCACCTTTGGTAATCTGATTCATATAGTCCAGATCAAATGGAATCTTCTCCTCTTCCATTGTATAGAACTCATGACGAGCATCTGTGTCTTCCAAGAAGTCGTGACCGATGTGCTGGTCAAAGCTGACAGCAAGAGCCTTAGACAAGATATCAGGCAATGAGCCTTTGTCTCGTTTAGAATCTTTACCATCGATAATGTCGATACCTTCCATGATAGCATTATGCACAGCTCGTTCTTGACACCACTCTTCTGTCTTCTCAGTCAACCAATCAAGTGAGGTTTTTTCATCAGGCGCGAATCGATCAATCGTTTCGACTGTCTGCTGATATTGGTCATCTGTAAGTGATGTGTCATTACCAAGTTCGATAACAACTGCTTCCTTAGTAGGTGCAACATTATACTTGTTCAAGTAATCAGCAATCTTATGAAACAGATTACGATTGTTACCATTCTCAAAGTATTCTGGTTCTATGTAAGGAGCAACTTTACGAGCATACTGCTCATTACTCATCAGGTGATTCAGTATCGTTTCTTCCAGCATTATCTACCACAACATCATATAAAACTTCGGCAAGGATATCTTCAAATTGCACATTGTGCTCTGCATTCTTACCATTATCATTCACTATCTCATATACAAATGAGACAGGCATCTCTCCGGTTTCCTCATCAGGGTCACCAGGTAATACGTATGAGTAAAAATACTCTACGCCTTCAAAATCGTTATTCCGCAGCCTCAATATCGCTGTGTTCGCTATCGAGTTCGTCTCCAGTATCTCGTACTGATCTTTGATAGTCACCATAAAGGAACTCCTGTTGTGCACATTCTTCAAGTTGATCCATAATCTCAGGAGTGAAGTATTCCTCAGGGTTCTGGTTGATAGCTTTTGCAAATACTTTGCGGCCATCAGGTAACTCAAGACGTGTGCTTACTTTCTTGAAGATACCATATTTCTCTGCCAGATCTGTAAGACCATAATAGCGGTCTAGTCCTTGGTCGTATGTCAGCAACACAGAGACCTGTTTGTTCTCTTTAGTGAATCGTGACTTAGTCATCTTAATCTTGATCTGATTACCAACAACCTCTGTACCATCTTTCTCTTTCTTCTTAGATAGGAAGCAGATAGTAGATGCTGCATACTTCAAACCAGAACCGCCAGCCATCTCCTTAGTAGGAATGTATGAGCCAACAACTTCATATACATGGTTAGTGACAAGCAGAGGGACTTGCACCTTAGCAAGTTTCAGACCTAGGACACGGAACGTAGCTTTCAACACTTGAGCTTTCGTCATGTCACGAGTTTCTTTACCTTCTGCAGTATCTTCCAACTCTTTTGTTGTAGACATCTGACCCAATGAGTCCAATACAAACATCATAGGTGGACGGTTCTTCTCAGGTGTCTTAGCATAGTTATCAAGAATCTGTAAGGATGTATGACGAAACTTCTGAATTGATTCTGGTTCTGAGATAATGATACGGTCAACATCAATACCACGTGACGACATCATCTCCTTGGTTACGGCAGCCTCAGTGTCAAAATAGAAGACAGCACCAGTAGGGTTATCGTCCAAGAAACGCTTAACGACAGAAAGAACAAAGAAAGTTTTTCCTGTGGCAGACTCGCCTGCAAAGGCTGTAATCTTGTTATTTGGAACACCACCGTAAAGGCTACCTGAAAGAGCAGCATTGAGAATATAAGATCCGGTATCGACGCACCCGGAAAACTGGCTACTGTTGCTGCCATCAGCAGCCATATTAGTATTTTCATCATTTAGGTCCTTGACCATATTCTTAAAAAAGTCTGACATAATTTACCTCACTTGTCGTCATCTTGCATAATATCTTGTATCTGCTTATAAATCAACTCTTTTTTTTTATTCCGTGGAAGACTTTGTTTTCTTCGTACTCTGCGTTTTTGCCCCACGTTTTTTTGAACTCTTCTTCGTCGTCTTCTTTGGCTCCCTCCTCAGGAAGTCCGGAATGTCTAGTATCGTTGTCATCGTTTATCTCCGTTTCAACATTTTGATCTGTTTTCCAATTATATACTTCAACCATCTTACGTGGCTTTCCTAATGCTTCTTTCAAACTCATATTACCTGCAATCACTAACAAGACTGCTAGCGGATCAAAGACAAAGATAAGTAATAAAATGACAAGCCGTACAGCTTCGTCCAGCATGTTGTCTGCTTCATCACCATAAATTAACTCCGCAATATATTTTAAAGGCCCGACTTCCGCTTCGAGCGCCACTCGTTCCTTCTGTAGAGGGAGTAGCTCTTCATTGATCTCATTGATGCTGCTAACAGCTGATTGTATTTGTGTATTGATTTCGGCTCTTTGTTCTGCTTGTCCTTTTCTGACTGCAAGAGCGCCTTCAGGTCCTCTGATTCTATCGTATTCGATGAGAACTTCGACCGTCTTATCCAACTGCCCAAGAAGTGTTTCTCCATCGGTGATAATTCTTCGTTGTTGAGATATTTGTCTTTCCAAGTTTTGAATAAGTAGCCCATTTGAACCCTCCGTCTTCAATGTCTGGTCTAGGTGTGCTTTAGATAAGAATCCAAAGATACCCATAGATGTTATAAACATTAGAACCACTACTGCTGTCGTAAGATACGACTTCAGCAGGAATGGAATCTTAGTCCAGTTTTGGTATAACCAACTTGCTGTTAGTAGTTTACCTACCTCTAGCACACTTCCCATGATTGCGATAGGAATAGCTGCTGCAGCAAAGATTGCCATCAAACCGACAATACTATACCATGCTGCAACTGCAGAGATAGCTAGAGCAACCAATAGGGTTAAGATTGCAAATCCCATTAGTCCCTCGTAATCGAAAGAACCTTATCGATCTGACTTTGCACCATGGCTTTGCGGTCAGGCCAATAGATATATTCTTTGTCTGATGTCTTTAGAAGATTAACTAGCAATGGCATAATAATCTTCTCAAGGTCATCGACCTTCTCTTTCAACTCAGCTTCAATCCTATCTTTTTGTGCCTCAATCTGCTGGACAGTTTGTTGAGCTTCAGTCTTTACTTTCGTCTCAACACTTTCGATCTGTCCTTTGTATTCAGCCTCACTGACACCAGTGAAGCCAAAGTCATAATTCATATACTCTTCAGGAATCTCTCTCATGACCAGAAGTCCTCCAGGGTTGCTACTTTCTCAGGTTTCCATCCTACCGAATCAAGAATAGTCTTGATAGGCTCGACAAATGCTTTGTCGAATTGTAAGTCATAATCTATATATTTTCTCACATTGAACTCATCAGGTAGAACACCTTTGAATGCAATTATGTTTTCTGCAAGAGGATTAGGCTGCTTGACGTAAACAAACTTAATCTTCTCACCAGGATAAATCGACTCATACTTTTTGTTTAGGTTTAACCTATCAAGGTGGTAGTTATGTAATAACGAACCACGAATATGAGCCGGTGTGCCTTTCTTGTAGATGGCACCAGCATCTCCCGTATATTTATCTACATTGTTAGCAGTTCTAGGGAAAGCAATATCTTCTGCAGGTAGTTGTCTAAACTCTTGACGTAACCGTGCGATAGTAGCTTGAACAGTAGGTTCATCTGCAGTTAGAATCTCATTAATAGTACTTTTCAGTAGGTCACGACACACTTGAGGTGTAGACGAACGCACAACTTCAATACCTTGCACCTTTAGCTTAGGCTCAGGATACTGCACACCTTCACTGTTCCACACATTCAACGCATAGTGCTTCTTACCAGTCCACACACCACGCTCTGCAATCACCTCACGTTCCATAACCATCTTCTGCTCAGGAGCATTCATGTATACTTTGAGCTCATCGTATGCCTTCTCAAACAGAGGTTGAATCTTCTCCTTAGATACTTTGTCAAGGAAAGTAATTGGATCTTTCGGCTTGACTTTCTCTACAAGAGGACCCATATTAACATAGAGCGAGTCTGTATCGATTGCAAGTACATAGTCCTCATTCACAGTCTTCAACACTTCATTCAAGTAATCGTTGATACGATTCTCTGCCCATCGGATCGTCAGCTGACCAGATAGTGTAATCGACTCAGCAATACGAACGTCGAAGTATCTGAAGTGCTCGTTAGATGTAGCACCATACAGCGAGTTCATAAGAATCTTAATCGCTTGCTGTTTGTTGTCTAGTGTAGCAATCTTCTTCTCTAACTGATAGACAGCATGCGCATCAGACTTATCAGCATCAACAAGCTCTTGCTCAGCTGCCAGCATTTCCTTCTTGTAGCCCTTACGTTCTGCATACAGACCTTCAACAAGAGTAGGAATCATACCCTTCTTATCTGTACGGAATAAGTTACCACGAGCAGTCATACAGTATTGCTTATCAAAGTCAAATCGTTCCTTCTTCAGTAGCTTATCTACAGTGACGTTAGGAACAGTCTTATCGACAAGAGTCTCTGGACTCATATTGTATTGCATCATGATATGAGGATACAGAGAGTTCAAGTCAAACGATACGATCCAATCGTTAAGACCAGTCTGAGGGTCCTTAACGTGCGCTCCTTCAATACGACGCTCCTTCTCACCCTTACCAGTAGGGTTAACTACAATACCTTGCTCCATCATATAATTGTGTAAGATAGCATCCCACACACCCACAGTACCGAAGGCATCTTTGTAGTTAACCTTACCTTTGTACGCAATCGTACAGGCAAGAGTGATTAGACCGAGCTTGTCTTCCAGACGGTCAACGAGCTGAGTATCTTTGATGTTATAGTCAATAAACTTCTGATAGTCATATTTGTAAAGAGAGTTGAGGTCACCGTACTCACTATAGTCCAGCTTGCGTTCGCCAAGGACTACGTGTGCGATGTGATCTAATCGATACGATTCTTGGGTGCCATAAGCATAACCAAACTTCTTAAACAGCTCGAGATAGTCAAGACAGCTGATACCAAAAAAGTATGGAAACGAGACTTCGTTACCTGCTATCACTCGGTTCTGCCAATCAAACATACGGAACGGTGAGAGGTCACGAGCCTCAAGATTAGTCACACGAGGTAAACGATTTGAAATATACTGCATATCAAACAATTCACTGTTCCAGCCAGTAATAACATCTGGATATGCTTTCTTCCATTGGTCAACAAATCGATGCAACAGATCAGCTTCGTCAGCGCATTGTGTGTATCGAATATGTACACCTTCTAATGACGGATCACGTTTTTCGGAATCCCATTCACCACAACCCCACACATAGTAGATGTCATCGATGTTGTTATGGATCGTTATAGCTGTGATAGGATATGCTGCAAACTTAGGGTCAGGAAATCCTTCGTCAGACTGCACCTCGATATCGATAGACGTCACATTAATCTTAGAACGGTCAAACTCAATCACGCCAGGAAAGGCTGCATTGGTAAACTGCTTAACGTAGTTAGTCTGTCCATATACTTTGAAGTTCTCGATGCCATCATACTTGTCAATGAACATCCTGCAGTCCTTCATGGTGCCAGGTTGCACAGGAGCTACATTCTCACCATCGAGAGTCACGAGACCAGAAGGCTTCTCTGACTTCACATACAACGTAGGTTCATATTTAACCTTGCGTTGGAATGGTTTACCATTCTTGATTCCGCGAACAGCAATATCATTGAACAGTCGTGTGACGTTCGTATAAAATAATTCACTCATTTAGTAATTATAGTCGATCTATCTTTATTCGGCAACAGGAGGAGGGGTGTATGCTGTTTTGCTACCATAACCAGCTTCTGGTTTCCAAATCTTAGTACCATCTTGGTCATATTCCCAATCTCTAAGTTCTGGATCTAAATCTTTGTTAGTGAATAGGTTAAGCTGATGTTCCATGATGGTACTCCTTATAATGTAATAGTTATTAAATTAAAGTTCTTGGTACTCTGGGATTTCGCCAGGAGGAAAATTAAATTCTGGATATTCTGGATAAGTTCTTGTACGGATATTGTAAGGAGTACAACTCATATCACTTTCTACAGTCACCTGCATACTAGGGTTAACAGTTTTAAGAAACTCATGAATCACTACCTCTGGTCCAATTGACCTGGCATATGCTTCACATTGTTCTTTTGTATCGTGAAAATGTCTAGTACCTGAATACTGTATAAGAGCATTCTCAGTTGCACCATCGACTGTAAATGCAATCATGAAAACTATAACAAAAAAGTTATTCATCAATTCCTTCGGTATAAACAGTCTTGCCATCTACTTTGGAGGCTGTAAGAACCGAACACCTCTGTGTACCGCATGGGTTATACGATACGTGTACCCACCCAGAGTCTGGAATTCCAGGTGTATAAAATTCTAGGATAAGCTGATCGAAATCAACATTATCCCTTATCCAAGTGGCAACCACGGCGGTCGCTGTGCCAGGCACTTCCAGATCCACCGCTTCACCACGCGTATGTTGACTTTTAGAACTTCCGCCAACTGCTTCATTTAACTCAGGTCCTCTATACCCACTGTTGATAACCGTTGGACCAAAATGGTCTCTAACTGGTTGTACTATATTTTCAAACAATAGCTTAGCTGCTATCATATGTTCTTCATTAGGTGTATTATCGATACCTAGTCTAGTTGCAGTCTGACTCTTGGTAAATTCTTGCAGTGTAAAGTTCTTACTAAGTCTCATAACTACCTCAAAAAGTTGCAGGGGGCAAGATTGCCCCCTGCGTTATTTATACTATTACTGTGGCCATGCACCAAACAATGGTGTAATAATCACAGCTAGCATAGCTAGTGTCGTTACAGACATAACTGTAAGAGTTTGAAAATCAGTCATTTGTTTTCCTCGTTTAATCGATATTGATTTGACGAGGCTGCTTCTCCTCAGGAATCTCTAGCTTCAATGTTATTGCAAGAATACCATCCCTGAATGAAGCTCCAGCTACTTGAACATACTCTGACAAGCGGAATCTACGATCAAAATTCTTTGTGGAAATACCACGATGAATTACTTCGCGACCCTTAGACTTATATTCGCCTGTCACCTTCAATGACCTTTCCTTCTGCTCAATTGTAATATCTTCTCGTTGAAATCCTGCTACTGCAAGCTCGATAAGATATTCCGTGTCATTCTCTTTGACAATGTTGTGTGGGGGATAGTGGTCGTTAGCATGTTGAGCTGCAAACTGCATATCCTCCAAGATTCTGTCAAAACCAATAAATGCAGATTTTGGAAAGATGTTATGTTGAATTCTAGTCATGTTATGTTTCTCCCGTTAGGCAAGAATGTTATGGACCCGATTATTCGGCATCCACATTATTATATAGTAAATCATTAACGTAAAGTCAACGGTTTACTCTTCGTCATCCCAAATTTTTATTTCAGCAAGGTTGTCATCTGTGGATTGTTCGTGAATCCATTCGATATCTTTCTTACCTGCTTTGAGACTATTTCGTTTGAAAGGCACGTGGTCTTTGTACTGACATCTCCATCGCTTCATTCCATTAGCACCCCAATGCGGTACAACAGAAGCAATAGTTTGATCA
>Ga0160423_10003320_pt1 | contig 13409 bp, 8 predicted proteins | sample CRUFie14St8metaG_FD_108191 | JGI IMG/M metagenome (GOLD analysis project Ga0160423, IMG submission 108191) | Marine microbial communities from the Costa Rica Dome - CRUD Field 142mm St8 metaG | ecosystem: Environmental > Aquatic > Marine > Oceanic > Photic zone | place: Costa Rica: the Eastern...
GAGCGGCCTGCGGCGGGCGAGGACCCCCCGAGGCTCCCTCGGGACCACCTCGTCCGATGCAAGGCTCGCGGCCTTCGAGTTGTAGCAGGTGTACCCCATGATTGCCTCTGCGCTGACCATATTCTCTTGTTCGGGTGTGTCCTGTGTATTGGTGTTACGGGTTGTTCTCTATCAACCGACCTCTAAGTCGTGCTTCGCTTCTTGGTGCTCGTGAGCTTTCTCGCCGCCTCTCTGACTTCCTGCCGTTCTTGGTCGACGCGTTGGCTGATGTTTTGATACGCCTGGCCATCCTCACTGCCCGCGAGACCTCGGAGCTTGCCTCCTCTCGTCTCCTCTCGAGACGCGCCCCGTTTTCTCTTTCTCCGCAGGAAACCGACCCCGCGTCCCGGGGCCCAAGATCGAGTCGAGGGAAACTTAGCAGCACTTGGAGACTTCAAGACGCGGTTCCTACTAACCAACTAATTTCGTACACAGACTTTTCCGCGCGGAAAAGTTTCACGCGCTTTAAAGCGGAGATGGACGTCTCGTCGATTTCGAGTGAAAAACCAAAAAAAAGAGAGAGAGAGAGACAGGGGCAGTCGGAGAGCCAGAAATACCCGAGCGGAGGTCGCGGGGTCGGCTGCGGTGGGCGAGGGGAAGAGAGGGGGTTCTTGATCCGCAGGCTGCTGATCATCGGGGCACGGGGGTCCACCGTCAGGGCTTGGGCGCGGCGGGTCGACCTCTCGTACAAAACCTGGCACGGCGGCAGCGGGACATAGGTTGAGTTTCTAGAGTGGCCAGTGGAACCATCATGTACACGAACTTTAAGGACAAGGCTATCGAATTCGTAAAAGAGGCCGTGACGGAGGACACCGCCGGGAACTATGACAAGGCACTGTCGCTTTACATTAACGCCCTGGAGTACTTTAAGACGCACTTGAAGTATGAAAAAAACCCGAGGGCGAAGGAGGCGATCACGGCCAAGTTCGAGGAATACCTGAAGCGAGCGGAGGAGGTTCGAAAGATGTTGGACAACCAGCAGAGCAACGGGGGAAACCAGGCCGTGGGAATGCAAAAAAGGAGTGACTCGCAGAACGGCGGCAAGGACGGCGGGAACGACTCGGACGCGGAGAAGCAGCGCCTGAGGGCGAACCTTGGGTCGGCTATCGTGATGGACAAGCCAAACGTATCCTGGGACGACGTCGCGGGCTTGGAGCAGGCTAAGGATGCTCTCAAGGAGGCTGTCGTGCTTCCCGTGAAGTTCCCGCAGTTCTTTACCGGAAAGAGGAAGCCATGGAGCGGCTTCTTGCTCTACGGACCCCCAGGAACGGGAAAGTCTTACCTCGCCAAGGCGGTGGCAACAGAGGCGGACTCCACCTTCTTCTCCGTGTCCAGCAGCGATTTGGTCTCCAAGTGGCTCGGCGAGAGCGAGAAGCTTGTCGCCAATCTGTTCAATATGGCGAGGGAGAACGCCCCCAGCATCATCTTCATCGACGAGATCGACTCGCTGTGCTCCGCGAGGGGGGACAACGAGTCCGAGGCCGCCAGGAGGATCAAGACTGAGTTTCTGGTGCAGATGCAGGGGGTGGGGCACAACTCTGACCGCGTTTTGATCCTCGGGGCGACCAACCTCCCGTATTCCCTGGACCAGGCCGTGCGGAGACGGTTCGACAAGAGGATTTACATCCCTCTGCCAGAGGAGCACGCCAGGGCCACCATGTTCAAGGTTCACCTGGGCGAGACGCCCCACGACTTGACGAACGCGGACTACGCCGAGCTGGCGAGGAAGACTGAGGGGCTCTCAGGCAGCGACATCGCCGTCGTGGTCAAGGACGTCCTGTTCCAGCCGGTGAGGAGGACTCAAGATGCCACGCACTTCAAGCCGATGGAGAAGCCGGACGGCAGCGCCGGCTGGATCGCTTGCGCTCCCAGCGACCCAAAGGCCGTCGAGCACACGCTCACCCAATTCGCGGAGGAGGGCTTGGCGGAGCAGGTCGTGATCCCCCCGATCAGCAAGTCGGACTTTGACATCGTGCTGCTAAGGGCGAGGCCGACGGTGAGCCACGACGATCTCAAGGTATTTGAAAACTTCACCGAGGAGTTTGGGGAGGAGGGCTAAGGGCCGGGAAAAGGGCAACACAGTGGTCGCGAGCGACTCGCCTTTTTTTTTTCTTCTGTATAGTATATGTGTGGTTACATTTATTCTCACTGCTGCGCCTCTGTCTTTTCGTGCTACAAACTCTAGTATACAAAAAACAACAACAGCGCCGCTGCCTGCAGGCGGGCAAATGCCCGCCAAGGGGGGCGGGCCGGGGGTCTTAATCGCGGCGGCTCGCGCGAGCTCACCAGCTCCCCTCCTTCACCATCTTCGCCTTCTCGATGATGTACTTCCCCTCTTTGTACTTCTGGCTCTCCTCGAAGGCCTGCTCGTACTTCCAGCCCAAGACCTGCTGGCAGCACGAACAGTAGATGTCCGCCACGGTGTGCAGTCCAGTAATCAACAAGCGGTCCTCCTTCGGGCCAAGCGTTACGTTCACGACATTGTTGAAGAGGTACGCCCTGCCGTGCCGACCCTGGAAGGCCTTCGACACGATCTCATCATGGTCGCTCGTGTGGCATCTGCAGTTGCTACAACTGTAGATGCGGGGGCCGTTCAGATACTGCTTGAACAGGCGGCCCATCCTCCCTGTCGCTCGGGAGCTCGAACGAACGAGGCCTCAGGAGACTCTCGCCAATCGTTCACCGGGCCACCCGCGCGCGCAAGACCCTCCACGCGCGTCCCGTGCCGGTTCCGGGTGTGTGTGCTGAGGGGCGGGACCGTGGCCCTTTTTTTGTGCCTTCGCTCCCGACGGTGGCTGGGGGGGCTCGAGGCGCGAGGCGAGGCGAGCGCGGTCCCGCGGGCCGAGCTGTCGCCCACCCAAGCTGCTTGCCCACCAGGAGACCTCCCTCTCCTCCTCTCTACCGCGTCGGTCGAGGTGCTGTGCTCCTCCTCGTCGGGCCCGTCCGCGTCGCGCGTCGTCGTCGTTGCCTCTTTCGCTTGCCTTCTAAAAATCTCTTTCTCTTTCTGATGACTCATCGTCATTGGGGTTGTAAAAAAATCCCGTGCCTGTAGATTTCCCGTGTTGGGAAGACATCATCAATCTCCCCACGAAGATAGAAACGAGTGCACATGATCTGTACGCGATTGATTTTGATGCGTTTCTTTTCGCTAATTCTTCCGCCCCACGGGTTCCAAGAAAACCAGGAAATGTTGTGGAAATGTCGACTTATTCGTTAGGGGGACGGGAGGGGGTTCAATTCAATTAAAACAGGAGGCGAGGAGGAAAGCAAAGACCAGCACCACCTCGTGGACAGGGGATGGTGCCCGTTGGCGAGTGCGGTGGTCGGCGCCGGAGAGGGACGGCGGCGATGGAAACGAAGGCAACGAAGGCGTGAAGCAGAGACAGCACCACAACCGGTTTGCCCGCCGCGCGCAAGATGGAGGAGCCGGGGTTCGAGCCGAGCCCCGAGGACGAAGAGGCCTTTCGGCTGGAGCTTGAGGCTCTGGGGGACTCCGAGTGCTCGGACACTGAGAGCGAGTCTGGCGACGGGGGGGCGGAGAGGTACCTTCTGAACAATGGCGGGGAGAGCAGCAGCGACGACGACGAGGCCGGGGAGGAGCCCACCTGCAGCCAAGCGGACGACTTCAGCGCCTCCCTGAGCAACCTCAAGACCCTGTTCCGGTGAGTGGAGTGGCCGCCCCAGTGCCTCCCAAGCTTCCGTCTTTGCCTCTCTTCTGCCAAGCGACTCTTCCGCCTTCTGGCTTTGTTATTGTCCCTAAACTCGCACAAACTTACTCTTGTTACCTTAGGAAACGAGAGGAGAAGCTACACGACTATGAGGACGTGCTGACGACGCTGTCGGAGAACATAAGAGACTCAACGCAGCGGCTGAAGCCAAGCAAGGTTAATGACGATGGTGGCAAGGAGAACGAAGCCGCGTCTGACACGGGTCCCAGCGGCGGGGGAAGGGCGGAGGAGGGCGCCAAGGATGCCGAGCTCTCGGAGGAGATCTTGAGGGAGGCCGCGAGCCGGGACGCTGCGGCGCGCAAGTTCAGGCTGGTGGAGCAGGAGCGAGAGAGGCAGCGCGAGAAGCAGCGGGAGGAGCTGGAGCGCAGGGCCGCGGAGGAGATGGCGAGGCGCGAGGAGGAGTCCAGGGCCGAGATGGAGCGGCTGGAGAGGGAGAGCCAGGCAAGGATGGAGGCCATTGAGGAGTCCTTCAAGCAGGCGGAGCTCGAGCTCGCGATGGAGGCGGAGAAGGAGAGGGAGGAGGCGGAGAGGATGGAGCGCGAGGCCGAGGAGCAGATGGCTCAGCTTCGAGAGCAGCGCGAGAGGGAGGAGAGGAGGGATGCGGAGAGGAGGGACAGGAGGGCAAAGATGGAAGAGGCCGGCCGGGAGGAGCGCAGGAGGGCCGCCCTGGGCGACCTGAGGGCTTCAGTGGCCGCCAGGGCGATCCAACGGCACTACCTCGACTTCAGAGTCAAGAAGGTCGCGGCTGTCAAGATTCAAGCCTCGGTGCGCAGGCGCAGGGCCGAGAAGATGGCCGAGGAGGCAAAAGCCCTCAGGGAAGCTGCAGTGCTGGTGCAGAGCGCGGCGAGGGGCCTGCTGGCGCGACGGCTGCTGCGGAGCCACAAAATGGCGAGGACCGTCCAGACGCACTTCAGGGGCCGGTCAGCGGCCAGAAAGCTGCGGGTGTGCCTGCGAAGTGTGATCAAGATCCAAGCCCACGTGAGGATGTGGCCCCGGCGCGCCGAGTTCGACCAAGCCAAGCGAGGAGCCCTGGCGATCCAGAGCCACTTCAGGATGTGCCGCGAGAGGCGGCGGCTAGTGGGAATGGTGAGGGCTGCCAACGTAATCGCGGCGGCCTGGAGGAAGCACTCTGCCGAGAAGACGTCCGCGGAGGATCTCTCCAGGAAGGTGGAGGATTGCGCGACCAAGGGGTCGCTTCACGAGATGCGCAGCTTGGCGGCGCTCCTGGGCAAGGCGGGCCGCCGGGGCGGCGAGCTCTTGCGCAGGCTCCAGCGGGGTCTGGACCAGAGGTGCAGGGAGGCCGCCAGCAGCCTGGTCAAGGCCGGCCGCCAGGGTCTGGATGTCCTCAGCTCGGGCGAGAGCCCCAGGCTCCCACTCGCGGACGCTGGGGTGAGAGCCTCCGCCGAGGGGCTCGGCATGGCGCAGGCACTGCGCGACCTGGACGCAATAGAGGCCCTCACCTCCTCCCTCGCAGACCGCAAGAAGGCGAGAGAGTCCTGTACCATTGTGCTCGGCAACGCCTCCCCAAAGTCTGAGCCCGCCCCCATGAAGGATCTTGCGTACGCCTGGTCCATGGAGGAGGAGCGGTCCGCCCTGCTCGCCACCCTATTCTGGCCTCGCGCATACGCTGTGATGAGCCTCAGGCAGCAAAAGTATTTGCTGAATTACGATCCCGCGAGGGAAAGGCGAAAAGTGCACCCGCTGGCTCTGAACGCCGGTCACTACCCTCAGCTTGCTGAGCCGGCGAAGAGGAACGAGCTGACAGAGGAGATGCTCGCCCTCAACTCTCCTGGGATCCGGGTCGGCGAGGTCACGGACCTCGATTTATCTCTGGAGGGCCTCACCTCGGTGAAGGAGATCAGGAAATGCAAGGGCCTGCGCAAGCTTTGTTTGAACTCAAACTCGATCAGGTCTTTGGAAGGACTGGAGGGCTGCCCAATGCTGGAAGAGCTTTCGATGAAGGGGAACGTGCTGAGGGGCGCCGAGGAGCTCAAGGCAGCGTCGAGGATGAGGGCACTGCATCTGGACGGCAATGCCATCAATTCGGTTGGCTTTGCCTCTACGATGAAATCGCTCAGGGAGTTTACCGCGGACGACAACAGGATCGAGGTCTTCGCCTGCGAGGCGGCCTTGATGGGGTCGCTAGAGGTGCTAAGCGTCGCAGGCAATAGAATCAAGGATCTGGGCAGCATTCCGGATCTCGCTGGCCTGCGCGAGCTCAACCTGTCAAGGAACCACATCCAGGCCTTTGACGGCCTGGAACGGTGCACCAGGCTCGGGAAAGTCAACCTTTCCAACAACTACATCTGCGCCGTTCCGAGCGCCAACAAGATGAACGCCTTGGCGAGCCTTACCGAGCTTAGGCTGTCCAAGAATAGGCTGACTGCCTTCCCGTTCGCTTGCTTGTCTTTGCCGAGCCTCAGAGCACTCCATTTGGACGAGAACTCAATCGCGGAGATCGAGCCGGTCCTGGGCTGCCCTTTGCTGGAGACGCTCGAGCTGGCCTTCAACGACATCAAGGGACTGGACAGCGTGGCAAACCTGTCGGGCTGCCAGCGCCTGAAATTTCTCAACCTCTCTGAGAACCCCGTGGCCGGCACCTCGCACTTTGCCGCCGCCGCCAGGAGGTTCCTGCCGTCGCTCGCTGAGCTGAACAACGAGCCGGTGGAGGCAGGAGGAGAGGCGGTCGGCGCCGCAAGGCTGGGGACGTCCCTGCTCAAGTGGTCCTGCATTAGGAAGCTCAACCCAGAGCGTCTGATGCAAAACTCGCCCGATCAGCTGCTCACGGCGAGGGCCCAGGCTGAGACCTACCTTTCCAACCATACCCTGGCCGCCAGGCACGCCCCTCTGGTGGCCTGCTTCGCGGACTCGAGATCCAAGTCGAAAGAGACGTGGAGGTCTGGAATCGCCTTGCAATGGGCAGACAGCACGAGAGATGCACTCAGGCTCACTGAATCCGAGTGCGAGGACCCAGAGTGCCACCAGCGCGTCTTCTCTTCAAATCCCGACTTTTACGCCAAGCGAACCGACTTCAGGTCGCGCGAGGCCTGCAAGATCCAATCTTGCTGGAGGAGGTTCTTCGCGGCGCGTAGGTCGTACAGGGAGAGCAGCGAGGGCCGCCAGAAGGCCGCCCTGGCCATCCAGGGCGGTTGGAGGCGGCTCAAACTCAGGAGACGGCCAGAGTACTCGGCGGCGAAGGATGAGCTGCTACGGCTGAGGAGGGAGAGAACGAGGAAGGAGTCTGAGCGGAGGGCTCGCGCAGCCGTGAGCATCCAGGCGTCCTGGAGGGGCCATAAGGTCCGGTCTTACCTGGAGCGTGCGAGGATGAGCGCAAAGTACGTTGACGAGGACGACGGCTTTGACTTGAGCGATCTCGACGACGACATGGACTTCCTGAGGGACTTTGAGTCCCAGGCTGACCAGTTTCTGAGCACTGTCGTGCTGCCGCCGCCCGCGCAGGCGGCCAGGACCCCCAAGCCGCCGGCCTACCACTCGGTTCAGGAGCCAGCCCTCCACCTTTCACCACCGGCCAGGATGGCGGAGGAGCCCGCAGCGGCGGCGGCTTCCCCCGCTTTGGCGGTCACCAGGACCCCTAACAGACCGAGCCCTGTGGCGGAGCGGTCCAAGACCAACCTCTCTTCGCAGGCCGCGTCTCCACTGTCGGCGGCGCCTTCGCAGGCCACCCTCCGTGCCTCGGAGAGCTCCCTTAGCGTCCACGAGGAGAAGAGGCAGGCCAAAATGGAGCGCATTGCGACGGAGTGGGGCTTCAAGGACCAGGCTACGGCCGCGCTCTTCATGAAGAAGAGGAACAAGATGGTGCGGCAGCAGCAGAAGAGGAAGGCCCAGATGAAGATGAGGGACCCGTCGGTGAGGTACCGGAAGTTCAAGGAGGCGACAGGGAGGCATGAGCCGTTGCAGTTTAGCCCTGAGGCGCGCCACAAGACTGGCAAGGCCCTCAGCCTGGCGAGGGGGTCAGTGCTGGGGCCCAGCTCCAGGGAGGGGCGTAGGCAGAGGGGCTCGCCCGCGAGGGAATTCAGCGGGGCCAGCACCCATGCCGGGCCGAGGCAGAGGCAGAGCCGGCTGCTCAGGGACTCTGACGAGACCTCTGTGTCAACGATCTCCATGGGGAGCGACGAGGTCCACGGCGGCGGGTCTTCTGTGGACCCGCACGCCATCGCCATGGATTACCTGAGGGGTGGCGGTGGCGGTGGCGGTGGCGGTGGGAGGAATGGCGGCAGGACCGTGCCCGTGAAGGTGAACAACTGGTCTATGTAAGCGTAATATTGTTGTACTGAATGAAATAGTGTGTACTATAGAACTTGTGTACTACAGAACGTTGACCTTGAGTACCCTCCTGAGAAGGTCGCCATCGCAGGAGGATCTGGATGACGTTTATGATCTGAGCAGATACGCTGAGGAGCGTGGAGGGCGGAGGATCAAAGATGAACGCGGCGAGAGCGAGGGTGCCGAGCGCCTCGAGGCGCGGGACGTTGGCGAGGGCCGAGGGCGGCGGCTCCCCTCCTCCAGGCCGGCCGCGCAGGCCCCGCATGCGCATCCTTACCGAGGAGGAGCGCGAGAAGAGGGCCGCCGAGAGGCAGCAGCAGCAGGAGCAAGCCCCTGTCGTCGTCGCGGGCGTCGGGGAGACGGAACCCGCGGAGCCCGTGAAGGTCTACAAGGTGGAGGATGAGGGTGTCGAGGTGGAGGGGATCGCTCGGGTCGATCGTGGGGAGGAGACCTTCCCGAGCCTGAACAACGCGGGCTCGACCGCGGCACTTGTCGCAGGAGATGCTATCGCACTGCTGGCCTTTGCCGCGATCGGCAGGGCGTCTCACGGCGAGAGCCTGGGCGCCGGCGACCTCTTTGCGACCGCCCTGCCCTTCATGATCGGCTGGTTCGGCGCCGGCTACTTCGTGTCGGCCTACAACAACTCTGCGAGGGGGAAGAATGGCGCGAACCAGTCGCTTGAGCCTGCGTTTAAGACCTGGGCTCTCGGCATACCCGCCGGCATCGCGCTGCGGACCGTCGGCAAGGGCTACCTCCCTCCCAAGGCCTTCGTGGTCGCAACCGTGCTCACCACTCTCGTTCTCATGGTTGGATGGAGGTTCGGCTACGCGACTTACGCGGAGCCCAAGGAGTTCAAGCGAAGGGGAAACACGAAGGGGAACCCGCTGGAGTTCCTGGACATGATCTTTGGCCTCATCAAGCGGTGGTGAGCATTCCGCGTGGACCCACGGAGCCTTTTACGCTTTGCTTTTTGATTACAAGAGTTGTTGTTCGGAAACCACGCACAAACTTTTTTTTTGACACAGGCCTACCGAGCTCCTCCTCAGTAGCTCTTGGCAAAGATGGCCACCTCCTTGGCCTCCTTACCGGTCATGAAGCAAGCTCCCGACCCGCCGGGCTGATCGAACGGGAAGCACCGCAGCGTCGCCCCAGTCTCGTCCTTCACCTGCTCCTCCTGGGCATCAGACCCCGCCCAGCGGCCCCTTGCCCACTTCCCCTCCTCCACGGCGGATTTGAGCTCCTCGTAGGACGTCACGTCCACGATATTGTCGTCCCTGAAGCGCGTGGCGTCGGCAAGCATGCCGTCCTGGATGTCCCGCAGGGTCTCCTTCACCAGCGCGGCGAGGGACTCGGCCTCCACAGCGACGCCAAAAGTCTTGCCCTCCTTGCCTGGCCTGTCCCTTCTTGCCAAGACGCAAGATTTGGTCTCCAGGTCCCTCGCGCCGATCTCGATCCTAAGGGGCACGCCCTTCATCTCCCAGTAGTTGAACTTCCAGCCGGGGCTCTTGCCCGTGGAGTCGTCCACCACGCATCTGACGCCCCTTGAGTGCAAAGCCTCGTACACCTCGTTCGCGCACGCATTGACCGCGTCCACCGTGTCCTTCTTTCCAATGGGGAGAATGACAACCTGGTGCGGCGCCAGGTTGGGTGGCAGTCTCAACCCCTTGTCGTCGCCGTGGCCCATGATCACCCCGCCCACCATCCTCGTGGAAACCCCCCAAGAGGTCTGGTACACGTGCTTGAGTTCGCCGTCTTGGTCCAGGTACCGGATGTCAAAAGCCTTGGCAAAGTTCTGGCCCAGGTTGTGCGAGGTGCCGGCCTGCAGCGCCCTCTTGTCCCCCATCATCGCCTCAATGGTGTACGTGCAGTCCGCCCCCGCGAAGCTCTCGATCCTGCTCTTCCTTCCCGTGACCACGGGCATGGCGGCCATCTTCACCGCAAATTCCTCGTACATTCGAACCATCTGGACGGTCTCCGCCTCGGCCTCCTCCGCAGTGGCGTGCGCGGTGTGGCCCTCCTGCCACAGAAACTCCAGCGTGCGCACGAAAGGCCTCGTCCGCATCTCCCACCTGGTCACGTTGGCCCACTGGTTGACCAGAAGCGGGAGGTCCCTGTAGGACTTGACCCACTGGGAGAACATGTGGTTCACGATCGTCTCGCTCGTCGGCCTCATCACGAGGGGCTCCTCGAGCTCCTTGCCGCCCCCCTGGGTGACGAGCGCGAGCTCGGGCGAGAAGCCCTCCACGTGGCTCGACTCCTTCTCTATGAACGAGTACGGGATGAGCTGAGGAAAATAGCAGTTCTTGTGCCCAGTTCTCTTAAACTCGGTGTCCAGCCAAGACTGCACTTGCTCCCAGATCGCGTATCCGTAGGGCCTGATCACCATCGTCCCCCTCACCGGACCGTAGTCCGCGAGCTCCGCAAACTTCAAAACATCGAGGTACCACTTGCCAAAGTCCTCGCTCCGGGGAGTCACAGCTTCCTCGTTCGCCTTGCCCCCTCCCTTCTTGTTCTGCTGCTGTTGCTTCTTCTTGTTCTTGTTCTGGGGCTCGTCAACCTTCGACGCGCCGCACCGGAACGGCACCGAGACGTTGCCGGGTTGCCTTCTCCTCGGTATGAGAGACGCACTGGCGGCGTGGCCACCGAACACGCCCAGGTGGTGGTGGTGGCCCCTCGGGACCGCAGCGACCGTCGTCGCGAGCGGGCCCTGGCGCCGACGACAGCTGAGGCGTGCGCGGGCCGCGCAGAAGGGTCTCATCCTCGCGCACTCCCTATTGCTCCTTTCCGTTCTTCGGGGACTCCTCGCCCACCGCGCTTCAGAAGACTGACGCGCGCGCCGCTTTCTCGAGGAGCTTTGGGCCTCAAGCTGATCCAAAAAAAAATAAAGAGGATCCGATCGGAAAGGGGGAACCAAGCCATGAGCTTGGCGAGGTCATGGGATGGTTGCTGCCGCATGGAGACGCACGCCAGGCGGAACACTAGCCGAGCACCAAGAGGACGAGGGACAAGAAAGCGGGCCAAGAAGGGAAAGTAGTAATCTTAGTACGAGCGTGCCCGTGAGTGTTTCCAGACGTTAATTTAGCTGCCAGTGCGCTTCGTGTGCAAGGCACCACCACCGCCTCTCGCGTTTGTTGTGGGTAGGGATCGAGCCTCTGCGAGAGAGACCCCACCATCACCACCTCAACGCAATTACTTTGTGTTTTTTTGGTTCAAACCTCGAGCTCACGCCCTGTTGGTCTCCTCCATGGGAACCATGGCGGCCCCGCCAAAGGTTCCGTTCTCCTCGTCGGCCTGCGTCCTCATGGCGGTCCCGCCGTCGGCGTTGCCCGCGATGATCTTCTGCTTTGCGGTCAGCAAGCCCTTCTCGGCCTGCAAGCCGGCCAGGGTCATGGAGTCCCCGTAGTACAGGGTGGCAAAGCTGGTGGCGATGAAACCGCAGACCCCGCCGGCGACGATGAACCCGTCAACAATGACCTCGTACGAGTCCTCAAAGGCCTTTGGGCAGTCGTGGTTGAGCTCCCTGACCGCCCCGAAGTACAAGCAGCACACGGCAAAGGCGAAGAAGACCCAGCCGAGCATGAGGTACAAACCAGCATTGAAGGTCTTCAGCCCGTATCTCTTGCAGATGACCGCGTTGCAGCACTCGTTGGGGCCGGCGATGACCATGGTGAACCCGGCGATGAGGAGGAGGAGGGCGACGGTGGCCCAAGTTCCCGCCCCACTGCTGTCAATCTCCCCGGCACAGAACTTTTTGTGGTCGACCTCACTGTAGATTTTCGTCTCCCCAACGATGGAAAAAATAAGGCTCAAGAGAGCGAGAAACATGGCAAGGTACTGGAACCTGCGCCTCGGCCTGATGTCGAAGGAGGCGCTGACGTCCGCGAGCTCCTTGAGCTCCTGCTCGCTCAGGCCTCCGGTCAGCTCGTCGCCGTGCCACTGCTGAAACTGCATCTTGGCTTTTACCGTAATCAAGACACTACCTTTGTCCAAACGAAGCACCCTTTCTCACACCAGCTCGTGAAAGCAAGGTTAAGATATCAGCTTAGGAGTGAATCCTGCCGCCGAGCCACCCACTCTCTCTCGCTGCCCTGGTCTTGCCACGGGAGTGGGACTTCTCACGTTCGAGACGGACGAAAACTCTCTCTCTCTCGAGGGTCTCGGCGGCTTTGGAGAAAATTACCGGAAATAGGATTGAAGAAGAATGAAGGAAGAATGAGAAGGACACTGTGAATTGTGAATTGAGTGTGAATTCCATTGCCGAAAACTCGGGGAAATTCCACCCTGTCGCGAAGGGAATCTACCTAACCTCAATACAACTGGGTTGATTGATTTTAGGACATCTTGTCATTTGGTTTCTGCGCCTCGCGAGGGGGTTCCTGCTCTGGTGATGCCCCCTGGTTCTTCTGCCCCGGCTGCACCAGCCACTTTGAGAAGAGCTTCTTGCTGTTGCTGATGTCGCTCTCCAGGCTCTTGGTCATTTCGTGCCACGATGCGCCGCGAAAGCAAAAATACCGCCAGCAGACGGGCGAGTATGAGAACTCGTCGTTGGGAGCGGGCAGCCCAACCCAGATCTTCAGCACCTGATGGTACAGGTTCTCGTACGCGTCCTTGTAGTCCTGCAGCAACTCCGCCATGCTTCCGTACTTCATGTCCTTGTACATAAGCTCCGCCTTCCGGCTCAGCCCTATCGCGCCGTACTTCCCACTGGGAACGTGGTGCACCGCGAGGATGATGTGCCGGTAGATCTTGCCCCCGAACTTCGACTTGAAGCTGACCGGGATCCTCTCGATGTCGTCCATCTTGTTCGTGAGGTACATTCCCAGGAAGACGGCCTCTAGGCACTTGATCGGCAGGCAGTCCCTGAGAATCTTCTTCGCAGTGTCCATGACCCTCGAGTACGGCCTTGCCTTGGACAAGTTGAAGTAGTTCTGGTTCGTGTGGTTGTACTCGAGCTTGTTGATGAACTGCTGGATCATCTTGATCCTGCTCGCGATTGGGACGTTCTCAATATTCAGCGGTGCCGTCGGCCTCTCTGGGATGCAGAAGTCCACGCAAACCTCCTGGTGCGTCCGCAGGATGTCGTTCTGCGTGTTTGCGAGGCAATGCGAGGTGGTGTCGGGAGGTTCGGTCAGTTGGTTGATATCGGCTGAGATCCGCCACAGCGGTGTCTCCTCCTCTCCCCCAAAGGAAAGGGCCCGCTCCCAAGCCCGTCATCACTCCAGCGTCAACCGATAAAAACAGTCACGCGACTCACCAGGCACTCAATCTCCTCGTTGGACAAAGGTCTGTTCATGTTGCTCAAGGTATGTACGACCTTCCTGCACTCCTCAAGACTGTGAAGTGGGACGGAAGAAATGC
>Ga0160423_10003321_pt1 | contig 13408 bp, 19 predicted proteins | sample CRUFie14St8metaG_FD_108191 | JGI IMG/M metagenome (GOLD analysis project Ga0160423, IMG submission 108191) | Marine microbial communities from the Costa Rica Dome - CRUD Field 142mm St8 metaG | ecosystem: Environmental > Aquatic > Marine > Oceanic > Photic zone | place: Costa Rica: the Eastern...
CCACCTGTAGCATACTCAGATACATTTGTTTCTACAAATGCGTTTACTTCTTCATCTGATGCATCAGGATTTGTTTTACTAAAATAATCTCTTAAATAAATTTTTAACTTTTCTGGATCTCTTTTAGTCTCTTCAATTTCTTCAGGGCTCATACCAGCAGCTGCAAGAATACTTCCAATAGCTCCTACTGTATATCCACCGCCAGGGATTCCACCTAAAAATTTTTGCAAACCTGTAGCTTTAGCAAATGGTGCTTGAGTCATTGCTTTTTGTCCAAGCAAAGCACTAATACCACCAGCCTTACCAAAAATACTTGGAGCAGCTCCACCAAATGCAGCTCTACCAAATAGACCACCAAACTGCGTTCCTGGTATACCAAATCCCACTGCTCCTAATATAGCTGCTTTTCCTAGTGGTGACTTAATTAGTTTTTTAACGCCTTTGGTAACTGATTTAACTAAGCTACCTAATCCGTATAATTGTCTGGGTTCTTGCATTCTTGATATTGCCATAATTTAAATATATTAATATTGTTGAGCAGGCGTAGGTATCCTGAAAATACTACACTTTATTTGATTTTTTTATCTTCGTCAAGGTGTTTACTAGGCGTTTCACCTTGTTTAAGGTCATCAAAGAATCGTCCTGTATAACAGTAGTCACCCACATGAGATATATAATCCATTATATATACGTATATCTTACCACCCATTCTGCCCCATTTTTCACAGAAACCAAAGTCTTCACCAAAGTATTGCTTAGTTTTAGGGTCATGTATAGTATCAAAAAGGTTCCATGTATTTTTTAATTTAGTTTCTTTACCATTAATAAAGGTAGGTTGGTGTATTTCTAGTTCAGGGTAATGTTTAATCATGTCTTCTAGAACTTTTCTTTTTATTAACATACACCCAGTTGGAGCGTGAGTTACTTGAACAATACCTTTTTCAGATATTATCTCAGCTTGATCTTCTAATTTTAAAGGAAAGGTATAACCACTTTTAGCTAGATCTTGTGCTGTCTCTATGGCTCCATCTTTTTCTTGTAATCTCTGCCAAGCTTTATCCCAACTAAATTGTTTTAAAGGATAAGGACAGGCAATAACATCTTTGTCTGCTTCTAACATTGTTTCAATTGTTTGAAATTTAAAATCAATATCTGAATCTATAAATAGCAAGTGTGTATAGTTATCTTCATGATTTAACATTTCAGCTACACATAGATTTCTACCTTGTGTAACTAAAGAAGATTTCATTATTGTAAAGCTAACTAAAATATTTCTTTGTATACATGCTTGTTGAAACTTTAAAACAGCTTGTGTGTAATGCATAGAAGTATCGCTATGACAAGGAGTGCATACCATTATTCTATGCGGTGACCGAGCTCCAAGGCCTCCTAAGTTTATAGTTCTAACGGATGTTTCTTCACCTGGTTGTTTAAACCATATAGGTTTATTTGGTTCTTGCATCTAAAGCTCCTTTTAAAAAAGTTTGCCATTGAATAGCTATTTTATTCCAATTGTAATAAACATTTGCATAAGAAGACTGACATTCTAAATGATTAATTATTTGTTGTTTATGCAAAGTTTTTGCAGCTGCGTCTATTCCAAAAGCAAATTTTTGAGCTAGAGCACGATAATTTTTATCATAAGGAATATACATAGGAAACTCTGCACCTGTCTCATACAACGCTCCAAAATCAGTTACTATACAATACAGACCAGCTGCCATACATTCTAACAACGAAATACAAAAAGTTTCTTCAAATATGCTAGGATAAGCATATATGTGATAATTTTTTAAATTATCTTTTATATATTGATTTGGTTTGTAACCAATATAGTTTACGTTAGATAAAGACTCTGCTTGTTCATACAACTCTTTATAGTGACGATCATTATTATCATAAAAACTTTTTCCATATACTTCTGTCGAAGAGTATACATCTAATGAAACCAAAGGATTTTTTACTAATTGCATTGCACCTAACAAAACTGATAAACCTCTCCACGGTGTATTTTGATGTATAATTTTAAGAGGCTTTCCAACTTCGTATGGTTTAGCTGGTTCTATTTTATCTATACCATTCTTTATAACTACAGACCTTTCAGTAGGTATATCAAAGTTATATCTAAATTTTTCATACGTCCAATGTGAATTAAAAACATACCAATCATACTTTTTATGATTGTTCTTGTTCTTGAACCATGGAGCCAGATTCGGTTGATCATAAGAATTTTTTTGCCATAGAATATTTAACTTGGTTGGATGCAAAGGAATTTTTTCTGGGACTGATGTTGTTATTTGTATTTGGTCCAAGATGCTTGAATCTACATACTTGTTTAAATACTCAAATTGTAATTCTGTTCCACCTCTAGGTGTATGATTTCTTAATAACATAATTTACTGATATCCTCCAATATAAGTTTTGTTTTACAAATGTTTCTGGTTTATGCATAATGTTAGAATCAAAAACTATGAAATCACCAGGTTTATATTCATAAGTCTTTCCCTCTACATTTAAACCGCCTTTCCAATCTGTCGACCAATCAGGTGTAAGAAAACCAACTATACTAACACTTTCATTTGTGTGATGATCTACGTGAAAGTCTACTTCTCTATCTCTATCTTGAGCATTAAGACGTATTCTAAATATATTACGATTTAAAATAAAATTATGTTGCTCTAATAATTTTTGATTTATTCTGTCAAATAAACAACTGAAATAACCAATCCAGTATGGATTATTTTGAAGTGGTTCACCATTTCTTAATAGTTCAACACCTGGATAAAAATTAGGATACACGTTAGTATTATTTGTCTTTACAGCATTAACATTTATACTCCAAAAATTAGTATCTAACAGACCTTTATATAGAGTGAATAATTCTTGTTTAGTTAATACGTTACTTACTACTTTTATCATTTTTTTGATTCATAACTTTCTGTAATACATCTAATCCTTTAGGAGATACTTGAACTGTACAGTCTTGTACAATATCAGGTCCCTCTACTTTCTCTTTATATGTTTCACCAGTTTTTGTATTTCTATATGTTACTATAGTTGTACAATCTATCTTTGGTAAATTATCCGTTTTCATTCTCTCTATTTATTAAAGCGTAACTGACGACACCTTCAATTACGCCGCCACCTTCACTTGATTGAACTTCTATAGCATCTCCTGCCTCTAAATTCAACCCCTGTGGAGTTAAATTTTCTGAAGTATTTGTTGCTAAACTTTTTACAAAAAATCTAGCATTCGATCCTCCACTCTTAGCACGAGCTTTTACAAGGACTGAACCTGTGCTTGTATTTGCACAATACACACTTTTAACAATAGCTATAGCGGTTGTAGCTATATTAATCACTGTAGTATTTCCTGTTCCTGTTAATGAAAATATTTCGTTTTTGTAATTTATACTCATGATAAAAAGTAATTAAACGCATCTTGTTCGTTTTTCAAGTCTTGTTGAAAAGAGAAATTTAATTGATTTTGTAGTGTAGTTAAAGACTCTAATATTTGTCTTTGATTTTCTACATCATATTCTTGTTTTGGTTCAGGTATGTAGTTTGTTATTTTAGCCATTAAAAATCTCTTCTTCCATATCCACTTTTGGTATCAAAAGTTGTTGTTCCTTTAGGTGCTTTGTCAGTTCTTTTTTTATTAACATTTGAAGGTGGTGGATCATTATCTCTTGTTCTCAAAATCTGTTGATATTGTTTACCTAATTTTTTCATACCTAATTTTCTTTTACCTATATCTGCTAGTGTCATTTTAGGAGGTTCATTTTTATTACCCTTAACTAGATCTGAAATACTATCATATTTACCTCTTATTGTACCAGGTTTAAAACCTCCAACCGTATTTCTTTTACCAAACACACTAAAAACACTTGGGAAATTTGTAAACATAGGATTTAAGTTTTTACCAAATTTATCTTGGTACAAACCTGAAGTAACATTTCGATATCCAGTAATATTTGTAGGCACAAACTCTCCAGCTTCTTCATCGTAAACATCTACCACAAAATTTTTAGCTGTGTCTTTTAATAAATTATTGAAAATTCCAAAGTCTCCTTTTGGACTATCGTTTGCTTGAATTCTTTGTAAACGTAAAAGTTCTAATTGTTCTGGTGTCAAACCTTCTGGCGGCGTTGGCGTTGGCGTTGGCACTGGCATTGTTGTCGGTGGTGGTGGCGACACTGGTTGAAATATAGGATCTATTTCAGGCACTCCTTGATTTAAATATAATTGTGCTAGATCAAATAAACTTTTTGCCATTATCTTCTTCCATCTGGTTGAGCATCTAGTCTAAGAGTTCCATATCTCCATGTTTGACCTGTAGACGTGTTTGCTATTTTAAGAGAAACTAATCTCCCTCTTGCTCTTGTATCTACCTTATCAGTAGTTGAAGTAACTGTAAAGGGTCCAAGAGGTGAACTGACTGCTGTATTATCTGGATAATCATTAATAAATAAAGTTATTTGAGCATCACCAGTTTGATATTTAAAATCAGGTATAAATCTTTTTACAGACATAAAGAACTCACCATCTCCTCTATAATCAGCAACCCCTGTTGCTTGACCCAAGGCGCTTCGTCTAGAAGTAATATCATAATCTCCTGACCTAATAAAAGCTTGAATAGCAGTTGTTCCAGTGCTGTTAACTTGATCAGTGCCTACTTCGTGAGCGTAATATATAGTAGCACCGTATGTATTAGTGATACCTAAAATGTCTGGAAATACAGGTGTTCCAGTAGAATTATAATCAGTTGCATAAGGAGCATCAAATACTCCTTGATCATGATATGTAGTTCTATCTAGAGAAGATGTAGTCCAACAGTTTTCTGAGTAATTATAAGTTACACATCTATCTACTTGTAAAGACCCATCTTTAGGATAAAACCAATTTATTTCTGTATATAAACTATTTGGAGAAGAAAAAATAATATCTCGTGAATCATAATTTATTCCTAAATTATCTCCATCAGTATTGAAAACAAAATCTTCTACAAGAGATGGTAATGATTTAACTGTACCATCAAAAACAAAAAACCCACCCTCTGCAGACATCCACCATACTGCGCCGTTTGCATAAGACATAGCATTCTGACTAATGCATCCACAGTTAGTGCCCACCTGTCTAACTGAAAAAGTAAATGGTGGTCCAACGAATTGTATTACATAAGCTGCTGAATCTGTTGCTACAAATATATAATCTTTACCTTGAATAGCTGCTCTTATTTCATTACCAGTATCTAATCTAAATGTACCGGCAGTGTTGACTGCTGTTGGTGTGTATGTATTTAAATCTTCTTGATTAGAAAATCTTACAAACATCGGATCTTGTGTTGTGGTGTCACCAATGGTTGTTTCAGTTCCTAGGTGAAATAAATGTCTATCTCTATCAGATACTATAGTTATTCTTGTAGCTGTAGGATTGTTTGTAGTTTGAAAATTACTTGTGGTTTGTGAAGCTCTAATTGTTCTAGCATTTGATGCCCCTGCGTTCCATGTAAATGTTTTACCATTAAATACTGTCGCTACCAATACTTCACCAAAATTATCTAGGCTCCAGTTTCCTGGATCCAGAATCACATTACTTGTAGCTCTAGCTGTTCCCCAGGTTGATGCTCCCCATGTCGATGTACTCCATCCATAACCGGTTGTTTGTGTTGTTGGTCCAACTTCAACATAAGGATTAACTGTTGCAGCTCCAGCTGCAGTCATACCAGATCCTCCTTCAGCACGTGAAGCCTGGATTGTAAAACTATCAGTTGCTGCTGTTAAAATTTCATAAGCCTTTTCTAATTCTGATGCTGTAAAGTCTGAGGCACCTGTAACAGTTACACTAGATAAAGTAATATATCTTCCAGCAAGTAAACCATGAGATGCTTTGTGTATAGTTACTGTTGTTGACGAAGTAGTTGTAGAAATAGTGCACCCTGTAATAGCTGTATCAAGTGGAGTTATATCAAAAAAGTCATTACCATAATAAATAAATAACCCTTGAGATGTTCCTATTGCTGAATATCTTTCACCTTTAAAACTTGTAAAACAATGTTGATTTCTTGCCACACCAGGTAAAGTTAATGATGAAGCTGTAAGCTGGGACCATCCACCTATTTTTTCAGGTAAACCATACCTAAACCTTACAAAATCTCCATCAGTCCATTGGCTCTCTGCCCCTGATTCTGTATCTTGTTTATTAAAGCCAGGCTTGAAATTTAATTTTTGTAGCATATAGTGCAATATACAATAGTTTTTTAAAGAATGAAAGAGCCTAAATGTTTAGTATATTAAAATCAGACCCCACAAATGAACATAAAAATAGTCTGTGTGTAACTTATCCTAGAGTGGTGAATATAATATATGGTAATTATCCTTATCCAGAAATATTAAATTACTTCATGATAGAAACAAGAAAAAATATAGATCCTAAAATGGAGAACTATACCAACGTAAAAGGTGGCATGACCGATTGGTATCATTTTGTAGAGGATGAGAAGTTTGTTAATTTTATGGTTCATATAATAAACAAATATCAAACCACACATGAACATATGTTTAAACATTTTTTTGAAACACAAAATGTTTTAAACGCATGGGGTAATGAAATTAAAAAAGGAGATAGTTTAGCTTACCATACACACTCTTGTGTACACGGAATTCTTTATTTAACTGAAGGCTGTGATTTAATCTTGCCTGAATTAAACATAAGAATAACTCCTAAACCTGGTGACTATTATATTCTACCTGCAGAAATATTACATGGCTTTGAAGAATCTACAGATGAAAAAAATAGATACAGTTTAATATTCAATATCGAGTCACAAAATAATTTTGACTATGCAAGAAGAGTAAAACAAAAAAAATAACATGAATTTAGATGATGCAATAATGGTTTTAAATGTAAAATTAAATGAAGAAATGCGTCAGAACATAATTAATTACATAGAGTATAGAGCTGATAAACCTATGATGATAAGAGGTAAAGGAAGTCAAGGAGACATTGACAAAAGTATTAGAGATGTAAATGGTTTTACCTTAAATGATTCTTCAATATCAGATAAAATTTATTTTAGGCATATAATGAATGAGATATTTACCTATCTTCCAAACTATAATGTTAAGTTTTCTTTCAATCACGCTCGTAAATTAAATCAAGTAGATTTACTTAAATATAAACCTGGTGGTAAATATGAAGTTCATGTGGACAATGATACCAGCGCGTATAGAACTTTAAGTTGTATAATAAATTTAAATGATGATTATAAAGGAGGAGATCTAGTTTTCTTTAATCCAATAAATAAAGAAGAGTATAAAAGAGTTAAATGTAAAAGTGGAACTATTATCTTTTTTCCTAGTACCTTTTTATTTCCTCATTCAATAGAACCAATAACAAAAGGAGTAAGATATAGCATCGTGTCATGGCTACTATAAGAGATTTTAAATATAAACTAATTAAAAACTTTTTTTCAAAAAAAGAATTAGATTTATTACAACAATATTGTTTATTACGATTAGATGAAAAATGGCAGGTAGAGCCAAATAATCCTGTCGCTTCTAATCTTACTCCTTGTTTTTACAATGATTCTTTAATGAGATATTTCCATGAGTTAAAACGTGGGTTTATAGAAAAACACGTTAATTTAAAATTACTTAAGTCATATACTTATTGGAGATATTATGTTTATGGAAGCAAACTAACAAAACATACTGATAGACCTTCTTGTGAAATTAGTGTAACAGCTTCTATACAACAAAGTAAAGAATGGCCTATTCAAATGAATAAAGAGTGGATTACAATGAATGAAGGAGATGCTGTCGTGTACATGGGATGTGATATTCCTCATGGTAGAGGAACGTTTAAACATGATGCTAATGCACAAGTATTTTTTCATTACGTAGATCAAGACGGGCCTTTCACTCATCATCAAAACGACCAACCAATAAAGGATGCTTACTAATGGAAAAAACATATAACGTTGAAGATTTCATAGGAGTCTTTGATAACTTTATACCAGAAAAAGAATGTAAAAATCTCATAGAGGTTTTTGATAATCATCAAAAAATGATGAAAACTTATACAAGACTTTCTACTGAAAATAGAGGAAACCATTCTAAAAAAGATGCTGCTCTAGATATTAATCCATACAACGATGATAAATTAATATTTCACGATGAGATTAAAACTACTATTATAAATTTTGACATGGCTCTTAAAGAATATATTAGGCAAACTGATATAAATGAATTTCATAGTGATTTCATGTACACTGTAATGAAAGTACAAAAAACTCTTCCTAAAGAAGGATACCATATATGGCACACTGAATGGGGAGGAGGAATGGGAGTTGAAGGATTACAAAGAGGCTTGGTCTTTTCTATATATTTGAATGATGTAGAAGAAGGTGGAGAAACAGAGTTCTTGTATTTTTCAAAAAGAGTTCAACCTAAAACTGGTAGAATAGTTATATGGCCTGCACACTTTCCTTATGTGCACAGAGGAAATCCACCTTTGTCGGGTGAAAAATATATTTTAACTTCTTGGTTATTGATTCAACCTTAAGAGGAAGAGTAGGAAGTAGGACGCGGACCTTTTCTTGCTATTTGATCTTCCATAGGTTCATCTACTTCATTAGGTCTAGATATTACTGTACCATCTTCTTTTGTGTAGTCTAAGTATTCTACTGATCTAACTTGATCCTCATCCCATACTTGTTGAAGGTGAAGTAAATGAGCTTCGTCAAACTTAGTTATAAACTGAGATCTAAAATCTCCTAAAGCATTTGCATCGTATGCACCATTAGGTGTATCATCTTCATACTCTACTTGATCGTTATCTACTCCATCGTCTGTAAATTGAATAGCGTGAATGTTACTCCATTTTGAATCATTCCAAAATGAATCATGACCTTCTATTGTATGACCCATAGGATTTTTAGGTGAAAAATCTTCACATTTTTTTACAATCGTTTTATCTTCGATGATAACAGTCCATAAACCATGTTTAGCCATAAAAATCTCCTTACGTTTTAATAATATATATCACAGTTAAATAAGGTTGCAACACTGAAGTTGCATTACCTGTAAAAGTGCCTGATAAACCATGAGAGTGAGCTCCACTTCCACCAGAATTTCCAGAATTACTATTACTGTTTGGATATCGAGGTGATCCACCTGAGTTATTTTGTGCATGAGCTTGGTGGTTAGCAGCTCTACCAGTTGCTGGGTGAGAGTGAGAAGGCAGCTGTGATGTAGAAAGAGTTGTATTACCTGAGTTTCCACCAACGTTTCCACTTGATGCGACTGTGTTTGCACCACCCGTTGAAGCTATATTTTTACTAGGTGATTTACCAACTACAACGTTATCTGCAATATTAGGAAGATTGAAAGTACTAGAGCCATCACCAGTTCCATAAGTCGTTCCTATAACTCCAAATAATGTAGCGTAAGTAGATCTAGAAACAGCGCTTCCATCACACTCTAGAAAACCTGATGGAATAGAAGTGGCACCCCAAGGTATAACAGAACCAGTAGATACACCTACTAGTCCTTGAATGTTACTTCCATTAAAATCATATTTTGTTGCTTCGTAATTTGCCATAGTATTAAGTTTTAATTATATATATCATTGTTAAATAAGGTTGTACAACTGAATCAGCTCCACCTGTAAAGTTAGCAGATAAAGAGTGGTTGTGACCTCCACCTCCACCGGTGTTACCCGAGTTAAATCCTGTTGCAGGCGCTCTTCCAAAATTATTTCCACTAGCATTCTTTTGAGCCCAGTTTACATTATGTGAGTGACTAGCTATTTGTGAATTTGATAAACTGTGATTAGCAGCATTTCCACCAATATTACCACTGCTTGTAACTGTATTTGCGCCACCTGTTGAGGCAAGAGCTTTACCAGGTGATCTTCCTACAGGTACATTATCTTGTAAATCAGGTAAATTAAATGTAGATGAACCGTCTCCTGTACCGTAAGTTGTGCTTATGACTGCAAATAATGCAGAATAAGTTGTTCTAGAAACTGCTTGACCATTACATTCTAAAAATCCTGATGGAATAGATGAATCACTCCAAGGTATAATTAATCCAGTATTAACTAAATCAATACCAGTAAGATTTTGTCCAGTAAAATCATATTTAGTTGCTTCGTAATTTGACATAATTCCTCTACGTTTTAATTATATACATTAATGTTAAATAGGGCTGCAACACTGAAGTTGCATTACCAACGAAGTTTGCACTTAAATTGTGTGAGTGAGATCCACCACTACCCGTATTGTTAAAGTTTACTGAGTTCATATTATATGGTTGACCATAGTTATGAGAAGCCAAACTACCATTAGAAGTATTACTGTTAGATCCAGCAGTAAAAGGGTGAGAGTGACTCGCCATAGTTGGTGAACTAATTGTAGTATTTCCCAGGTTACCACTAATATTTCCTGTAGAAGTAACTGTGTTTGCTCCACCAGTTGATGCTAAAGCTTTACTTGGGGATTTACTTAAACAACAGTTATCTTGAAAATCTGGTAATGTAAAAGTACTAGAACCATCACCTGATCCATAAGTTGTACCTATTACCGCAAACAAAGCAGAGTAAGTGCTTCTAGACACATTAGAACCATTACATTCTAAGAAACCTGTAGGCGCTGATGCTGTTGTCCAAGGTATGATTAAACCAGTATTAAGACCTTGTATGTCTGTAAGACTAGCACCGTCAAAGTCGTATCGCGTTGCTTCGTAGTTAGCCATGGATTATTTCTCCCTATATGTCCAACCAGTAGTAGCGTCTCCTGAATAAACTAAAGAAAAGCCTGCACCTTGTGTATTAACTACTAGGTCGGAGGCTGCGTTAGCAATGTTGGAAGAGTTTCTTCCAACTGTTAGTGCATTTGAATCGAAATCGTAACCTTGGTCCATGAATGATACTTCATCACCTATACTTGGAGAAGCTGGTAGTGTAATTGTAACTGCTCCACCGTTTGTATTTACTAAAAGTTGAGCACCTGCTTGAACTGTTTCTGCTGCAGATACTGCTCTCCATTTTCTTAATTCACCTGCTTTTACAATATTAGTTCCATCAGAATATAGTGTATAAGTATGGCCTTCGCATAAAGCTACACCTGTACCTGATGATGTTTTAAAAGTTAATGTGTTGTTATCGTGATTACATCCATTTTCTATTATGTATGTTTTTTCCACTGAATCTGGAACTGTTACGTTAACGTTTGCAGCTAACGTACCTGTTAATTTTATTACTTCGTTTTTACCATTTGATAAAGCACCATTAGTAAATGTTAAAGCTCTACTTGCGTTAGTTACATTAAACGTATCATAACCACCAATAGCTTGTTCTAGAATTAAAAGGTTTGTATTTGTGATTTGTCCCCAAGTTCCCGAGTTTTCACCGGTTGCTTGTACTGTAAGTTTTAAACTTGCTGATGTTGAATTCGCCATATTAAATCCTTATACCATTAATTTTATTAAAATAAAGAGATTGTGTCAAACTCTTTATGCAACGACTTCCACCCAACCCGGTGGGTCTATTGGAGCTGAACCTGTATTTACTTCGTTCCAGATTAAAGCATTAGCATCATTTAAGCTCATAGTCAACCCAAATCCAGTAAGTGTAGCAGTAACATTAGTAAACCCTGTTGCTGGAGCCACTCTAGCTAATACTTCTTCACCTGTTACTGGAACAAGAGTTCTTAAATCTACAGTTGTTGTGCCTAAATTAGCAGTTAACGCTATTCCTGTTGGAGCACCAACTACATCTCCTTGATGTCCTATTTGACCTAAAGATAAAAGACCTGCATTACCTTGAATCATTGCATCAGGTGCAGGGTCAACACTACCTAATGTTAATTGTGCTACATTTAAAGTATTTGCAGTTACTAAAGCATCTGCAACGATACCACCTGTTGTATCGCCTACACCCATAGTTAATGCTAAACCTGTAGCATCAGCTTGAACTGAAGAACCAGCATCACCCCAATCGTTTATAGACCATCCTAGTCTTCCCCAACCTTCATTGTTAAATGCTTCTACAGAACCAACTGCCATAGTAGCACCAATACCAACCGCCATTGCATCAGGACCAGCATCAGCAGTTCCTTGAGCTGCAGTTAATGCTAAACCTGTTGCAGCAGCTTCTGCTAAACCTGTAGCTGTTGGAGTTCCTAAAGCAGCTGTCATTGCAATACCTGTTGGAATTAGAGTTACATCTCCCCGCATTCCTAAAGTACCTAAATTTCCTGATAAAGAATTACCTGTAGCAATAAGAGTGCTTGCAATACCCCATGCTTGTTCGTTCCATCCAAATCTTCCCCAACCTAAATTAATTTCTGTTTCAGCAGTTACACTACTTAAGTTAGCTGTTAATGCTTGTCCTGTAACTTGAAGAGTGGGATCAGTTTGATCTCCCCATTGATTAATGCCCCAGGTACCAACACTCCAAGTTTTACCTGTAGCAACATCCATAACTCCACCCATTCCAATTCCATGGACGTAACATAGATAATAAAAATCTGGTGCTGATACATCTATTTCAACGTATCGAGTAGTAGCTGCATTGAATGTACTTGTGTTTGTATAATCAGAAGAACTTGCTGGAGCGTCTAAATAATAAGTTACACCTGTAGAAATAATTCCAGATGTATCTGTATTAGTAGAAAAAATTAAAGGGTGATTGTCGTTAGAAGAATCTCTTTGTTCAAATCTTAAAGTTGAACCTCCAGCCCATACAACAGTACCTGGTCCAGTGGAATTTCTTACACCGTCTAAATAAAATACATTTCCCGTGCCTCCGCCGTACAAGCTTCCGCTTGCAACGGTGACTGTATAAGTTTTATCCGCCATAGGAGCTACCTCCTATTAGCCCGATATTCTTAGTATCGCTGCTGTTGATGTTGGCGCTGGAAACTGAACTGTAAACGTACCTGAAGTAGCTGTTTTATCTCCTCCGAAATCTAAAACACATACTGCAGAGTTAGTAGTTGCAGATGATGTGTTGTAAATTAAAGCTCCTCTTGCTGTCAGAGTAACGTTTTGAAACGACAGATCAGCAAAATCAGCTCTTGCAACACCAGCTGTAAGAGAAGTTGGGTTGTTTACAAGTGCTCCACCACCAGATGAATAGTTAGATGATGAAACCTCATTAGAAGTTGTAAATGAAGTTGTTGCTGAGTTTAGAGTAGCTGAAGAAGTATATAAAGCTAACTTGAACTTGTCACCACCAGATTGTGAAAAATTAGCATCACCCTCTAGTAATAACTTCTTAAAGTTGTTTGCAATCGCTTGTGTTATAGCCATAATTTATTCTCCTATTTACCTATACGAGGAACACCACTTTGATATTCGTCTCGTCTTCTTCTTCCCATTTGTTCAATAGAGAAGCCTTCTAC
>Ga0160423_10003323_pt1 | contig 13406 bp, 6 predicted proteins | sample CRUFie14St8metaG_FD_108191 | JGI IMG/M metagenome (GOLD analysis project Ga0160423, IMG submission 108191) | Marine microbial communities from the Costa Rica Dome - CRUD Field 142mm St8 metaG | ecosystem: Environmental > Aquatic > Marine > Oceanic > Photic zone | place: Costa Rica: the Eastern...
AACTTAGAGCCTCAAGTAGAGGAATTGCCCGAGGTTATGGCTGTCGCAGAAGGACAACCACTCACACTATCAGGGACTGCATGGGATACCTCTTCTGATATTCAAGATATGATTGTCTGCTGGGACGTAGATCCCGGAGCTGACACTGACGGCATAGGTTCCGCAGATGATGACTGTGATGTAGAAGGTGAGAATCTAACTTGGGCGTGGCAAAATGCTGGAATTTACAATGTTGTATTTCACGCAACAGATGATGATGGAGCGAGAAATTCATCTTCTGCTTCGGTGACTGTTCTAAACCTTCCACCGGTTGTAGTGGTCAACTCTCCAAGCAAAGCAATTGTTGGAGAATCCACAAGATTTGACGCATCACCAACACGAGATTCACCAATCGATGTAAATGATTTAACCATAATTTGGGACATGGATTGTTCGATAGATTCTGATGGTGACGGAATTAAAGATAACGACGAGGACCTAAGTGGTACCATTGTTGACTACAAATTTCCAAGAGCCGGGAAAATCACGATTAAGGTAATAGCATGGGATGAAGAAATATCCAAACCTAGTAGCAAAACCTTCGTTGTTGAGGTCGATTCCCCGGATATGACTGCATTCGAAGAGGTCGCCGAATATTTGACCGGAACAGATGCAAATCCTTTTGTCCAGTTGATGGTAATATCTCTCTTGATAGCGGGATTGGCAATATTCCTCAAAAGGGGACAGAAAAAGAAAAAATCTGTTTGGGATGATGATGATTTGCCAACTATCCATGCACCATTAGAAGCACCATCTATGGAAGCGTTTTCAGGCAAGAGTGAAAACCAACCAAAAAGCGTAGGCGAAAACCCAATTTTACCAATACCTGCAGAAGGTTTACCTGCCGGTTGGTCTATGGAACAGTGGCAACATTATGGCCATCAATACCAGAATCCCAACGAATCTTCCAACGGACATAATCAAAAGTAACGGATATACTACGTATATCCATGCGACGAGTCATCCCGGTCTTGATTCTCATTTTAATGACGGCATATGGACCACTATCGATGTTGAGCGAACTAGAGGAAAAAAATATCACTTTTAGCAGTGAAAACGACGGTGTGTATGATGTTCCCACATGGAGAATTGGAGATAAGTGGGTTTATGAAACCGAATTCGACGTCGCAAACCTAATCCAACAAGCAAACGTTTCTGCTACCCTAAACACGCTTACTGGTGACACGACCATGGAGGTAGTAGACATCAGATTCGAAACAATACAGGGCACTCAGACCCTAGTTTACGAACTAGACATTGATGGGGATTTCACATCAGGCAACAATGGTGCGAGTTTTACTGGCATTACAGGTAGACTGAATATCGATTATGAGGGAACTGACGTATTGAGGGCGAACGATCTTTCAATGTGGGATTCTGAATTCTTTTTGGGTGTCGATTTCCGACCATACAATCTAGGGTTCCTCAACCAGAATCTGGCAGACATAACCTTCAGCACAGTTTACGAGCCACCTCGCGAAAAATACGATTTTCCAATAAGGACCGGAGACCAGTGGACAAGCACATACGAATCCGGCACAAACGCTTCAGGAACCTCTGATTATTTCGATGCAACAACATTTGATACACCATTTGTAGAAGACAACACGACATATCAAGTGACTGCCGATGGAGAGCCTGCTGAAGACGGCACTGGAATTGATTACACTGGTTGCTCTGATTCATACAAAGTAAACAATTGGAATAACACTGGTGCTCCTGGAGGCTTTGAGTGGTATTGTCCAGCAGTAAGATCATTCGCCTGGTATAGGATAATCAATCCTGCGGGATTCCAAATCGATTGGAAATTAAAAACATACACACCTGTCGATTCGGGTGGTGTGAATGCAGCATCCTCTCCGGGAATCAGGAATGTAAATATCGACGTTTCACCAGAGTTCGTCGCTATATTGCCCAACGCTACTGAAGAAGTACTAGGACACATGACTGTAAACGGAAATGACGAAATTGGGACTAATTTACAGCTGCGTTACGAATCTGATGGTACGATTATGAGTCTGACTACCGATAGCAATGGCGAAGTGACTCCGGACCTAAATGTTGGTTTCAGTCAAGATAGTTCAGCCGCATCAGATGATTGGACTAGCAACGGCGTAATTATTTGGGACCCTGTGAACAAAATCGTAGGTGCGGCTACGATAGTTATGGACCTCTCCGTGGTCGGAATCGACCTGGTGGCAAAACCGGACTCTATGATTGTAACTAGGACAAGAGGGAATGACTCTACAATCCTTAATGTAGCTAGTGGATATAGTGCTTTACCAGGAGATAGTATCCACTTTTCAGTTCCAGCACAGAATCGTGGCGTACTTACCTCTCCAGCTACTGAAATGGAAATTACAACACCCGATGGAACTACTGTCAGAGGTAATTTACCTGCCTTAGCACCTTATTCAGAAGCACGGGTTGATGTCAATTGGACAGTACCCGAAAATACTCCAATTGGCATTCAAATTCTATCTTTTGAGGTCGACCCAGATTATGTAGTATCTGCTGATGCTAATAGAAGTAATAATGATGCATCTCTAAATATCTTCATCGGAAGAATGCCTGTGGCAGACATGACGTTAAACGACAATGTGTATACTTTTGAGAATGTTACAATCGATGCCTCTGCTTCGTATGACGTAGATGGTGGGCCCGTTGAGTGCTACTTCGAAATTCAAGATGGTATTAGAACAGAATACATTGACTCCACAACCTGTATTACAAGCTGGGCTTGGGTTGATGATGGTGACTGGGAAGTCAAGGTCGTCGTCGTAGATAATGAACTAGATGAAGTTCACATGACCATGAATGCAACTGTTCTGAATCGAGACCCTTACGTAAATCTAACAACTGCAACACCTGCTGTTTATGCTGGACAACGAATAACCTTCAATGCTAGCGACAGTGGAGATTTAGACACAATATCTCCTGAAGGACAACACGTCACAATCACTTGGCCAGACAGTTTTTGTGAAGAGGGGCTCTACGGGCCATATTGTACTTTCACACCTGAGGAAGAGGGTGTAAAACAAATCGAAGTCGTCGTAACAGACGACGACAATGCATCAGTCTCTGGTTTCCTCGATTACGAAGTACTGAATGTTGCTCCAACCATTGGAGAGATGAGGTTCTCAATAGACGGAATTCCATATCTGCCTTCCGAGGACGGTACTTGGGCCATCGACGAAGACGTGATTGCAACCCTCGAGATAGACGCTGATGATACTCTCTCGGACAAGGAATCCCTACTGATAACATGGTATCCCGACACATCAGACGAAAACTGGACTATCACCACTTCAGGACCTGCTTCCGCAATCACGGCTTCTTGGGGTAATTCAGGTTTACATGAAATCAGGGCCTTCTCAATCGACAATGATGGGGAAACAAGCACGGATGTAATTGGATATGTCAATGTCTTGAATATAGCTCCTGTGCTAGATGCACTTCCTGCACAACAGGCTTTATTTGAGGATGAAATTCTGAATCTTACTGCTTCTGCTACAGACTTTGCGGACCAAGAAGACTTGAGATATTGCTGGGATTTATACTTCGATATAGATTCAGACCAAAATGGAATATTAACCGATGATTGTGACATTGAAGGTCAAGAATTTTTGTACTCTTGGACAACATCACCAGAAGAGGCAAGAGAGATTACTGCTAACGTTTGGGATGATGACAATGCTACAGACTCTTTCTCCATAAAAGTCACAGTTGTAAACAAACCTCCAACAGCCAATATCTTTGTTCCAGAGGATGGCTTCGTGATTACTGAAGGTGAGTCTATAACATTCGAGGGTGGTGAATCTGACGATTCGACCACGGACCGTGCAAATCTGATGTTCGTCTGGGACGATCCGAATACTGAAGGGGCATCTCAAGACGGTTATGGAGAAAATTTCACGATAAAGTTCGATAAGCCAGGTAAGTATTTTGTTAACCTGACTGTGACAGATGATGATGGCAGAACCAGCACTGCTTCAGTTCTTGTTGAAGTGAAAGAGAAACCTGTTGAAGGCTTGCTTGGAATGAATACATCCACTGCCATTGGAGGAGCATTTGGAATATTGATAGTGATTCTGCTAGTTATACTACTTCTGAGGAGAAGAGAAACTGATACCATGGTTATTGAGACAAAAAATATGCCCGATTATGGATGGAATGATTCCCCGCCATCCGTCGTGTCAGAGGCACCTGTACCTAGTCTGGCTGCAACAACCCAAACCACAGCAGTGCAACCAACAAATTCAGGACCTCCGCTTCCGGCATCTGGCTTGCCTACTGGGTGGACAATGGAACAATGGGAATACTATGGCGAACAGTACCTCGCTTCTATGCCGCCTGCTCCTACCGAACAATTCGCTCCCACCATCCAGCCGAGTTACCAACAGCAACCGGCACCTACCTACAATCCGGAACCTGTGCAAACGTTCACCGAACCCACTCCAAGCCTGTTGGATAGGACGATGGTTCAAGAACCAGCACCAACCCCTGCCTCACAAGCCCTAGCCGACATACTTGACGACTTGGACATTTGAGCAGTGAAGAATATGGGAACATTGTGGCAGTTTTTTGGATTCCCTGACCCAGAATCTCCGACTCCTGAGTCGGCAAAGAAGCAGAGAAAGAAGAGGGTTTCACAAAACCAAGAGGCCTCAGGACAACAGCTAAAATTAGTTAACCCAGATGATGAAGCCCCTGAATCAAATGCACTCTTGGTAGAAGATAAAGCAATCTCAGAAGATGAGCCGATCAGAGATATCCCGCCTCCAGTAAGAAAAGGCCCTCATTTACCTAAAGGCTGGAATGGTCCTGTTACCCCAGATGGAGAACCATTCCATGACCTATCGAATTATTCAGGCAAATCAGATGATTTCCCCGAGAGGGCCTTGAGGTACGTAATACCAGACCAAATGCACAGATTACCTATTCGTCAAATCCAAGACAGAATTATGAGAGGAGATACAATAATTGTAGATTTGAACAGTCTAATACACATGGATACTCAGACGAATGCGTGCAGAAGAGTGCTCAAACATGCGGGTGATGAAATGAATGTGCAAATTTTTGCCCTAGACGAAGAGGATAAGCTGCTCTTAATTCCGGGCCATGATGTTTCGATGGATGTGTCTAGAAACGATCTTGGTTTAACACCACTTTTGATATGAAAATACAGGCTTCTATATTTTATATCAAGGCATTTAGTTCACCGTGAACGGAATGAGAATAGAATTTCAACGCAAGCCACACTGGTCTGCAGGATCTTACGTTGATTTAGTTCTCGCAGCCGTTTCTATGCAAATTTTATTCTTCGTTTTAGCTGCTTGGATAGCGACATCTGGAGAAGATTTCTATCTCGATAACTTAAGAGATGCACAATATGTTATGCGTATCCAACTAGGTCTTGGTTGGCTTATGTGTATACTAGCAGGAATTGGTTTTAGCATCTTACCGCTCATATACGACGTCGAGGGTTTTGAACGTACACTTATGAGAATTTATGTTGGGATGAATGTCTCTGGACAACTATCAATCACGGGAGGACTACTTAGCGAGAATGATTCATTATTTTACTCGTTGAGTACTATTGGGATTACGCTATTGTGTGTATCACTAGTTTGTCTAGGACCCCCTTCGATGACTATATTTCGAAATAAACCTGAGAAAGGAAGTAAGGTCGGCCCATTTTCATACGCGCTTGGCGCTTTCCTGCCAGCCCTAGGAATAATTACACTGAGTTGTTGGATTTTGAGGGAGGAATTACCGAACATCCTAAAATTTTCAGAGGCTATTGTGTTCGACCTATTTTTCTCTCTTGCATTAGTAGCAATAATAATTTCACACATCAACAGAAGACTTGATTGGGAGATAATCAAACCAGAGAATACCGGTAAAGTGTTTGCAGTATACTCTTTGCTTCTGTTACTTTCAATAGCTGCAAAGCCACTACAAGACGGTGGTGACATTTCACTTCGATTAAGTGCTGTATTACAACTAATCCCATATCTCTTCATATTTGTAATGCTAAATCCGGTTAAAATACTCAAAAATATAAGAGCCAAAAAACCATTCAAAACTATGGTCGTTACCTCTGTGTTTTGGCTACCAGTAGTGGGTATTGCTGCTTACCTGGAAACGATGAAACATGTGGAAACCTCTGAAGAAATGATGTCATACTACAGCCTAATACTGATTTTCGGGGTAGCATTCCAAGTGCTGTGGGGTTTCACTGCTTACCTGCATCAGGATCACAAGAAAAAATCAATCCACTCAAGAAAAACTCACTGGTATGCTTACAGTTCAATAAACATTGGAGTGCTGGTAGTCGTTTATGCAATGTTTTCTAGTTGGCAAACAGGAAAATCTCTGGACTCCTTACCCGATATTGCTATCGTAATTATCGCTGTTGCATACATTTCAATCTTAGTGTATTGGATGAAAGAAATTTTCTTTTGCCTTTACACATGGCACAAGATTCCAATGTTCTACGATCAATATCTAGCCAACCCTGAACGAGGTTCTGGTTTCTTTGAAGAAAACTAGTCTAGTAATCGGAGAGCTGTCGGTGCAAAACCTAGTACAGCCAACTCATCGCCGTCTATAAGCCTAGCATGTTTCCCCATTTCTCCTGCTAAATCGTAAGAGCCCGCTTTGCCTTTCCATGACTCACTGTCAATCAAATGAGAAATTTCTGAAACCGATAATTCGTCGATTTCAACTACTGCACTTTCCACAAAGAACGTCCAGTCACCGCATATTTGGATTCCAGTAGCAGACCAAACTTGATGCCTTCTTCCTGATAGTCGCTTTATCATGGATGCGGCAGAGAGCTCATCTGTCGCTTTTCCTATTGCGACATTCGGGTCATCCGGATCTTCTATCATCGTATCTGCAACAACAACAGCCTGGAAACCATGATTTTGAGGTACTGCCATACTTTTGCGACGACATATTTCTAAAACTTGGTCAGGCACGCTTCCAGATGGATGACTTTCGTCAACATCGGCCAACGCCTCGATTTTAATTGTCCCAAATCTCTTTTCTAAAATCTGGGCCCGACGCTCCGATGCGCTTGCTAGCCAGATTCCCATAACACCCCCTCCGTGGGTCACCTTGAAGAGAGCATCGCTATTACACCCGACTGGTGAGACGACGTGGGTGACATCGAAAGAATTCCAACACACATCGCAGGGTTAGATGAAAATATGCAGGGTGGAATACCTCAAGGGCACATTTGCATTGTCGCTGGACAGTCAGGTGCAATGAAATCCTCGGTGACTTTTTCGCTACTCTATAATGCGGTTTTGTACGGAGAAACCAGTGGAATTTACGTTACTCTCGAACAAGGAAAGGATTCCTTGAGATCTCACATGTCAAACATGGGTATGAATGTCGATGACCCACGAGTTCGTAACAGAATCGCAATCATCGACTTATCCGACCTGCGCGTACAGTTAGACGAGCAGGGGATGAGCAATAGAATCGATTGGATGGGTCAATTGATCAAACAATTAACTTCTTACCGCCAATCAATTGGTTTTGAACTACTTGTTTTTGATTCACTAGGCGCCTTCTTTACATTAACAAAAATGGAAAACCCCCGTGACGAAATTTTCAGGCTGTTCGAAGCATGTCGTAGATTGGAACTAACATCTTTCTTCATCTGTGAGATGACCGGCGAAGATCACAAACAATTCGGTGAGTATGGGGTTGAAGACTACCTATCAGATGGTGTAATGCATCTGACGATGGAAAGAACCGGGGACGATATTACTCGTAAACTTGGAGTCATCAAGATGAGGCATACTCATCACAGGTTAGGATATTCACCGATACTATGGAACGCTGATGACCAGCGGTTTACTATCAAATGATTACTCGACTGTCACTGATTTGGCCAAATTCCTTGGCCTATCCACGTCACATCCTAATTCTAGTGCTACTCTATATGCAATCAACTGTGTAGGCACGACTGTCAAAAGTGGCGATAGAAGGTAATTACACGGTGGCACAGGTATAGAGACATCCGCTTCTTCTGCAGCCTCATCGTCACCCTCTTCATGGATTAGGATAATTCTAGCCCCTCTAGCGCGACATTCGTGCATAGATGCGATGGTTTTCTGTCGATGTTTATCGTTTGGAAGAATTACAACTACTGGACTGCCATCCTCTAAAAGGGCAATTGGGCCGTGTTTCATCTCACCCGCTGGATACGCAAGGCAGGGAATGTAAGCAATCTCCATCAGTTTCAATGCACCCTCACTCGCAACGGGGGCTGAGAGGCCCCTTCCAAGAAACAGAACACTTTTCGCATTCTTTACCAATTCTACCGCTTCATCTATTGGTCCGGGGTTGGATAGATACTTCTCCATTAGTTCTGGAATTTTTTCAAAATCTTTGATTATAGATTGTCCTTTTTCTCTAGAAAATGTTCTGGTTCTACCAATTTTGATTGCAAATAGCAAAAGTGATGCGACCATGTTTGTGAAAGCCTTCGTAGAAGCTACTGCCTGCTCTGGACCGCTATGGATGTATACGCCCTGTGCACACATTCTAGCTATTGATGACCCAACAACGTTAATGATTCCATGGACATCGCCTCCTTTGAGTTGTATCTCTTTTACAGCAGACAAAGTGTCTGCAGTCTCACCAGATTGTGAAACAGCGAAGTGTATAGCATTTGGATTTATCACTGGGTCATTGTAACGAAATTCGCTGGCAACATGAGCTACTGCAGGTATTCTGGCAAGACTTTCAATCGCTAGTCGCCCTATGTTACAGGCGTTTAGCGCTGTTCCACACCCTATCAATCGAACGTGTGGGACTGTCCTTAGGCGCAAAGGTTGAAGGCGTAGACCCCCTAATTTAGCGCTACCGTTCGCCATATCTAATCTGCCCGCAATACATCTGCGAAGTGCTTCGGGTTGTTCATGAATTTCCTTGAGCATGAAATGCGGGAATCCTGCCATGTCTGCCTGACCCCACTCGTCCTCTACGACGGTCATACTCGTAGAAGAGATACCACCTTCAAGCCGGGAAATTTCTATTCGATCTTTGGTTAGAATCGCCATATCTCCATCTTCTAGGAAGAAAAAGTTCTGAGTGTGCTGAGTTAGAGCGTGTGGATCGGATGCAACGAATGATTCGCCCTCACCCTGACCAAGGATTAGTGGGGAGCCATTTCTGGCACAAATAATCAAATCGTGCTCCTTGAAAAGGACGCATAGACCCCATGTCCCGGTAATTCTGGTCAAGGTTTTCCTGACCGACTCCAAAGGACTTTGACCAGATTCAATTCCAATAGAAATCATGTGTACTAAAGCCTCAGAATCAGTTTCTGAACTTAACTCGAAGCCCCTTTCCTGCAATCGCTTTCTCAGCCCCTTTGCGTTGTCGATAATACCATTGTGGACTAATGCAATATTCCCATCCTCACTGAGGTGCGGATGGGCGTTAAAATCAGTCACTCCACCATGAGTAGCCCAACGTGTATGAGCAATTCCCATATTTCCCTCGATGTGATCTGGCAGGATTTTAGATAATTCTGAGACCTTTCCTACTTTTTTGTGAACTTGAAGTGAGCCATTTTTCACAACTATACCAGATGAGTCATAACCACGATATTCTAGTCTTCTGAGACCATCAACTAGCAGAGGTGCAGCCGAACGGTTTCCGATAAATCCGAAAATCCCGCACATGCAATATTCCTCACATGTCTATTACTTCAGAGCATACTGGACAGTCCATTCTTCGCAATGTCATGTCCTTTACTGTGATCGTCGCACCACAGGATGTGCAAGCAACTGTCTTCTGTAAAGCAGGCATACCTGGTAGTAGAGGCAATTGGCCCGGAGCCGGTGGCATCGGAAGTTCTCCGGGTGCTGGCGGCACTGGTAGAGGTGGTAAATCCTCCAACTTAGGCAGGCCTGCTACTACTGTCGCATCTGGCGCAGGTAGGGGCGAAAGAGGGGGCAACTGACCGGGAGAGGGAAGAGGTGGTATTTCCTTGGATAATTTTTCGAATATCTCTTTCGCTTCTCTATCCGATTTCCTCTTCATTCTCCTTTCCAGTCTCTTGGAAGCATTGCCTGATTCGACTTTGGCCCGCAACTCATCTGAAAGTGTCTGCTCCTCTATATCTTCTTCATCCTCTAATACAACCTTTGGAGAACTGGTAGAGACTACAATATCAGACTCTCCATCAGTGTCAATTGCTACTAAGGGACCTTCGTCTTTCTCAGTTTCAACTAGTAGTTCAAGGTCGCTCGTTTCCGCCGAAATTTCAATTTCCTCTTCCTCTCTATGAGACCTTTTGAGCACCACTATAACTGCTAAGAGCATAACTAAAAGGGCGCCAGCAATTGCACCTAGGGCTATCATTTTCTCCTGTTGTGTGTCACCCGGAAGTGGACTCAGCAGTACATCTAGGAAACTATCATCACCCTCTGAATCTGTGTTTGGGTTGATGTTTGCGATCTTTTTCCCACTGATTTGCCCGGATGGAGATGTCATTATCACAATAGCATCTTGTCCAATGCACCCCGCTCCTATAATATGGCCAGTGCCAATTATGTTTGATAAACCAATTTCATCTCTTGGACTATCGAATTTATCCGCATCTAGGTTGTATATTCCATACCTTGTGACGGGTCCTGAAACACCCACCTCGTCATGTAAGACCTTTACCTCACTATCAGACATTGAAACCATGACTACTTTTGTAATCCCGGGAGATGATGTTATTGTGTAATCATCTTTTGACCATACCGAGTCTTGAATCACGCTGACTAACTCCGATGAGCGGCCAGTGCCTTCAATCCAAGCAGCAACTAATACATCGTCTCCCCCATCTTGGAGAACAAGCAATTCTGGCATGCTAGCATCGTCTCCAGCAGGAGCTTGGAAACCGAATGGTGTTTGTGAGATAGAACCATGTGCATAGAATAGGCCCACACGCTCTAAACCTGTAACGTCATCACGCATTGCTTGATACAATAGATGAATCTCGTTATCGCCAATACCTACAGCTAGTGGATCTCCATCCTGTGGTTTTATGTCTATATCAGATAATACATTCATCTTCGTAGTCCAACTTGTTGATTTGTAATCGTCGTTGTATATCATGAAAATATTCGTCAGATCATTCCAAGAACCACCTGTAAGAATATCTCGGTGATATCCTGCTAGGACAATTTCGTCACCATTAGTCGACATGTCGAATCCCCAATAACTCCCTTCGGATAATTTCAATGGAGTCATGTGGGATGATGTTGAACTCTTATCACCCGTGATACCAATACTCGCCATTCCAATGTCGGTCATTGTATAACCTTGCTGATTTGTGAAACGTTTGGTCCAAGCCAAGTGTATTCGATTATCCTCTCTTAATGTGTAAGCAAACTCGCCTGCCCAATTTGCTTCAATCAGTGTATCTCCAGGCATAGAGAAGCTTGAGGAGATTGTTCTGGCATGTAACTCACCATTAATGGTGGTAAATAACAGTCCACCACCTACATCTGTGTCAACCCCTTCGGGTATTCCTGCAAATCCTAAAACGGCTTCCCCGTCGGACAGAGTCAAACCTGTCTTGGAACCAACTGAGTACTCATCAACTACAACTGTGAAACGGAGTTCTGAATGTTCTACATCTACTCCATTACCATCTATTAGGACCCTGTGTTCGACAATTCCTATTGAATCAGGTGTATACGTGAATCTTTCAACTGCGCTGCCCGATGAAGTTTCGGAACCCGAAATAACGGATATTACCTTGCTACCTGTCTCAACCCATCCTTTTGGTGTACCGTCTTCTGACCAGGTTTCCAGTGTCATTCTTATTTGGGTTGCGTCGGTTCGACCTAGGTTGTCAACTCGAACTCGGATGATATACGCATTTTGCCCATCAGCAGCGTAAGGTTGAGGTATGTTCTTGTCGGTACTAACCGCACTTGTCAGGAAGCGTAATGTCGGCTCTAGCGGCCTTTCTTCAATCTCAAATTGGAAAGTATAATCGTTGTCTGATTGGTCATCATTCATCACACCATTTGGGTCGATTTGAATTGTAACATCGTGCATTCCAGGTTCAGTAGCCCACCACCAAAGTATTACTGATATTGTCTCTCCTTGCTCTAGTCTTGGAATTTTACCCTCGCTTGGATAAGTGTTGGATTCGCTGCCCGGAGCGTCAAGTTTCAAATGTAAATCTGTGGCATCTAAGTCTCCGGTGTTAACTACACTGAAGTGGATTTCTAATATAGTACCAGCAATGGCCTTGCTTGCAGGTAAATCTTGGTCATAAATTTGTACGGTGCCTTGGAAACGTAACTCTGGGGCTGCTGGCATATTGTCTATGGTAAACGTTCTTCGAACGATGTCGGATTCTACACCACTCTTGTTAACAAGGCGAATTGAAATTTTGTGTGAGCCATCATCTACCTCGGTAGAATCCCAAGTGAACGACCAATCTTGGACTTCATAGTCTTCTTCGTCAAACGTGTAAGCGGTTTCCCATTCGCCGGAATCAACCCTGAAGATTAGTTCGCTAGGCTCTATACCTTGTGCGGTTCCACTAAACGAAACAGTGTCTGAAAGTGTCGAGCCGGAGGATGGTGACCCAAATGCTGCAGACATTTTGCCGATTCGGACCCAATGGGCTGAATTCGAGACTAAGTCACCATTACCTATGGCTTGAACTTCGATTATTACTGCGGTCTCTTCAACGTCATACCAACTATTAGGTATCAAGTCGCTAAATGACCATGATTGGTTTTCCAAAACAGCTTCCTGCCAATCCATCAAGATTTCTTCGTCTTTCTCTTCATAATATTGTGTAAATCTAACTTTAACGCTGTTCCATGGACCCGTTCCAGACATTAGCCGACCCTCTATTTTCATCATATCCCCAGTCAGCAGCCAAGTTCCATTCGTGGGATTGTCGAAAATAACTCCTTCATCTGATTCGTTGGGAGGTGGGACAATTATACCTCCTCCTCCACCACCTGTAAGCGGAGTACATGTACGCTTGAGTACCGTATCAACGGCGCATGAAGCATCAAGTGACCCGAATCCCCAATCTGAATTCCATCTGTCTGAAACACTAGGTTCAGATGGGCTTCCCTTCTTTTCACTCGAATTTCTTAGTATGTCTTTGATTTCAACAGGAGTTAAAGCGCTGTCTGCTTGAAGCATAAGTGCAACAACACCGGAGACCAAAGGTGTAGCCATTGAGGTGCCGTCTTTGGATTCATAGGAATTATCAGCTTCTGGTCGTGGTGTCCCGGGGAATGATGCGCCTGTCGCTGCTGATGCGGAGTATATGCCACTTCCAAAGGCTACAATGTCTGGTTTCAATTCAT
>Ga0160423_10003324_pt1 | contig 13405 bp, 11 predicted proteins | sample CRUFie14St8metaG_FD_108191 | JGI IMG/M metagenome (GOLD analysis project Ga0160423, IMG submission 108191) | Marine microbial communities from the Costa Rica Dome - CRUD Field 142mm St8 metaG | ecosystem: Environmental > Aquatic > Marine > Oceanic > Photic zone | place: Costa Rica: the Eastern...
AAAGATCCTAGTAAGGTAACAGATGCTGCAAAGAATCTAGCTTGGGCTGTACAAGATGAGACACAAACACTTGTTGGTGATCTAATACAAAAAGCAGTAGACAAAACAGGACAAACAAACATTGTTATTGCAGGAGGCTATGGATTAAACTGCGTAGCCAACTACTACTACAAAAAACGTTTTTCTGATCTTAACATTTACGTTGATCCTATCTCTCATGATGGTGGTACAGCTATTGGTCTAGCACAACTAGTTCACTACACAGAGACAAAAGAAAAAACAAAACGTCCACTAAATACTTTGTACCTTGGTCCTGAACGTGAAGAGAACTACGATCTAGAAGGATACAAAACAAAGGATGTTACTGCTGCTGATGTAGCTAAGTTAATTGCAGAGAAAAACATTGTTACTTTATTCCAAGGTAGATCAGAGGCAGGACCAAGAGCACTAGGTAATCGTTCTATACTCTACGATCCTACAGATCCTAAAGGCAAAGAAACAGTAAACAAAGTCAAGGGTCGTGAATGGTTTAGACCATTTGCAGGATCAATGCTCAAGGAATACTTTGAAGAATGGTTTGATACGTATGGTATGGAAGAGACACCATTCATGATGTATGCAATGGACTTCAAGACTGAGAAGCATGGAGAGGTTCCTGCTATCACACACGTAGATGGCACATGTCGTATCCAGACTGTAACCAGAGAACAGAACGAAGCCTACTATGACTTGATTGAAGAGTTTCGTAAGATTACTGGTGTACCTATTTTGTTTAACACAAGTTTTAACCTAGCAGGTCAACCACTTGTAGAAACATTAGAGGATGCACTTAATACAATGAAGAACTGTGATATTGAATACTTATACTTACCTGACGTAGGTAAACTTGTTATGGTAACTTCTGAGCAAACTGAAGAAGATTCTCAAAAACCTTAGTCTTCTTTCTTAGTTTCTCTTTTGAGAACTTTTGAAGATCTTTTTCAGTAGCTGCCCCATGACCAGTACGTACTAAGATTGGGGTAGCACCAATTCGTTCTGCAGCTTTAAGGTCTGTAATTTTATCACCTACGTAGAATCCTTTATTTTTAAATCTATGTTTATTATTAAACAATTCTTTTTCTGCCTTGTGAAACATACCTATATTAGGTTTAGCAAAGCAATCACATTTAAGTGAAGATTCAGAGTAAAACAAACCATCAATGGAGTAGATACCTGCATTACCAAAGATGTCCATCATACGTTGATGAATAGCCTCTACTTGGTCGTGTGTCTGCTCCTTTTTTATAATACCACCTTGGTTAGTTAGTATAACTAGCTTATAACCTTTAAGTCTAATCATACGAATAGCTTCAAGAGAATTAGGAATAGGCTCCCAATCATCAGGATCAGTAAGATAACCTTTATCAACATTAATAACACCATCTCTATCTAGACCAACAATTGATTTAGGAAAAACTTTAGGCCAGTTATCAGGTACATTTTGCTGTTGAATCTGTTTAGGATCTTGCTCTAATATATGTTTAAATCTAGACATGGTATAATTTTAAATATGAAGAAGATATTTGTCAATGGAGCATTTGATGTAGTGCACTCAGGACACCTTGATCTACTTGATTTTGCTAGAGGTTTAGGAACTCACCTTCTCGTAGCTATTGACACAGATAGGCGTATTGAGTATAACAAGGGGAAAGGAAGACCTTTTAATAAACTTAATAATCGAAAACAATTAATAGGTATGTTAAAACCTGTTACTAGTGTGGTAACGTTTGACACAGACAACGATCTTCTTGCTATTCTTCAAAGGTATAAACCAGACGTAATGGTAAAAGGTTCTGATTGGAGGGGAAAAGAAATTATAGGGGAGGAGTACTGTAAAGAGGTAGTCTTCTATGAAAGAGTCAACGAAGAATCAAGCACAAAAATCCTTAAAAGTTTTGTTGATAGGAGATAGTTGCTACGATGAATACCACTATGGCTCTGTAAATAGAATTAGTCCTGAAGCTCCTGTTCCTATATTTGATTTACATGATACTGTCTCAAAGAAAGGGATGGCATACAACGTATATAACAATCTAGTAAATCTAAAACTTAAAGTAGATATTATAACAGAGTATTCTGAACGTAAACATAGATATGTTGATATTAAAACAGGTCAACAACTTATCAGAATAGATGAGAAGATAAAGAAACAATTCTTTGATAACGCAGAACAAACCTTAGATAATTACGCAGCAGTAATAGTTTCAGATTACAATAAAGGATTTGTTGCTGACAACGAAATAGAAGATCTTATAAAAAAGTACAAAGGTCCTATCTTTGTAGACACTAAGAAAAAAGATCTAGCCCAATTTGACGGTTGCTTTGTAAAAATAAACCAGTACGAATACGAAGCACGAGAGTCAGATACCGAAGAACTTATAGTTACATACGGCTCAAAGAAAGTCGAATATAAAAATAGAACCTACATTCCTCCGAAAGTAGAAACTCATGATGTGTGTGGTGCAGGTGACACCTTTCTAGCTGCCCTTGTCTATAAGTATTTAGAGAAACAAAGTATAGATGAGGCTATAAGATTTGCAATGAATGCAGCAGCAATTACGGTGCAACATATAGGTGTCTATGCTCCAACACTAAAGGAAATTACTAGATGAGGCTTGAAGGGCTTGTAGAAAAAGGTTGGGGGTCTGAGTTTATATGGGCAACTAACGACAAATATTGTGGTAAATTTTTAAAGTTTAACAAAGGTGCAAAGTTTTCAATGCACTTCCACAAAGAAAAAGATGAGACTTGGTTTGTTATATCAGGTAAATTTAAAGTTATATGGATTGACACAGAAAACGCAGAACGTAAAGAAGTCTCTTTGTTAGAAGGAGATGTTTGGCATAATCCACCACTAGTTCCCCATCAAGTAGTTTGCTTAGAAGAGGGAAATCTAATGGAAGTCTCTACTCCTGATTCTGTAGAAGATAACTACAGAGTAGGCAAGGGTGACAGCCAAGAATGAAAATACTAGTTACTGGTCACAAAGGGTTCATTGGTCAGAACATGGTCAATGCACTAAAAGATAATCATGAAGTTTCTACTTACGAATGGGGTAATCAATATCCGATACTAGATGATCTTGATTGGGTAGTACACTTAGGAGCAGTGAGTTCTACTACAGAACAAGACATACGTAAGATAACTGTACAGAACATTGAGTCTTCTATCTATCTTTTTGAGGATTGTATAGAAAAAGGAGTAAACTTTCAGTTTGCTAGTTCTGCTTCAGTTTATGGCTTAGACCCATGCGGTTTTAAAGAGACTGCAGTTTTAGATCCTTTGAATCATTATGCTAGAAGTAAAGCTATAGTTGAGGAGTATATCAAGTATAGAAAAGCTCCTATAATAAACCAAGTGTTTAGATATTTTAACGTATACGGTGATCACGAAGATCACAAAGGAGAACAGGCAAGTCCTTATACTAAATTTAGAAAGCAAGCAAAAGAAACTGGAAAGATAAAACTATTCAAAAACTCAGAATATTTTTACAGAGACTTTATACACGTAGACAAGATTATAGAGTATCATCAAAAGTTTTTCTCTATAGAAAAGTCAGGTGTCTGGAACGTAGGTACAGGAGTAGAAAAAAGTTTTTATGAAGTTGCTTTAGAAATATGTAAAGAAACAGGGGCAACTATCGAGTGGATAGAGATGCCAGAGAAATTAAAGAATAGCTATCAAGATTTTACTAGGGCAGACACAGTTAAATTATGGCAGACATTAAACTTACCACAGAAGAATTAGAAGATATGATGGATCGTGCAGCTAGACGTGGTGCTAAAGAGGCATTGCGTTCTATTGGTTTGCTTGATGATGATGCTATAAAAGACATTGTAGAAATGCGTAGTTTATTAGAAGCTTGGCGAGATACACGAAGATCTATCTGGTCAACAGTAGTAAAATTATCCACTGTCGGTCTGCTGACGTTTATTGCAGGTGCAGTGTGGATGACAATGGGTAAATAAGGAATAAGATATGGCAGAAGAAAGAGATCAGAACTTTGATGCTTTTGAAGATATTGCAGGTGGTGGAATAAGTAGCAAAAAACCTGAACCAAGACCGGGGAGTGAGTCAAATACTTCAGGACGTACTGAAGCTCAACAGGCATTTCATGACAGTGTTCATGGATCTTCTGCAAGAAGAAGAAGACGTAGGCGTAGAAGAAGAAGACAGGCAGAAGCAGCAGCCGCAGCCGCAGCAGCAGAGGCAGCAAAGAACCAAGAAACAGAGGAAGTAACAACTGTTACTGATGATTCAGATAAGCTTGATAAAATAATTGAGAGTTACAATCACTATGTAGAGACAGGTGAAGACGATGGTGGAGGGTTTGTAGATTCTTCAACAGGGCTTCCACCGGGAGTAGACAACGAGCAAGAGGCTTTCTTACTACGTACTGGTAACTTTAAAATGAACATGGCTGATATGAAAGGTATTATCAGTAATGCTAGTGATGAATTAAGAAAAGAGTTGGTGTCTGCCTACGGTGTTGCAGGAGATGGAGAAGAGGCAGCACTCAGTAAGGCGGCATCAAGTTTGCTCTACGGTGCTGTAGGTTCTAATGCTGATTCAAGAGACATAGGAAAACTTTTAGCTGTATCTAGACTAGGTTCAGATGCTTTTATTCAAGCTATGAGTGTAGCTAATACACAGCTTATGACTGAAGGTGTTGTGCAAAGAGATGATAAAGGAAATCCAACTGGATATGCTCCTGAAACTGAGTTAACTTTTAGTGTTAAAGATGGACAACCAATTTATACAGGAGCAGGAGGATTTTTTGGTGTTTTAACTAAACAAAAGATGCGTTCCAATTGGTTTAATCCTGAAGATATACAAGGCATTGTAGAGGGAGATGTTTTTAACAACTACAAAGATTACTACGATGGCTATAGAAAGCAGTTTGAGTTTTTAAACGAGTACGACTTTCTTAAAATGAAAGAGTTTAAACCGATAAAAACTAGTACAACAGAAACACCTACAAGTGGAGTAAGTAGTACACCAAATACAGGAGCTACTGCTACTACTACTCCTACAAATAATACAGATGGTACACAGGTGGCTACTAATGCTACTACGTATACACCTGTTACTGCAGGTACACAGACCATGAATACTACTGCTCCTTCTTTAGGTGGGGCAAGCACAGGTACGTATCCACAAGCTAACGTCACAGGAACCTTTAACACTCCTTCTCAAACTGCAAACTTGTCAGCAGTACCTTCTAGTGTGACAGTCAACACAAACCCTACAGGCACTACTATGGCAAATCTTACTAGCCAATCTCAAGGTGGCACTGGTGGTTTGAAAACTTATAAAAATTCTTTTGGTCAATCTATTCAAGTAACTGAGGATGCACAAGGTAATGCTATAACTTACGTTCCCCCCGGTTTTACTTCTGCTGCTGAAGGTGGTCTAATGGGTTTCTCCAACGGTGGGGATGTAGCTATGGCTAGGAAGTTTCTAGGTTTTGATGGACCTGACTCACAACTTCCTAACTTTTTACAAGCAAACCCACCTGCTGCTGCACGTATGAATAAATACAGACAGGCTATGGTTGGTATGTCTAATCCTAGAATGGGAGCTAACACAGGTATGTTTGTTCCTACTCAAGAGCAGTTCAAACAACTGCAAGGTAATCTTGTAGGTCAAACGATGCAACCTCAACAGGCTAACGTGCAACAGATACAGCCACAAGAAGCAGACTTTATAGGACAGACTGCAGGACAAGCTTACGCAGTTTCTCCTTTTGCTCAAGTGGCTACGATACCTACTACATCTCAGGCAGGGATGCCTATGACTATGCCTAGTAGTCAGTTCAATCCGTTCACAGCTTATAATCAAGTACAAACAGAAACAGGTAAACTGCAACCTGCTCAAGGAGCTATAGTTCCTGGATCAACGATAGATCCTGCACAACAAGCTACAACTTCTGTAAATATAGAAGCTGCACAAGGTAACGCAATAAAGATAGCAGGACCTGATCCTCGTAAACTACAGACTGATCCTGTTAGTGGTGAGAGTGAGATAATCTCTGGCGTAGCAAATGCACAGACTGCTAAAAACTTCACTGAAGCAATACAAGCTGCAGAAGCCACACCGACTAAACAGGCTACGGTACAAGGTCAGCTAGAACAATTGATGCAACAGTTTGAGGGTGGTAACACACCTGCTTGGGCTGCAGGTTCTATGAGAAATGCTACGGCTACTATGGCTGCTAGAGGTCTAGGTGCATCTAGCTTGGCAGGTCAAGCTATCATACAAGCCGCAATGGAAGCTGCATTACCAATAGCTCAAATGGATGCACAAGTTGTTGCACAGTTTGAAGCACAGAACTTATCTAACAGACAGCAAAGAGCTATACTATCTGCACAACAACGTGCTCAGTTTTTAGGTATGGAGTTTGATCAAGCATTCCAAGCTCGTGTTCAGAACTCAGTTCGTATTGGTGAGATAGCTAATATGAACTTTACGGCTGAACAGCAGATAGCTCTTGAAGATTCTCGTGCCGCCAACACTGTCAACTTAAACAATTTATCTAACAGACAAGCAGGTGTCATGGCAGAAGCTGCTGCTCTTGCTCAATTAGATATGGCTAACCTATCCAATCGACAGCAAGCTGCAGTACAGAATGCTCAGAACTTTTTGCAGATGGACATGACTAACCTAAGTAATGCACAGCAAGCAACTATGTTTACAGCACAGCAAAATGTACAAGCCTTGTTTACAGATCAGGCCGCACAGAATGCTGCAGCACAATTCAATGCAGCAAACGAGAATCAAACTAATCAGTTCTTTGCTTCTCTTACTTCTCAAGTTTCACAGTTCAATGCGTCACAACAGAATGCAATAGATCAGTTCAATGCAGGACAAGCTAACGCATTAAGAGAGTTTAACTCTAACCTGCAACAACAAAGAGATTTGTTTAATGCTCAGAATGGATTGGTTGTAGCACAAGCCAACGCACAATGGAGACAGAACCTAGCTACGTTGAATACTGCAGCAATTAACGAGAGCAACATGAACTTTGCTCAGACTCTAAATGCTTTGACATCTACAAATTTAGATGCAACATGGCAGAAAGAAAGAGATCTTATGAGCTATGCTTTCTCAGCAGAGCAAACTGCAGGAGACAGAGCTTTGCAGATCGTTTTGGCTGATAAAGAACTAGAAGCAGTAAGAGAGAAAATTGCTAATGACGAGAAGACGGCAAAGGGTGCTCTTTGGACTAAGCTTCTCTTTAATGTATTTTAGTGAGGTTTATCTTATGAGTTCTAAAGAAAGTTATTTAAACGCAATCCACATGGCTGAGAGGATTCAAGAAGATCCTTCTATTGTTAGTAAAGAGTCTTCTCCTTCTGAGGGGCTAGGTGGGCTGCGTAAAGTTAGGAACGAAGTGGTGTCTGATAACAGTGTTCTTAATCAAGTTTTAAAAGATGCTTCAAGTATGAATCTTTTAAAAGAAGAAATGAAAAACTTTAAAGAAGAGACAGCTAGTAATGACAGTTCTGTTTTAGTTATACCTGAAAGTTTGTACGGCAAGAAGGGTACTGAGAAAGGTAAGGTAGCTGCTAACTCTTACTATAACAAACCAGTTCCAAAAGGATTTACACGTAATGCAGGTGGTGCTCCTAAAGAAGCACAAGAAGCTGCAATCAAAGAAATAATAAGAGTTGGCAGAACACTTGAAGCAACCCCTGAACAAATAGCTTATGCCCTTGCAACAGCAAGGTACGAGTCAGGATTTAATATCTATGCTTCTGCTAAATCAACAAGTGCAGGTGGTCTTGGTCAATTTATTGATGAAACAGGTGGAGCTTACGGTTTAAATAGTGAGAACAGAGAAGACTTAGGTATGCAAGCCCAAGCTTTAATTGAGCATACGATGGACAACTTTGATATGGCTGCAAAGAAAGGGTATGATAAATCTTATGTCTATGCTTTACACCACGATGGTCCTAAATTAAACAAGGGTGGTTTAACTATATCTAAGAAACATATTATGCCCTTAGTTTCACAATATCAAAAATTACTGGAGACATATAGATGATTTTTAATGCACCTATTCCAGGGCAGAGTTTAACTACTCCTCCAAGGAATGCACCCTACGAAAGACCTCCTGAGATAACAGATTCAGACGAGGCTCTAGCAGTACACTTAAAACGATTAAGTGATCCAGATGCTATTGAAGATGCTATGTATGTTTTAGAGATTGGCATAGATATACAGACTTTAGTAGAAGGAATAACTCGTAGTGCTGTCATGGCAGGTATACACTCAATAGATGTTAGCTTGATAATCCAACCAGTGTTGCACGAGTTTATAAAACAAACTGCTGATGCACTTGATGTTGATTACAGCACTGGCTTTGAAGAAGAAGACAGAGATGAGTTGCGTAAGACTAGAGCTTCAGCCTTGGCTGACAAGAAACTAGACGAGATGGGAATAGATATAGAAGAAAACGTCAAGGACGTTGACCTATCTTCTAATGAAGGTAGAGAAGAAGAGATGGAAGAAGTGGTTGACGAGATCACTACAATAGAAAAGCCCAAGGGCTTGATGGCAAAGGACTAAGAGATGGGTTATGCACAGGGTATTCTTCTAGCCGTTCAGGACATGGAAGATTTAAGACGTTACGAGAAAGAGTCTGAGTTTGAAAGAGAGAAGTTTGAAAAGAATCTAACTGCTCGATATAGGTCAGACATACTGCCCTTTGCTCTTGAAGCTTTGAAGAAACAGCAAGCTCTTACGATCAAAGAAGCAGATTTAAAACGTAGTGCTATAGCTAAAGGGTTTACACGTAGGACTGCTAATGCTCTTTATGATAGAGGTCAACTACAAGAAATGGTAGATCTTGCTAACGATGCAAACACAGATAAACGATTCGTAACAATTCTTAACAAAAGTCTTGAAAAACAATTAGATGAACGTCTTAAAAATAATCCTGAAGAAGCTGACGATAAGTTAGTTGATGGAGTTAAAGCAGGTCTTTCTGTAAGTTCTAAGATAGATACTCCTGAGACAGAGTTAGAAGCTCTTACATTTGCTAAACTTACTGCAGGTGACGTTAGCCCAGAGGATCTTGTAAGGTATACTGCAGAGTTACAGGCACAGGGTACAAGAACATATATAGATGATCCTTTAAGAATAAGAACTGCTGCTGCTGAAGAGATAAGTTCTACTGAAGCAGACAGACTAGAAAGAAGTATGAAAAATGCGTTAGGTCCTCTATTAGAGGATCATATGATGGTTGTTAGAGACAGCTATGGAACTTACTACGACTATAACCAAAGTGCACCTACTGAAGTAAGGCAGCTATTCACCAACCTTAAGAACAGTGTAAGACAGATTAATAGAAGTCAGGACATATCTGTTGAGGGTTTAAATGCTCAAGACATATCAAACTTTTTAGTTCAAAGTATTACTGATACATTAAAATTAGCTAAGAACTCTGAGCAAAAGGATGCGGCTCTTATACAACTAAATCAGTTTCTAGGAAATCCTGCAAACCTAACAGGATTAACTGCACCCACAGTTACTTTTGAACCTGTCAAAACAGGAGATGGTAATGAAAAGGTTGTTGTGGGCAAACCCGGTGGTAGAGCAGGACAAGGTGCTAGTAGTGCAGTTAATGCTCAACAGGAAATAAACCAAGTAGGTGTTCCTGACCTTGCTGATATATACGATGAAGTGACAAGGTAAATAATAATGTCTTCATACTTTGATCAAGCAAAGACAAATGATTTTATAGACCTAAAAGATAACGAAGATTTTCAAAGAGATCTTGTTCGTTTCTTTACTGGTAGCAGGTACAAATATTCTAGAGATGAAATAATTGAAAAGGGTGCTGAAGGTTTAACAGAAGATTTCATAACTCATATGAGGTATCAAGCCACAAATGAAGTCACTGCCTTAAAAGATTTACAGTATGTTCAAGACAGAGAAAATGTAAGTGAAAGAGAACTAGAATCTTTTGGTAGTCTAATGAATGCTTTTGATCACTCTGATAAAGTTGGAACAGGTGTTGTTGATGGAGCTAAAGATTTTATAGGTGCTCTCGTTTCTTCTCCTTCTACTGTGGCTACCGTTGCTACAGGTGGTTGGGGTATAGGTAGTAAACTCGCAGCTCGAGGTGCAACGAAAGCAACTCAACTAGCTGTAAGATCACAAATAGAAGACCTAGTAAAGAAAGGTTTGGCAAAAAAAGCTGTAAAAGATTCGGTACAAAAGAGTGTTGTCAACCAAGGTCTGATAGGTGCAGGTCGAAGTGCAGCAGTTGAAGGTGCTATAGGTACAGGTATAGCATATTCTAGGGGGGAAACCAGAGAAGAAGTAATTGACGGATACGAGTATGGTGCAACAGAACTAGCAATTGATGCAGCCTTAAGTGCAACAGTCGGTGCAGTTGTGGGTGGAGGTGCTTCAGCCTTTGGTCAAAGTTCTAAAAATAAAGCTGCTGAAACATTAACCAATATGTCTTTCAAAGCAAAGAAAGCAAAAGATAATGCAAGAAAAGCAGCAGAGGATGCGATAGAGTCAGCCGTAAAAAGCAAAGGTAAAAAACCAACGGCAGCTTTAAAAAGAGCACAGCAACTAACTTTAGATCTCTTTAAAGATATAGCTGCAAAAGAACAAACAGAGATTAGAGTACCTATCTTTCAGAGTAAAGATCCTTCTAGTGTATTACCTTTAGATCCTGACCTAGTTAAAAGAGGAGAAGTTCTCAGAAAAGAATTACTTCAAAAAGGAATTGATGATAGGCTAGTTACTACTGGTCTTTCTCTTGACACACTCAAAGCTATAACTGCAGCTAGTTCAAAGTTAATAGAAAAACTTAAGATTGCACCAGATGAAAGAATTTCTAGTGCTGTATCAAGGTATCTAGCTGAAGGTGCAGATAATATAAAGACTGTAAAAGATATAAGAGATGATTTTGGTCTTAGCACAGAACAATTCTCTTTAATATATCTAGCTGAGTTGTCAGAGGCAGGTAAGAAATTAAATCAAGCAAGCCAGATAAGTAAAAAAATTACAGGCGAAAAGTCTAGAATAAGACAGACAACAAAAGCTCAAAAGGTTATTTCTGATGTTCTGGCAAACTTAACTACTATATCTGAATCTAGAGTAGGTAGCTTTGATGATAACTTTGTTCAGTCTGTAGTTCAAAATGCCATTGAAAGAGGGGGTAAGGTAGGTACAATACACAGAATGGCTAAAGAGTTAGACTCTGCTCGTATTGCTTTTATGACATCTCAGGTTGGTACTACTGCAGCTAACGCATTTACATCTGGGTTCAATACTTTCCTTGATATATCAGATCAGTTTTGGAAGGGATTTCTAACTGGTGAGGTAGTGCAAAGAGGATGGACAAAAGGACTTTTTGCAAACCTACGAGGTATGACAGTTAGTAAGAATGAAGCTATTGTACTGAAAGAACTTCTTATAAACGAACAACCACTTACTTATCAGAATCTTTTTCATGATGTGGTTAGAGCAGAGGTCACTGTAAATAGTAACTCTTTGCTTGCCAGATCAGGTAGACTTGTTAACACTCTTAACACAGGCGTTGACGCAATATTTAAACAGTCAATGTTATATGCAGGTGTTGATAGAAGACTGAGACAACTGAATGACAAAAAGGTTGGAACAAGTTTTAAAGAATTTATAAAAAAGAAAACATCTTTAGATGATCTACCCGAAGGTCTTTTGGAAGATGCCATAGAAGATGCACAAAGGTTTACGTTCCAACAGACGTATGCAGGGGATAAGTCTGCTTATGGTAAAACAGTTAAGACTATTGTGAAAGCACACAGAGAAGCTCCATTCCTCATATCAGGTGCAGCAGGTCTTCCTTTCCCTCGATACATAGCAAACCATTTAGAATACATAAATGATTACACACCTATAGGAATATTTACAGGCGGTCTATCAGGTCTAGAGAGCAAGATGTACAAAGGAACTACGTACAAGACTTGGCAAGACAGGACAGCAAGACAAATAAGTGGTGCTGCAATGCTTATGGGTGGTGTGTATATTGCTGCCCAAAAACAAGGTGAGTTAGACTACGGAAGTATTTCGACTATATCAGATGGAACTATAGAAACAGGACGTGTAGCAGGTCCTTTCGCAGCTCACCTCCTTTTAGGAGATTTGATATATAGGTACTATACCGGGATGCCTATAAAAAATATGGGAGAAGATGCTCTAGAAGTTGCTACTGGTATGGGTGATCTTGGTTTTGATTTTTCTCTTGTTAAAGATGTACAAGACTCAATTAAAACAGGAGAATTTACTCTAAGTTTTGAAAAAAGATTGGGTAATATTGCAGCTACATTTACTTATCCTGCTACTATTGCAAGAGACATAAAAGGACAGCTTGATATAGAGGCAGCAGGTTCTCCTGTTACAAGACCATTATTCCCTGGTGATCAGTTTACAAAGAGTGACTTTGGCGAAAGAAACTTTTTAGAAGACATAATAAAGTCAGAGTACTTTGCAGCACAAGCACTCAGGTTTCTACCTGACTTTGATTTTATTCAGTACGCAGAGTCATTCAACGGTAGTAATGATATAAAAATGTATAGTGGGTTTAATGAAAGAGCAACAGGTTCTATCAATCCTTTGACAAAACAAATGGGATTTAGAGAAGACCCACCGTTAAACAAACTTCAAAGACAAATGAACGTTTTGAAGATAGAGGAATACGAATTACTAAACACTAGAACAGTAAGAAACCCAAGTATATACCATGCGGTTTCGTTCAGACTATCAAAGACTTTACCTCAACAGTTTGAAGAGTGGTCAAAAAACACTAAGCTTGGTAGAGGATTAGGATCAGATCTGTTTGCTAACAGAACTTACGATGAACTAGGAAACGAATACAAACTTAAAGAGATAGCTTTACGAGAATATGTAAAACAACAAATACAAAAAGCAGAAGACGATGCAACAAAAGCTTTTGAAAATTTGTATAGGGAAGATCCTACTGCTGCCTACGGATTTGTAAGAAATCAGTATGCTTTTACTGAGCAAGAGTTGATAGACAAATCAGGTTTTAAAAATATATACGACATTGCAACACAACAAATTAAAGTAGAGGGCGGTAAAAAATTTAAGACTGCAGCAGAGTTCTTAGCTGACTCAGATGGTGTGGTAGAAGAGTTAAAGAGAAGACAACAGATAATGGCTTTTGCTAGAGAAATGTCTGAAAAATCTTCAAAAATAACTGGTGAAACAAGATTGAAATAAAAAACCCCTAGCCGAAACTAGGGGTTAAGTCTAAGACGATTTATCTTTATTCTTTTTATGATCAAGCATTAGGCAGGAGATACAGAATGCTTGATTAACGATCTCGTCTGACCGCATATAC
>Ga0160423_10003327_pt1 | contig 13396 bp, 9 predicted proteins | sample CRUFie14St8metaG_FD_108191 | JGI IMG/M metagenome (GOLD analysis project Ga0160423, IMG submission 108191) | Marine microbial communities from the Costa Rica Dome - CRUD Field 142mm St8 metaG | ecosystem: Environmental > Aquatic > Marine > Oceanic > Photic zone | place: Costa Rica: the Eastern...
CCAGTTGGAACTGCCGTAGACAAATTTAACGAAGTTTTAAAAATATTGGCCCCAAGCCCAGCCCCATCGGTTCAATCTATTAATTCAACGACCGGTGATGGTGTTATAGCTAAACTTTCTTATGGTGCAAGCTCGCCGATTACTGGTATCACATCTTCTGGAACGGATGCTGGGTTTAGTGCTGTTGACCGCAATGGTGTTTATCAAGCGGCAACAAGTGGAGACCACTTCAGAAAAGGAATTTACAACAACACAGACCTCCAAGGAATAGTTAATTACAATATAGCAAGCTCAGTAACAAATGGATACTTTGCTTATCGTGAAGATAGTTTTGGAAATGCAGAAACCGGCACACTTAAACTTGAATTAAATGGTGAAGTAGTTCACTCAATAAACCTAGCGTCTTTTACAGGTGCTGGTACGCCTCCCAACGGTACAGATGATACAGGCGTGAATGGAAATGGATCAGGATTTGTTGATGTTTCTGTGGCTGCAAACACCCTTGATGGTAATGGGGCGAATTGGGGCAGCATTTTTAAGTATAGGTCTGCAAAATATATGATAAAAGCTGCTGATCAGAAGAGAGGTTGGAATTACTTAAGAGTTATACACACTGTTGGCAGCAATGACGCTACCTCAAATTATGTTGAATGGATTAATGATCCAGCACCACCAGCCTTGAGTATAGCTAACGCTAGGATTGAAGACATTTCTCTTATTGGATCTCGATATCTTTCTGGTGTGGAGTACAATACCGACGCAACAGCAAATTACAAAGTTGATTTGCAAAACATGTATAGAGATGTTTTTCCAAATGGTGGAACACCCATTTCCTTCAGTGTTACAAACTCAACAACGCCTTCATCACAAGCGGTTGCCAACTTAGGTGTTGGCGAGGACAACACAAAAATAATAAATGTAACGGGTGCTTTAAACTTTAACAAAAGCCCAGATGTGCTGTTAGGTGGAAGCATCTCTTGCGATGTCAGTGCAACTCACCCATTAAAAGCGAATTTAAATAATCAAGGCTCCGTTTCAGCATCGGGCTTCTTGATTGAAAACAGAACAATAACTAGTGACAATGATACTGAGAACTTTCATGATGAATCTTTTAGAAAGACCTCTGGTTCATACAACGCACAAAGTGATGTGATTGCTGCTGCTTCTATATGGAACTCTCAAACACACATGTTGTCAGCCGGTGGACATGACGATGGTTTACTGTTTTACAACACAAGACTTTATAGTCCCAAACAGGGCGCGTTTTCAGGAGACTTTTCATCTGCTACCAATGGGCCTGCCGGTAACCCAGACTATTCAAGTGTCAGTGGGCACAGAACATTTTATCGTGTATTGACGGCCTCCACGGGTCAGGCTTATGACGTTAGAGTCATTTTTAGTAAAGCTGGTACAACTTTCAATAACAGCAGCTTGGGAACCGGGAACATGCATATGTTTGTAAAAGTACCCGGGACCACGGGATGGATGGATGCAACTCAAAACTTTGTTTATGGACAGATTCAAGACGGAAATGGTGCATTAAACCCCGCCGCTTCAAACTCAGGAACAACCAAGTATTTAACTTTTGGAACAGCAAGTGTGGCGAACAACGACCATATAATGTTTAAGTTCGTTGCTGATGCCTCTTGGACTGGTTATATATCCTCCATAGAGTTTGATCCGAATATAAATACTGCGACTAATGCTAGCCCACTCACAACAATAGACGTTGATAATTCTGGTACAAATGCAAAATTGTCTTTTGGTGCCTCCAATACAATAGCTGGATATGCAAATGTGTCCGGTACTGGTTCATTTTCTGCTGTCGATTCAAATGGCCAATACACATTAAGTGGAAACAGAAGGGCCATATTTAATACAACGCCGGTTATTACTGGTGACGTTAATGGAAACAGTGGTCAGTTTAGAAATGCTTTTACAGGCTCCTTGATACTTTATGTAAATGGGGCCGAGATACATTCAGTTGATTTAAAAACACTAAATGCAATTCCAAATGGTGCTGGTTATGATGTCAACGGTAATGGATCTGGATTTGATTTAACACAGGTCCTCTTTAGACAAGGCGGCGCTGCTGGAAATAATTATAACTTTCCATATAGAACAGGCAAATACACAATAGCCGCCGCAGATCAAAGACTTGGATGGAACTACGTCAAGGTCATACACAGGGTTGGCCCCACAGATGTGGACACTGCCTTTGGAGAATGGGTTGTAGATACTGATTCTACAACTATGGATTCTGGCTCAACAAGTTTAGGTAACTTCTTTAATGACGATATTTACTATCAATCTGGTGTTGGGTATTTCGCACAACAACCAAGCGCAAGTTTCCAATATTTTGCAACCAATGTTTATAGAAACGTATATTGGAATGGCTCAACTGGAATTACGTTTCCAACCCGTAACAACTGTGATGTAACAAAGATCACTGCACAAGGGGCTGGTGTAAACACCCTCGATGCTTCGGGCGCTAGTAAAGCCTTGCCGTTATTAAATGATTCTGCAAACTGTGAGCAGCAACCACTAAATGTCACCGGTAACGTACAATATAACACATCAACTTCAATTTTAGATGGGTTTTCACCCAGTCTTTTCACAGCAAGAAGTATTGATGTTAGCAGCTTAATAAAACACCCATTTAAAACAAACCTTGCAACCACCACTTATACAAAAAACAACTTCATGTATTACTCTGGTTCAACTGCTGGCACTACAAATGTAAACACAAGAGAAGACTTCGAGACAGAAGTTTATAGAATTGCATCCAGTAGTTATGAAAACCAAGCATCGGTAACTGCTGGTGGAAATGCATGGGTTTCATCGTACTCTGTCAATGATGCATCGTATCCTAACCATGAGGACGGTCTGGTGACAGTTAAGGGGTACGTGATATCTCCGCTTAAAATAGGAAATGCTGGAGATACCAGAAACCTAGGTCAAGGTGGCGTGGTTCAGGCACCCGATAACAATCCAAACTATTCAACGCTGACGGAAACTACAAGAACAATATATAGATACTTTAGAAATCAGACAGGGGTGTCCTCGGTCACACCAACTATAACATTATATGGTGATGCCAATATAGTGGCAAAGAGCGGTGCTTTCTACACAGGTGCACTAGGCGCAAATAAAAATATAAATGTTGAATTAAAAGTGCCATTCGACCCATCATTTACTGGGCTGGACGATACTTCAACAGAGTGGGGAGACTGTGTTAAACCATATTCAGCAGGCACACAACCCACAACCGATGGAGTGGGCATCTACAACGGTGGAGGCTCTGGTCTCAACCAAACTGTTGGAGGCTCTGGGCGAGCAGTTAACCTACAGCTTCAGCAATCTCAAATAAGAAACGGCCAATATATTGTTGTCAAAATTACAGCGCACAAAGACTGGACAGGATATCTATCCAGAATAGATATAACATACTAGGAAACTATGAGTACAGGAAAAACCAATTTAACATCGACCCAATTTGCAGCCAAGAAACTTCTTGGTAAGGCGCACACGTCTAACCTAAAAGGTGATGTTAATGAGGCGATCCCCTCAAGTGTGTCCATTGTGTCAGACGGTGTGTTTGCTGAGGGGATACCCAATGACCCTTCAAACCAAATGTATGTGAGATCTTCAGCATCCGTTGGAGGCCCCGCAACTGTTGAAAGGATCTTTTTAGATGTTGTCTCTTTGTCAGATACAATATATGACGCTAATGTTTCTGGCGGTGGTGGCGATGAGGCCTCAACCAGTGGTCCACACGGTTACTACCTAAAACTTCCCTCAAACTATCAAGCAACCTCCTCAAACCCAAACAAAGGAACGGGCAACTTTACAGATGGCAAGAGAATATATGATTCCCGTGGTGGGCTGCAACTGGTGCCACCTTTTGTTTCAAATGCCAGCCCAAATAAATACTTTTTGAAACTCTTCAAGGGTGACCCAACCAATCCAGCCAATGAAATAACCTCTGGTGACAATATCGACTGGCAAGTTGATTATTACTCTGGTGTCGTCTTTATTCAAGATTACAATTCCTCCACTGTGCCTGTGTCTGCTTCTGCATACCTTTATGTTGGAAAGTACTTAAATGAAAAAATATCTTCTGGTACAAACCTGACAATAAAAGAGGAGGGCGTAAATCTTACAACCGTTGCAAATAGTATTAATTTTGTTGGTGCATATGTTACGGCATCCACATCCGGTAACGATGTAACTGTCACTGTTAATGCTAGTGCAGGCGGTGGTGGTGACGTAAGTTATGGACGCACAAATGTGGCTGGAAACTACACCGCTACGACTAATGATAAAATTCTTGGAGTCAACGCTACCGGGCCTCTACAGATCACTTTACCCGCTGCTTCTGGGTTTTCTGCTGGACAATATTTCACAATTAAAGACGAAGCTGGAAATGCAAATACACACAATATTACCGTTTCTGCATCGAGTGGAGACCGAATTGATGGTGCAGGAACAATTATTTTAGAATCTCCGTATGCCGCTGTAAATATCTACTCCAATGGCACTGATAAATTCTTTATCTACTAGACTCATTTCGCATTTTAAATACTATTTATATCGAACAAACATGTAGGCATGTCCTGCATTTGTTTTTATATATCATTTTAAACGGAGGATTATATAAATGGCTTATAAATTTCAATTAGGTGCTGCTAGATTAGGTGGATCGGTTTCTGCTGATGGTTTAGACGCACAGGATAAGGATATTTCAAATATCCAAACTGCTTCGGCAGATGTGTTTGCCGCGGACGGCGACGATTTTGTTTTACAAGTAAACAACAACAGAGCAGCAGGTCTTATTATTTCAGGATCTGGTCAAGACAAGTATCTGACTGTTAACACCGCTGGTGGTGTTACTCAGTTCGGAAAAAATAGTTTGTATGATGGTAGTAACGGAATTTCTTTTCGCTCGGGCGGAGACCAGACTATTTCTTCTACAGCGGTTGATACTCTTGAGTTAGCAGCTTCTGCTTCAATGAACTTTGCTATCAACGTTGGTAACCCCGGTGGTGGTGTGAAGTCTATAATGACGCTCACAGACCACAGATACGAAAACTACCAACTTCACCTTTCAGGTACCTCAGAATTGAGATACGATGTATCCCAAATGACTGGTGGTAAGTTCCTTGTTTCTAATGGAACTCAATTTAAATCAGTAGCTATGGGTGGAGATGCATCTTTAGCATCTAATGGTACTTTAACCATTGCTAATGATACTATTGGAATGGCCCAGTTGAAGTCTTCTGAATTTGCTCGCGGTGATCTTATTCGTGGTAATGCTTCTGGCGATCCAGAACTTCATCCATTGGGCGCAGCAAACAGAGTTCTTCAGTCTGATGGTACTGACTTGGTCTACGATGTAGTAGCAAACGCTGCTTTGGCTAACTCTTCTTTAACTGTTGCCGCTGGTGACGGTCTTAAAACTGGTGGATCTGTATCTCTTGGTTCATCTGTTACTCTTGATATCGATGTATCTGACTTTGCTGGAACTGGTTTAGAAGATGATGGTTCTGAGAATCTTCGACTTTCAGCACAAGGCACTGGTATTGCTGGTGGTGCCGGTTCTACACTTAGTGTGGCTGCTGCTCAAACTAGTATCACCTCTATCTTGAATGACTCACTTAAAATTGGTCGTGCCGATGGTAACGATGCTATTGACTTCGGTACCGATGATGCTATCGATTTCTTTATCGACGGTACCAGCGCTGCTGATCTTGAGATGAGAATTGCTTCTGGTTCTGTAACCATTATGAACAACTTGAGAGTTTTGGGAACAACTACTACTGTTGATTCTACGACCATCAATATCACAGGCTCTCTTGTCTTTGAAGGGACTACTAGTGACGCCAATGACACTACTTTAGGTGTTGTTGATCCAACTGCTAACAGAAGCATTTTGCTTCCAAACGCTGCTGGTAACTTGGCTGTCTTCTCGGATTCTTCCTTTCAGACTAATGCTGCAACAGTTACAGTAACTGAGTTGAACTTGCTTGACAAGGGCACTGCCATAGGATCGTCAGTTACTATAGCTGACGCTGACGGAATTATTCTTCATAATGCCGATGGTAACATGGAGAAGGTTCCTGCAAGTGACTTAAAGACCTATCTTGCTACCTCATCAAAGTTGTCTGTTGACGATGCTGTTGCTGATGGTGACACTCTGATTTACGGATTCAACGTAGTTTCTGCGATGGGTTCTGACGGAACTGATGTTTTCAATCTTCCATCTTGCGGAGCAAGTGATGTTGGTAAGAGAGTTATAGTTAAGGCATCTACCGACTGCTCGGCGACTCGTATTGCACGAATCACCCCAGCAGGAAGTGATAAGGTTGATGGTATTGCTGGTCAGACTCTTGACCTTGTATCTCCAGATGCTGCTGTCACCTTGGTTTGTACTAAGGCTGATGAATGGCACGTTATGTAATCTGAGCTTCAGCTTACAATTTATATTAAGGGCCGGGGTTTTCCCCGGCTCTTTTTCTATTTATAGAGAGAGGTAAAATAATATGGCTTATAAATTTTCAAAAGGCAAGAGAGGCTTTGGAGATATTCAGTTTGAAGACGATGCAGACACAGGGATCGACTTTGAATCAGATACTATCAAATTAGAGACAAACGGAGAGGAAAGAGTTGTAATTGGCAACCAAGATGCTTTTTTTAGATTTTTAAACACCTCGAACGTTAATAAAAACGCACTGCAATCAAGCGGCACAGCCACTGCTGTTCTGGAAGATTCATCCTTCAGTGGTCTTGGTAGTGCAAATTTTTCAGTTTCGTGCTGGTTTTATGCAAATGATACAAACTCAGTGGGCCTAAGCACAAACTCTAGAATTATCTTTAATGTTGGTGGTGCTCAACGTCACATGTTGGACTTAAGAGTTCCTGACATTCAAATTCATCAAGAAGATGCTGGAGGTAGTATTTCAATTGAAGAGTATGATACAAACATGGTCGAGGGCAATTGGTATCATATAGTAGCCATTTTTGATGTTGCCCAATTTGGCAATGAAAGTCCAAAACTTTACTTTAATGGCAATGAGATTAATGGAACCGGATACAGTAGTTTGAATGGTTCAGTATCCTCAATTGACAAAGTAAGAGTTTTTTTAGATGACGGTGTAGCCATGCAAGATTTAGTATTTTGGAATAAACACCTAAGCACCGAGGAAGTAGGAGAGCTATACAACTCTGGTAACTATCTAGATCCATCAATGCACAGTGCCGTTGGCAATATTGTTTCTTGGTTTAAGCTGGGATATGAACCCCTTTTTGCAGACGCAGGGTTTAGTGCTGGTGACACGCTCAGTGGGACAATAACCATCCCCGATTCAATTGGCACAAATGAGTTCACCCTAACACAAGAGAATGAATTTAAACTTTTGGCAAGATCTGTAGTTGATTCGACCCTACAGTCTCCCGCCTTGGACATTGATTCTATGTCTATTAGGATAAGAGAAGAAGGAACTCCATCGTCTGCTTCTGATGTTGGGATGAAAGGTGAGATCCGATGGGATACAAATTATCTATATATTTGTGTTGCAACGGATACTTGGAAGAGAGTTGCACTGAGTTCTTGGTAAGAAGGCTAGATAATTAATAGTGGCGTTTTCCTTTAAAGACCACTATTTATTGTTGATAATATTTTATTTCTAGGAGATCACTTAATGTCATCAATGTTGGAACAGGCGATTGTAGACGCCAAGGCTCTGCGAGAAGCCGCTCTAAAAAATGCTGAACAAGCAGTTATTGAAAAATATGCACCAGAAATTAAATCTGCCGTGGAATCTCTCTTAAGCGAAGCACCCGGCGCACAACCTGCGACTTCAACAATTGAAGTTCCTTATGCTGCTGCGCCAAATGGCCAATCAGAAGACCAAGTTGAGATGTCTTTTGAATTTGAGTTTGACCCCGAGGATTTTCAAATTGACTTGGAAGACTTAAAACAAAAAGCTGAAGAGAACCCATCTTCAGATGGTGAGATGAAAGAACCACCAGAAGAAACAGTTTCCGATATGGGGCTGGACGCCGCTCAGCCACAAGCTGAGCCCCCTGCTACAGGCGATCCGCTTCAGGACTTGCAGTTGCAAGAGATAATGAGCTTACTTGATGAGATGTCAAACGAAGAAGTGATTGTTGAAGAAGCAGAAGAAACAGAAGAAGTTATCGAAGAAGAATTAACAGTTGATGTTAGTGCTCAAAAGCATGGCAGCTTTGTTACCGATGAGGGTACAAGAGCGCACGATCAAGAGCTAGAGCTAGCTCGAATGGAATCAACTAAATACAAAGAAGAAAACGAAGAACTTCTTAAAAGATTAAAAGAATTACAAAATGAAAACAAGAATTTTGCAAATGCAGTCTTGGTATTAAATGAAAAACTACAAGAATCTAGTCTTTCTAATGCCAAGCTTTTATATTGCAATAAAACTCTAGGCGATGCCTCCCTGAATGAGCGACAAAAATCAAAAATTGTTGAAGCCATTGCCATTTCCAAGACAGCCGCAGAGGCCAAGAATCTCTATGAGACTCTTAGAACTACAGTGGGTAGCGATCAAAAGAAAGCACCAAAATCACTGAGTGAGTCAGTAAATAGAAAGTCTAACCTTTCAGCTATCTTACCCCGACGAAAGCAGGCTCAGCAGACGCCAGCGAATGATTTCGCCAGCCGAATGCAGAAACTTGCTGGAATCAAATAATTTGACTTATTTATGGAGGTTATATACAAATGTCTATTATTGAAACTTTGACTGAAGGCATTGTCAACCGTGATATGCAGAAGGAAGGTCAAGCTCTTCTCGACAAGTGGTCCGCCACTGGTCTTTTGGAAGGGATTGAGTCCACCCACAAGCAGCACACGATGGCTCGTCTTCTTGAAAACCAAGCGAAGGAACTCCTTCGTGAGGCGAATACCATGGAAGGTGGTAACATTGAAGGATTTGCTGCTGTAGCATTTCCAATCGTTCGTCGAGTATTCGCCGGACTTATCGCAAATGATCTTGTAAGTGTTCAGCCGATGTCTTTGCCATCCGGTCTGATCTTCTTCCTTGACTTTACGTTTGATCGTGCCCGAGGAACCACTACTGCTGATGAATCGATTTACGGTCAAGGCGTGATCGGATCGCAGATCACTGGTGGTGTAAACCTGAACAGTGCAGCTATGGACAAGCAGCCTTATGGCTTCGATAGTTCATACTCTTCTGCGACCGGTTCTGCTCAAATCACCGGCTCTCTGCTTTCGGACGTTGGTAAATATGATGATGGTACCGCGCCAACACTTTCTGAAATTAACGGCTCTAAGCTTTTGAGCGCTGTTCTTGCAGGCTCCGAGGGTGATCAAGTTAGAAAACTTATTGAGTACGATCCAGATCTATTGGCTGCTGCCACTACGAACTATGTTCGTTTCTTCTTAGTTGATTCTAGTGAGCTTCACCCAATCACTGACAATCACCATGAGCAAATGCTCTCTCAAATCACTTTGAACAAGGGTTTTGCGGGCAAGCAGGTTCGTCGTTTGACTCGTCGTTATCCTTTTAACGAGAGTGGTACCGCTGTTTCTGGTGGCGAGCGAGCAATCTTGTTTGTTATGGCAGATACGTCTTCACTTAACGGCGCGGCACCAGCTTTGACAGCTAAGTTCCCTGTTGTTGATCAAATCGGAAACGTTGGGACTAATACTCCCGGTGCTCTGGTTGGTGGAGAACTGTGGCCACTTGAGGGTGAAAGCGATATGGGCGAGATCGACATCAAGGTCGATTCAATTCCAATCACCGCAGCGACCAAGAAGCTGAAAGCGAAGTGGACCCCAGAATTGGGACAAGACCTCAACGCTTATCACAACTTGGATGCCGAGGTGGAATTGACTTCTATCCTCTCTGAGCAGATTGCTCTTGAGCTTGATCGTGAGATCTTGGGTGACCTTGTCCGTGGTGCCACTGCTGGTACTTATTACTGGAGTCGTTCTCCCGGTCTCTTTGTACACAAAGAAACTGGTGCTGAGCTTGGCGCAACTGCTGCCGCTCCTGACTTCACTGGAACCGTTAGCGAATGGTATGAGACTCTGATCGAGACCATTAATGACGTTTCTGCTCAGATCCACAGAAAGACTCTTCGTGGTGGAGCTAACTTCGTGGTGTGTTCACCTGAAGTTGCTAACATCCTTGAGTTCACCTCTGGGTTCCGTGCAAACGTTACCGCTGATGCTGACAAGGGAACTATCGGTGCTGTTAAGGCTGGTTCTTTGAGCCGCAAGTTCGACGTTATCGTTGATCCTTACTTCCCCCGTGCTGCGATCCTTGTTGGACGTAAAGGAAGCTCGTTCCTTGAAAGTGGATATGTATACGCACCTTATGTGCCAATGCAAACCACACCAACAATCTTCGGACCAGAAGACTTCGTGCCTCGCAAGGGTGTCATGACTCGTTACGGTAAGAAGATGGTCCGTCCTGATATGTACGGATTGGTTATCGTTCGAGGACTCCTTGGAGAAGGTGGAGCAAGCTAAACTAGCTTAATCTAACAAATTAAACCCCCAACCGAAATGGTTGGGGGTTTTTGATTTTTATATACTATTTATTATTGATTGCACGATAGAGTGCTTAAGATGTTTTAAAAGGAGATTATTAAATATGTCTAAATCAGGAAGATATTCTGCGGATAGAAAGAAAATAAAAGCACTCACTGAGGACAAAACAGTTGCAGTTGCTGAATGTGGAACAATTTTCACTGCTGATTCAGCTAGTGGAGCAATTACGGTAACTTTGCCCAGCCCAAGTGCGGCCGGAAAAGGTTGGTGGTGCAAGGTTATTCGAATCGGTGCCAGCACCAACGATGTTACTATCGCTGTTAGCAGCAATCAGGTTTATGGTCTTGAATCAAGTGGCTCGTCAGTAGCTATTGACGGTACAAGTGATATTGTATTGGCCGGTGCAGCAGTGGGACTTCAGTGTGAGATGATTTCTGATGGTACCAATTGGCTTGCTCTTGCGCATGGACGAAACGCGGCCGACGTAACCTAATTAATCTTAGACTCTGTTTATGGACTAAACCCACATTGTGGGTTTTTTCCACTTGAGAACTATATATTTTATACAAACATGGAGCGTATATGGGTAAAAGATCCAAAAGAGCAAGAACTTTGCTGAAGAAAATATCTATCTTGGGAGAGAAAATCGAACCAGAGGTGTTGAGACGTTATGGAATCAAACCAACACCAGAAAACTCTGTAATGCAAGAGAGATTGAAAGAAACCAAAAAAGAAGAAAAAAAGGTAGAAAAAGTAGTAGAAGAAGTAGTTAGTAATGAACCTGCTCCCGTTATTTCTGAAGAGGTAGAAACCGAGCGAAAATCCGAAAAGGTAAAACCAAAGCCTACCCCGAAAAGAAAGACAACACGGAAACCGAGAGGTTCAAGAAAAAAAGTTGAAGAATAAAATTGATCCTCCTTTTCCCCCCTCAATCGAGGGGGTTTTTATTTGTCAATTTCTATTTATAGAGAAAGAGGATCAAAGATGCAAAAACTGTTTGAAAATTGGCACAGGTTTATAAACGAGGGCGTTGTTGACTTTCCGAGTGAAGCTACCGCCTCCGAGCGTTACCAAAACTACTTGATGCACATGAACTCAGCAATCGAGCAAATAAAATCTTTAGAAGAAATCTTCACACGCCAAGGTAGATGGGCCGAAGAGTTGGTCGAAATTAGAGAGAGTCTTGAGAAGCTGCGAGATGACAAGATGCTTAAGTTTGACATTGAGGGTGCCGAATGAAACTCATAATGGAAAATTGGCGACAGTATTTAAATGAAGCAAGCCAACTCACAATTGATCGAGATATCTTTATCAAAAAAGCGACACAGTTTATTAACCAACAGGGGATGGATGCAGTAGAGCCAAGGTACCCACAAGAGGTTACTGGTGGTGAGTCTGTTCAAGACATTTTTTATATGCTAAATAAAAAAGGTATTACTCCGGTTGGCCTAAACATTAAAGATGTTCCAGAAGATTTAAACAAAGAGCAGTTTAAAGCAGATCTTATAGAGTTTGGACGGCGACGAGGATGGAACCTACTGCTATTTGATGACTATGGAGAACGAGGAATATCGTTAAAATTCGATTCAGATCGAGGAACAGCAGAAAACTTTGTCACCGCAGGTGAAATTGCTTCCTTGGCGGATGTTGATAAATATTATTTATTTCATATAACAAGTGTGGATACTGTTGACAAGATATTAAAAACAGGAATAAAGCCAACAAGAATGTCGAAAGATGATGTTCTCTTTGGCGGTGGACGTGCTTATTTCTTTATTGGTGCTCGCCCACCACAAGACATGATATTAGCTTTAGACCCAATGCAAGGGGCTGAAATTGCTTCTGGTGCTGAGGGCCTGAAGACAGTTTTGTTGATCGATCCAGCAAAAATAAATAAAAATATCAAATTTACAATTGATACAGAGTTTGATGATGTTGACGCTATTTGGACCCAATCGCACATCAAGGCAAGCCCGGGTGCAATCACAGAACTTACGAGATACAGACAGACCCCACAAGATTTTGAAGACGATGAATATGACGACTACTAATTACATATGGAGACCTAATGAATGCCAATACAAAGTTTAACACCAACAGCAACAACATCAGCTATTACTTTACCAAGTAGCGTAACCCTTGGTGCTACCACAGAAACACATATTAAAGATGCTTGCTCAGTTGGGGCTTACACAGCATCTGTTGACTTTTTAACTGGTGCGGCTTCGCAAGTTTCATATACTTATAAGAAACTGGGTGGTGATATTCTAGACCTAGAAATCACAAGTGGGAGTGTTTTCGCAAACTATGAAGAAGCAACGTTGGAATATTCGTATTTGGTTAATATACATCAAAGCAAAAATGCTTTGTCTTATGCGCTTGGATCAGAAACCGGATCATTTAACCACCAAGGAGAAATGACCGAAGGCACTGGTTCGGCACTAAAGTTCCCGAATTACACATTTGATTACGCCCTAAAGATGGGAGATAGATTTTCTCACGAAGCCTCTGTAGGGGGCTCTATACCCATTTACTCGGCTTCGTTTGATCGTGTGGCCAACCAGCAAGATTATGACTTGCAAGCGATTGTATCTGCCTCTGCGGCCGCTGGAGGTGTACCTTATGCTGATATCGATAGAAACAAAAAGATCACCATTAGGGATGTTTATTATAGGACACCTTTTGCATCTTGGAGGTTTTATGGATACTATGGTGGATTAAACGTTGTTGGTAACTACCATGATTATGGACAATACACTGATCAATCGACTTTTCAAGTTATTCCTGCATGGCATAATAAATTACAGGCTGTCTCGTATGAGGATCACCTCTATACTAGAA